>Ga0156396_1094_pt1 | contig 10710 bp, 7 predicted proteins | sample RifOxyA3_FD_108040 | JGI IMG/M metagenome (GOLD analysis project Ga0156396, IMG submission 108040) | Elusimicrobia bacterium RIFOXYA12_FULL_57_11 | reverse complement strand
AAAATAATTAATTTCTGCGCGCGCAGAATTAAAATTAAATATAAATTCCCAAGGTTTTTTGAACTCGACGGAAAGCCGCCGCCTGCCCCTACGGAAGTTTCAGGGCTGGCGCCCTGAGGAAACGCTGGTGCGTTTCCCGAACCGATCTCCTCTTTATGCGCCGCACGTAAGGCCGGCTTAGCTTTGCTAAGCAAAGCCGGCCTTACGCTCGGCGGAGAGTGGCAGAATAGCACTTAATGCAGGTTTCGCCCTGCTGGGCCAAACCTGCATTAAGAGCACGGAGGTAAGGTATGCAGAACCTTGATATGCGGTATTTCCTTTACGCCAGAAAATCCACTGACGAGCCGGACCGGCAAATCCTGTCCATAGAGGCGCAGCTCGCGGAACTCCGCGAATACGCTAAAAAGGAAGGGCTTATAATCGCCCGCGAGTTCATCGAGAGCAAGACCGCCAAAGAGCCAGGCCGCGAAATCTTCAACGACATGATGGCCTCTATCGAGGACGGCAAGGCCCAAGGCATTATTGCCTGGCACCCGGACCGCCTGGCCCGTAACTCCATAGACGGTGGGCGTATTATCTATTTGGTGGACACCACCAAAATAACCGCCTTGAAGTTCCCTACCTTTTGGTTTGACCCCACGCCGCAGGGCAAGTTCATGCTTTCAATAGCGTTTGGCCAATCCAAATACTACGTTGACAACCTTTCGGAAAATATCCGGCGCGGCTTCCGACAAAAACTCCGTAACGGCATTTGGCCCTGTTGTGCCCCGCTCGGCTACCTGAACGACAAGAACACCAAGACGATCTATCCGGATAAAGACCGGGCGGTCTTTATCCGGAAGACCTTTGAGTTGTATTCCACCGGCGATTACCCGCTGGCCGAAGTACGCCGCATAATGAATGAGGTTGGCCTGAAAGGGCGGCATACCGCCCTTTCGGTAGGTAATTACCAATACATGCTTAAGAACCCCGTCTATTACGGCCTTATAAGGTATAAGGGCGAGCTCTATGAGGGAAAGCACGAGCCGATCATCACCAAGGCTCTATTCGATATGTGCCAGGCTGTAATGCTCCGTAAAAGCAAGCCCAAGGGGCCAAGGTTGAAGCCGTACACCTATCGTGGAGTATTCCACTGTTCCACTTGTGGTTGCTTCATTACCACGGAAACACAGAAGTCTCACAATTATTTGCGTTGCACAAAACGCAAAGGGCCTTGCGACGAGCCCTTTGTCCGCGAGGAAGTTATAGAGGAACAAATAAAAGGAGAATTACAATCTGTTTCCTTACCCCCGGCCCTGGCCAACGGGCTCATCCTTATAGCGGAGAAGGAACGAGCCGCGTTGGCCCAGGCCGGGGAGAGTGCCCGGCAAAAGCTGCGAGGTGAGTTGGTTATCCTTACAGACCAATTGGGCAAGTTACTGGACCTGGTACTGCAAGGCCACCTTACGCAGTCCGAGTACGCTGAGCGTAAAGCCCAATTGGTCAATGGGAAAAAGGAAATTGAAAACAAACTCGCAGCTTTTGCCCGGCAGGGAGCAAATCGGTTCGAACCGGAGATAGAGTTATACCGCGAGGCGGTTCACGTCGGGGAACTGGCGGAGAGCGGGAAAGCGGAGGAAAACAGGGAAAAGTTGAAAAAGATCGGTTCGAACTTCCGTATAGGCAGGCGGCGGCTTTCCGTCGAGTTCAAAAAACCTTGGGAATTTATATTTAATTTTAATTCTGCGCGCGCAGAAATTAATTATTTTTCTGCCGATTTTTTAAAAAGCGAAAAACTTCGGAGAGGAAGGGATTCGAACCCTTGATACGGGTTTACCCCGTATGCCGGTTTAGCAAACCGGTGCCTTCAACCACTCGGCCACCTCTCCCTGAAACGCCCCTGGCGGGGCGCAGCCGGACATCGGCTACAAGAGAGTATACAAAAAAACGCAAACGCCTGAAACAAAAGCCGGCGCACGCTATTTCGGGGGGTTAAATTGCTAAAATTAACCTGCCTGCCGCGCATGGCGGGCGGTTAATTTTCATGAAATTCTTAAAAGCCACGCCGGTAAACATAAAAAAGGCGGCCGCCGTAATAAAAGCCGGCGGAACAGCGGCTTTTCCCACGGAAACCGTGTACGGGCTGGGCGCGGACGGCCTCAACCCGGTGGCCTGCGCGCGCATTTTTGAAATAAAGCGCCGCCCGCGTTTTGACCCGCTTATCCTGCACGCCGCCACAATAAGCCAGGCGGCGCGCCTGTTCAGGCGCGTGCCGACCCCGGCGCTGCGCCTGATGAAGCGCTTCTGGCCCGGGCCGCTTACACTGGTACTGCCCAAAAGCGCCGCCGTGCCGGGCATTGTAACCGCCGGCCTTGCCACAGTGGCGGTGCGCGTACCGGCCAACCCCGTGGCGCGCGCCCTTATAAAAGCCGCCGGCTGCCCCATAGCCGCGCCCAGCGCCAACCGCTTCGGCCGCCTTAGCCCCACCACCGCCGCGCATGTAAAGAGCCAACTGGGCCAGGGCCCGGACATAATCCTCGACGGAGGCAGAACCGCCATAGGCGTGGAGTCTACCATCATTACTTTTATAAAAGGCCGCCCCGTACTGCTCCGGCCGGGAGGGCTGCCCCTTGAAGAAATAGAAAAAATAGCCGGCAGTACCGTGCCCGCCGCAGGCTCTGAACTCCGGGCCCCGGCGGCGCCGGGCTGCCTTAAACACCACTACGCTCCCCTGGCCAAGCTGCAGTTGATTGCCCCCGGCCAGCACCTTAAGCCCTCAAAGTCTGCCGCCTATTTAGCTTTCACAAAAAGACCGCAGGGCAGATTTCTTGCGGTACAGGTGCTTTCGCGGCGGGGGGGCCTGCGCCAAGCCGCCGCCAACCTATTCAGCGCCCTGCACGCGCTGGAAAACTCCGGGGCAAAAAAAATATACGCGGAACGCGTACCGGCGCACGGCCTGGGCCGGGCAATCATGGACCGCCTGCGCCGCGCAGCCTTACGCCGGGAAAACACAAAATGAAAAAAAAAGAAGCCGCGGTTGAACTGGTAAAGAAATTCATACAAAGCGACCCGGTGAAAGCCGCGCAGGCGCTTGAAACCCTTTCGCCGAAGGACGCGGTGCAGATAATAAAGGACCTGCCGCCCTCGGTGGCGGCGCAGTGCGTGGAGAACATGTCCCCGCTGCCCGCGGCGCGCCTGCTGGAAAAGCTGGAGACCACGGCGGCCGCCGCCGTACTTGTGATGACTGGGAAATACCACGCCGCCGACATTTTCCGCGGCCTGAACCACGCTTTCGCCATGACCGTAATACCCCTGCTCGCCCAGGATTTTTCCAAGGACATGGCGGAAATACTGGCCTATCCCGGCGACAGCGCCGGCCGCATGATGCACACCGACTTCCTCTCTTTCCGCGGAGACATGAAGGTGCGCGACGTTATCCTCCGGCTGCGCCAGATGGCAAAACGCCACCTGCCCACCGCCACTTACTGCTATGTTGTGAGCGCCGGCAACGCGCTCCTGGGCGTGCTCAACATGCGCGACCTGCTGCTGGCCTCCCCCGACTCCCCGGTGGAGGAGATAATGATACGGGACGTGGTAAAAGTCTCTCCTTTCACGGACAGGGAAGAATTAATAGCCATAGCCGCCAGCAAGCATTACCTGGCGGTGCCGGTAACCGACGAGACCGGCAGGCTTATAGGGATAGTGAACACAAAAAATATCATAGCCTCCACCGAGGCGGAAGCCACCGAAGACCTGCAGATACTCTTCGGCGCCAGCCCCGAAGAGCGGGCTTTTTCCACTACCTGGTTTAAAATAACCCGCCGCCTCCCCTGGCTTACAATAAACCTGGCCACGGCATTCCTGGCCGGCTCCGTGGTAGCGCTTTTCGAGGATTTTATAGCAAGGATGGCAGTGCTGGCGGTATTCCTGCCCATCATAGCCGGGCAGGGCGGCAACGCCGGCACGCAGACACTGGCGGTGGTTATACGCGGCATGCTGATGCGCGAAATAGCGCCGCATAACGCCTGGCAGTTGGTGAAAACGGAAATCTGGGTGGGGCTGGCCAACGGGGCGGTGACAGGCCTGATAACCGCGGTAGCCGCCTGGCTGTGGAAAGGCAGCGCCTGGCTGGGCCTGGTGGTGGGCCTTGCCATGATGATCAATATGCTGGTCGCGGGCGCGGCCGGGGCGCTCATCCCCCTGCTCATGAAGCGCGCGGGGTACGATCCCGCCCACTCCTCCGGCATATTCCTTACCACGGTAACCGATGTCATAGGCTTCTTTTCCTTCCTGGGCCTGGCGTGGTTGCTGCAGGGGAAACTGATGTGACCGGCGCCGCGTTAAAAGCAGAATTCAAAAAAGCGGCCAACCCCGCAAAGGCCGTCCTGCTGGCGCGTTTCTTTAAAACCGGGAAGGGGGAGTATGCCGCAGGGGACAGATTCCTCGGGCTTACGGTACCCCAAACGCGCCTGCTGGCGAAAAAACACCAAAACCTTTCACACGCCGGGCTAGCCCGCCTGCTGCGCTCACCCTGGCATGAAGAGCGGCTCTGCGCGCTTTTAATGCTGGTAAAGAACTTCCTCCGGGGCGGGGAAGAAAACAAAGAAAAGATCTACAAGCTTTACCTGGCCAACACGCGGAATATCAATAATTGGGACCTGGTGGACCTGAGCGCGCCGCAGATAGTGGGAGGCTGGCTGGCGGACAAGGATAAACGGCCGCTTTTTAAGTTGGCGAAATCCGGACTCTTGTGGGAACGCCGCATAGCCATGATAGCCTGCTTTACTTTCATCAGAAGCGGGCACAGCTCCACGGCGCTGGCCGTGGCCCGCGGGTTATTGGGGGATAAGCATGACCTCATGCACAAGGCAGTTGGCTGGATGCTCCGGGAAACGGGAAAGCGCTGCTCCCGGAAGCTCCTGCTGGCCTTCCTTAAAAAAAATTACGCGCGCCTGCCCCGCACGGCCCTGCGCTACGCCATAGAACATTTTCCGGAAAAAACAAGAAAGGAATTACTGGCGGGGAAGTTCCGCTGACACCGGCGCTAGCACTTGTAATGTTTGAACATTTCCGTTACGAACAGCAGCTGCGCCGCGTGCGTGGTGGCGTGCCTGGGCAGGGCCACCTTAACCCTGGAGCGGTACTCGTCAAGACGCTGGCTTAAGACCGCGGCCGCGTCCTTTTCCATAGCCTTCATCTTACCAAGGTCCAGCACCAGCTTGACCTTGGTTTCCTTAAGGTAAGCGCGCAGCTCTTCGGCCAGCTTCTCGCCCTGGCAACCGTCCAGCGCGCCCTCAAGGCGCACCCGCAGCTGGTTGCGGCGCCCGTCGTATTCCTCCACCAGCACCGAAAGTTTATACGGCACGTTGTAGGCGGCTATGCGCTGCGCCAGCCACTCGCGGCTGAACTTGGCCGGCGGCAGGCGCCAGGCGGCGCGCGTAAGCGCCGGGTGCTGGAACAAATTAAAACGCAGCTTGAACGAAGTCCACAACGCCGCCAGCACCGCGGCGCCGGAAAGCAGGTTCTCGACGAACGACGGCCGCCCCAGCGCGGCATATATCTTTTTCTTAAGGCGGTACACGCCGGCCCGGGCATGCAGCGTGGGGCCGAACAGCTCCCCCGCAAGGAAAACCGGGTACCCTTTGCGCAGTTCTGCGGCGTAACGCAGCGCCTTGGCGCGCAGGAAAGCGCTGGAAGAATCTTTATGCTTCAGGTAGCCGGTAAGCATGGTCTCCGCCACCCGGTAGATGGAAGGGCCGAGCTGCCGGAAGTCGGTCTTAAAACAATATTCCTGCGCGCTCTCTATCTCCCCGGCGGTCATGCGCGGATGTTCCAGCAAAGATTTAAACCCGCTGGCCCATTTCCAGTAGCGGGCCGGGTTAACCGCGTATTCCTGGCGCAGCAGGCCGCCGGCCTTAACCTTGTCGTAAAGGGGGGTGCCGGGGTTCGGGTTGTAGATCATGAACTGGCACAGGTCGGGCTTCATTGCCATCAGCTTCGCGTGTTCGGCCCGTATTATTTCCGGGGTCTGGTAGTCGAAACCCACTATCATGGAAGCCAGTATCATTATGCCGTTCTCTTTAAGGCCGCGGAAGATCTCCTCCGCCGCTTTCCCGGAGCGTTTATCGTAGCCGGAGCGCTCTCCCTCATAGCCTATCCAGACGCCATCCACACCCATTTCCAGCAGTTCCTGCGGGGTGTAAAGGCTGAGGGCCTTTATACTGGCGAAAACAAAGATGGAAAGCGGCCTGCCGCCGGCTACCACCAGGTCGCGAAACTCCAGCGCGCGCGGGCGGTCCAGCAGAAATTCCTCGTCGAGGATGGTGAACTGCGCGGCGGAATTAACGCTCACGTGGCGCGCCACCACCTCGTATATCTGGGCGCCGGTCTCAAGCAGGCGCAGGTGCTGGCGCTTGAAAAAATGGGAGGTAGAACAGAAGTCGCAGCCGTTGGGGCAGCCCAGCCCGGCGAAGATCATCCCGGTATAGGAAACCGTTTTGGAGAATATCTGCATGTGGCTTTCCACGAACGGGTGCTTGTGCCTGGCCAGCGGCTGCTGGCCGAACAGGGCGCGCATAAAGGCAACGCCCTCCCCGCGGCAGATATGGTCGCCGAAAGGCTGCAGCGCCTCGTCGGGCAGCACCGTACCGAAACCGCCAAGTATTATCCTGGAGCCGGGCGAATGCTTGCGCACCAGCCGCGACAGCTCCTTCATACGGTGATAGGTTACCATTATAAAGGAAATACCCACAAAATCGTAGCCTTTCTTAAGTTCGTTTATCAGCTCCCGCTTTGAGGGATAATGCAGCACTACGGTGGGGTTTTCCAGGTTTTCCGCCAGGTAATCCAAAGAAAACTGGCGGTGCACGGCGCGCGGGCTGAACATCCCCTGCGCGCGGGTCACCTGCGCGTGCAGCAGCTCATAACCCACGCTTTCGGCGTCGCCGTAGGCGGGGCCGATGGGGCGCATAACGCTGGTGAGTAAAAGGCGCGGTTGTTTAACTTCGGTCACGTTCAGCTCCGGGAACAGGGAGAATACGCTTATTCTACCAAATCCCGGGGCGGTCAGGTAACGCGGCCGCCGGCGCGCGCGGCCAGCAGCTCGCGGTAATATTCCAGGGTGCGGGCGCCCATTATGCCGGCGGTAAAACCGGCGCGCACTCCGGCCACTGAATTTCTGGAAAACAGCTCGCGCAACCCGGTGTCGCCCAGCACCTTTTCCAGGCAGGCCGCCAGGGCGGCGGCGTTGCCCGGCGCAAAAAGCAGGCCGTTCACACCGTCCTTCACTATCTCGCAATTGCCGGAAATGTCGCTGGCGACGGCCGGCACCCCCATGGCCAGTGATTCCCTTATGCTGCCGCTCAGCGCCTCGCCTTTCACCGCGGCGTTCACGCTTACCGCCGCCACGCTGAGCAGGCTGTCCACGTCGTCGCGCAAACCCAGGAAACGGGCTTTTTCAGGCGGCAGCTGCTCCCCAGCATAAAGGGCTTTAAGCGCCGCCGCGTCCGTCCTGCTCCCCGCAAAAACCAGCAGGAAATTAACTCCGCGCGCATAAAGTATCCTGGCCGCCTTCAGCAGTACATGCTGGCCCTTATGCGCGCTGAAGTTGCCAACAAGCATTATCACCGGAAGCCCCGGGGGAATGCGCAGTTCTTTTGTAATAGCGGGGTCCGGCGGGCGGGGGGAGAACCTTGCGGTGTCCGTACCGCTGTAGATAGTGCGCACGCGCTCCGGGCTGACACCGTACGCGGTAAGGATCCCCCGCACAGACTGCGCCACGGCTATTACGCCGTCTATAAGCCGGCTGGTGTATTTAAGTTTGGCGAAAAAACCCGTAACAATGGGGTGGGAAACGCGCCGCGTGAACACGAAAACCGGCTTATGCCGCGCCAGGAATTTCGCGATAAGCCCCATAGCATGCGCTTTCGGGTGATGCGCCTGCATAACGTCGGGCCGGCGCTCGTCCAGGATCCGGGCCAGGGCAAAGGCGGTCTTCATATCATAGTCGCGCCGGGGCCGGAAATGGAGCACCTCAAAAAATTCAGCCGCGGCTTTCCTGCCCAGATCCCCGTCGGCGGGGCAGGCAAAGATATTAAGGCAGCCCCTGGCGCGCAGCTCGCGCGCCAGCAATAACGCCTGCGCCGCGCCTCCGGACCAACCGTGGCTTTCTGTAATATGCAGTATCGTAAGTTTTTCAACCATCAGTTACACGCGGGAAAGACCTACAAGGCATAGGCCTAAAAACCCGGCCCGGCTGGGCCCTTATTAGCCTTGCCAAAGCACCATGCGTCTGGTAGATTATAGTATATAGCACCCAGCACGGAGAAAAGCCGAATGAAGAAGACGATACTGCTATTCAGCGCCTGCCTGGCAGCCCAAACCGCGGGCGCGGCCCAATTTGAAGCCCTTGACCTGGAGAAAATAAACCGGGAGACCGCCGGCATCCCGGTCCCCGCCGCCAGGCAGGGAAATTATTACCTGGATCCCAACTCCTACGACCCGCTGCTCATGGGCCGCGGCGGCCAGGGCCAGAAGATAAACGTTATCGGCGGCTCCATCGAAATCCCCGGAATGGACGGCACCCTGGATTTCGCGCGCAAATACCGGCAGGCCGTTTACAGCGTGCATGACCTGCAGAGCGACGTAGCCCTTACCGTTTACACCAAGGGCATAGCAAAAACACTGTTCAATATAATAATCGGCGCCATCAATAGCGGCGGGGACACCGGCGGCGGCACCTACTCAAACAATACAGTGGTGCAGGACGCCCCCGCCCTGCAGCCCCATATGCCTACCGAAGCCGAAATAATGGCGCAGGATATTCCGGAGGAGGAAAAAGAACGCATGCTGGTACAGCTGCGCAATTCCAGGCTTACAATGGACGGGCGCATAAACCCGTTTAAGGTGGACGAGATGGTAAAGATGCTGCTGCAGATAATGAAAGAAGAATCCGCCAACGGCATAACCCCCAAGCTTGGCACGCCGCATACCTGGAGCCCGCAGTTCATTGAGTACTGCAAAAAGAACGGAGAGATCATACCGCTGGGCTTCACAAAACTCCTGGTGGCGCTGGCCTCCGGTGTAACGTCCCGCCATTTCAAGACCGGCCAGGAAGAAGCGCTCATAAATTATGTGCTTGCGCAGCCCGACAAAAGCGTAACCATGGACCAGTTGTTCCGGGCCAGCTACCGCTTAAACAAAGGCGAGTTCTACCTTACAATACTCACCAATCTCAACATTCTCTCGGATTACTGGCGTCACCCCCAGCGCGACCAGCTGGCCGTCACCCGCAAACTGGCGGTTATCTCCAACTTCTACCAGGGCAAAGGCGACAAATACGGCGCCTGGTACCACTTCCAGGGCATAATGCTGTACGGCTATGTGCGCGGCGGCCTGCGCGCCTGGCTGGTAGGAGGCATTGAAACGGCCGGCTCACACATACTCAGCGGCGCCAACGATCAGAACGAGCAGCAGGAAGACTATGTTAACGCCACCGGCGGCAAGGTGGGGGCCAGGATAGCCAAGGCCATGGAAAGAAAAGAATATGTGACCTTCCGGCCGGACCGCAACTACTGCAACCCGGACGTCTACCTTAACCTTAACGAGGATTTCCGCGACAGGATCGAGTTCGTTGAAAGCAGGGACTTCAAAACACGGCTCGACGAGAACAGAATGTGGCTGACCAGTCTTACCCGCGACTACCTGGACTGCCATGTGGAAATAATGTACAACGACGCTACCGGCAAGCTGAACTCGCAGAACCTGGTAAAACAGGACCATGTGGATTTCCGCAAGGGGAAAAACGTCCCCCTGCTGGTTACAGCTTTTGAAGAGCTGACGCTTGCCCGCGCCTTTATAAGCGGCTGCCTGGCCGCGGCCCCGGTACAGAAGGACGCCGCGCCCGCAACGAAACAGAATTTTTTTGTGGACGCCGCCGCGCGGCAGTGACACCGCTGAATAACCGTGGATAATTTCACTTTCTACAACCCCGTAAAAATACTCTTCGGCGGGGGAACAATAACGCGAACCGGCGCCGAAGCCGCGCGCTACGGCAAAAAAGCGCTGTTCGTTTACGGCCGCGGCAGCATAAAAAAGAACGGGGTTTACTCCGCCATAACCAGCAGCCTTAAAGCCGCCGGCGTTTCCGTTACCGAACATAAAGGCGTAAAGCCGAACCCGGTCATAGCCCATGTGCGAGCGGGCATCCGCAAGGCCCGGCTGGCGCGCTGCACCGTTATAGTGGCCGCGGGCGGCGGCTCCGTGCTGGACGCCGCAAAGGCCATAGCGGCCGGCGTAAAATACGGCGGCGATGCCTGGGATTTTTTTTCCGGCAAGGCTGAAATAAAGCGGACCCTGCCTATAATAGCCGTGCCCACCCTGCCGGCGGCCGGTTCGGAAATGAATTCCGGCTTTGTGATCACCAACCCGGCCGAACGGCGCAAGGAAGTAACCCATTGCGACGCGAGTTTTCCCAAGGTGGCCATAATGGACCCCGCTGTTACGGCCACCCTGCCGCCCAGACAGACGGCGTACGGCGCGGTGGACGCGCTAAGCCACCTGCTGGAGGCTTATTTCACCGCCGCAACGCCGGCCGCGCGCGTTACCGACGAGCTGGTTGAAGGGCTGGCCCGCTCCGTGATAATTTCCACCCGCGCCATACTGCGCCGCCCGGCCGACTATAACGCCCGGGCGTCCATGATGTGGGCCGCGGCCCTGGCGGCCAACGGCCTG
>Ga0156396_1026_pt3 | contig 11219 bp, 11 predicted proteins | sample RifOxyA3_FD_108040 | JGI IMG/M metagenome (GOLD analysis project Ga0156396, IMG submission 108040) | Elusimicrobia bacterium RIFOXYA12_FULL_57_11 | reverse complement strand
CGCCCGGAGCCGTTTAAAGTCTTAACATTTAGTTAACTTTCCTTTAATCCCCGGCTGGTACAATATTCACAGAGGTTCCCAAATTTATGCGGCTTTCAATGAAATGGCTTTTCTGGTTCCTGGGCGTAGGTGTTTACGTAATGGTCCTGGGCGGGGTCTTTTACTACAATCTTTTCAAGTGGACTTTCGACGAAAAACTGAAGCAGGACGTGATAGAGACCGTAAAGGTATACGCGCCCACCATCCGCAACGGCCTGCTTAATAACCCCAAGGCGATAACTTTCGAGGAATACGACATTATGATGTCGCTCGCCAAGGACGAGCGCATAACTTCCGTGATCTATCTCAGCCGCCAGGGCACTGTGCGCTGGCATAAGGAATCCCGGTTCATGGGCATGACCTGGGACGATTATAAGGCCCAGGTCCCGCCGCCCACGGACGCCATAAACCAGGCTTACATGTCGAAAGCGCCCAAGGTGCGCCAGGTCAGCGGCGAACCATTCTACGAAATCGCCATCCCGTTCTCCGTGAGGGGGGAGATCATCGGGATAATCAATATCCTGGTCTCCCGGGCCGGCGCCGAGGTCCTTATCGGTTCGGCCATGCGTAAATACGTTTTCGGGGCGCTGGGCGTGCTTTTTCTGCTGGGGCTGCCGCTCTATTTTTTCCTGCATCATTACGTGCTTTCTCCCATGGAACTGCTGCGGGAAAGCGTGGAGGGCGTGTCGCTTAAGAATTTTGAACTGCGTTTCCCCGAACGCTCCGACGAGATAGGTGAGCTTGGCGCCGCCATCACGCGGCTTATGGGCAAGATGAAGGCCGAAATGGACGGGATCTCCAACCGGGACCGCACTTACAAGGAAGCGGAACAGCGCTGGTGGCGCAGCCTGCTGGGGATGATCGTGCCGGCCACGAATTACGTTATCGTGGTGGACGAGAATAATAGTATCCTCTACGCGAATTTTGAAATGGCTTCCGGGGCGGACGCCAAGAATATCCATCTCCTGGACGTGGTGGACAGCCAGCAGCAGACGCTGCTGCGCCTTGTAGGGCAGGCTTTTGAAATGCCGGATAAGGCGGTGGAGGGGGAGGCCGTGTTCAAGGGCAGGAACCACAATGTCCGGATACTGCATGTGGGTCAGACCGCGGAGACCAACCGCACGCTGATACTTTTTTCCCCGAAACCTTCTATGTAAGAGGACGCCGCGGCCGTAAGGGCGTGCCTCCGGCCTGTTGCGGGTCCGTTTTCCTTTAAAATTATGTATTATAATGGGAAGGCCGCCATAGGCGGCCGGAAGGCTTTTGTGATGGAGGCAAAAAAATGAAGCTTGAAGTCCGCAATGTAAGCATCGGCTCGCTTGTCACGTCCTCGGTTCCGCTGGTCCTGTTCGTTCTCGCGCTTCTCGGCGGCGCCGTGAAGTTCTTCCTGGTGCCCGACCCCCAGCTGGCGGCGATGACCTTTTTGGAAAAGCTGATGAGCGTGGGGCTTTTTTCCCTGCTCTACGTCGTTATTACCTCCGCGGTGCTGGTTTTCGCCGCTTTTGCCTATAATATTTTCAGCAGCGTGCTCGGGCTGCGCGGCTTCACTCTTGATATAGAAGAAGTGCACGACCACGAGTAAAACGGGGCCGGAGCGGGGCCTGCCCCGCCGGGTTCGGGCCTCGGAGGTCGCTTATGTTAGCGCCGGTTTCCAGGAGAATATGTGAAAATTAATATTATTTTCGCCTCAAAAGATCTTTCAAGGGCCTCGCTCATCCTTGAGATGCTTTCCAGGCAGGGGTATGCCGTAGCTACGGCGCACCGGTCCAGGGAAGTGCTGGGGATGCTCGCGGAAAAATCCTTCGACATGGTGATGATAGGCCAGAACCTGGCTGACGAGGAGGGGTTGACGTTCATTAAGAACCTCAGGGCCAAGAATAAAAATATCCCGGTGATCGCCATGCTTGAATCCCCGGACACCCTCCTTGACCATATGCCTTCGGGGCTTACCATCCAGACCCTTATGCCGCACGGCCCTTCCGGGCGGGATACGCCGAAGATCTCGTATAAACTGGCCTTCTTCCAGCTGGGCGCAGACGAGTGCCTTTCCTACAGCCAGGACCTGCACGAGAGCGTGGCCCGCATAAGGGCCGTGGTGCGCCGCACCGTAAGCATACAGCCGGACGAGGTCCTTAAGCTCAACGAGATAGAACTGAACATGTCCAGCTATACCGTGTGCATAAGCGGCAAAGAGATCAAGGTTACGGCCAAGGAATTCGACCTGTTGTACGTATTCTTGAGCTCGCCCAACCGCGTGCTGTCCCGGCCGTACCTGATAGAGCGCGTATGGGGCTATAATTACTTCGGTTCGCCGCGCACGGTGGACGTCCATGTGCGCAGGCTGCGTTCGAAAATGGGGAAATCCGCGCGCTACGTGCATACTGTCCCGTGCGTGGGCTACAAGCTGGTCCCCGGCAAATAATTTACGGAGGATTTTATTATGGCCGCACAAAAAATTCTGATCATCGACGATGACACGCACCTGCGTGAAAGCCTGGCCGAGGTGCTGGACCTGGAGGGCTTTACCTGTTTTGAGGCCGGCAACGCCAAGTCGGGGATCGATTCCGCCAAGAAAAACATTCCCGACGTGGTCATAATGGATATCCAGCTGCCTGACTCCTCCGGGTTCCAGATCTGCCAGGAGCTTCGCAGATTCTCCAAGGAATTCATATTGATAATGATGACCGGCAGGTTCCTGTCGGCCGAAGAAAAAACGCAGGGGTTCAGCCTTGGCGCGGACGAGTATCTTACCAAGCCCTTCGATATCCAGGAACTGTCCATCCGCATACGCCAACTGCTGACCAGGAAAGGGAAGTAGGCCGGAGCGTCCGGCGCGGTTGCCGGCGCGCGGGGTGGCAGCCGGGGAAACGCCGCCGCGGCTCTTCGTCTTTCTACTTTTAATAACAGCCCTTTTCCGCCGGCCCGGCAAACGTATGCGCTTGCGCGGCATTGGAGAGACTATGGCGAACAGAAAACACCTTCAGTCGGCAATAGCCGTTTCTTTTCTTGTTTCCCTGCTGATGCCCCTGTTTCCCGGCCTGTGCGGGGCCGCCGGAAATAAAAAGCCGGCCCTGCCGGCCGTGAACGGCTCCGGGCGTATGGAATTGTTCTTTGAACCCATGGACGGGGAGGGCTGGCAGTTGTTCTTCCTGGCGGATATGGTCCGCAAGCGCCTTGGGGCGGCTGAGTTGCGCGTTTACCCGCTGGTTATAAAGAACGCGGACGGTACTTTTTCGGCCCGGCGCGGCGAGGTGGAGTTTGCTGAGTCCCGCCGCCTTGCCGTGCTTGCAAAAAACTATCCTTCCCTGGTGCCGGCTTACCTGGGCGCCCGTTCAATGAACCCTTCCGCGGAAGGCTGGCGCGACTCCGCTCTTTTTGCCGGGGTGAACCCGGACAACCTTGAACGCCTTTCCGCGGCCGAAGGCGCCGCGGAGCTGGCGGCCGTCATGGCCAGGGCCGCCGCCCTGGGGGTAACGTCCACCGTGCTGCTGCTGGACGGCCGGCCTTACGGCGGCGCCCAGCGCCTGATGCCGCTTTTTGACGCGGTTAACGCCGCCCTGCCCGCCGCCCGGCGCCAGGCTCCCCCGGCCGGCTATAAGCCCCGGCCCAAGGCTCCGCCGCCTGGTTTTTGGGTCGTGCTCAGCTCGGGGATCCAGAAAAATAACGCCCTTGTGGCCGTTTTCGACAAGTATTTCGAGGATATAAAGGCTTCCGTGCTGGATTATGCGGGGCCTGAACGCGCCGCTAAATTCCCCTGGCTTGAATTCGTGCCCGCTTATATAATTTCCGCCACCCCGGAGGCTAAAAGCCGCCTGGAGGCCGAGCTCAAGGCCGGCCTCTTCAGGGAAAAAGACGGGTTCCTTGTTTACGAGGACCGGCAGCGCAGCGGTTTTTACGCCGGGCGCGCGGCCCGCGAAAACACTCTCGAACTGTTTGTCATGAGCCAGTGCCCTTACGGTGTTCTGGCGGAGACTTCCGTCTTTGACGCCGAAAAGAACAAGCTGCTGCCCCCGGGCCTCAAGGTGGAGCTGCATTTTATCGGTACCGCCGTGAAGAATGACAAAGGCGGCTGGGATTTTTCCAGCCTGCACGGCGAGGCCGAGTGGCAGGAGAACGCCCGCCAGCTTTTTATAGCCCGCCGCTTCCCGGAAAAATTCCGCGGCTATCTTGCCGAACGCAACCGTTCGGTGAACTCGCCCGACTGGCAAAAAGCCGCCAGTGCCGCGGGTGTGGACCCCGCGGCCGTTACAAAGGGGTTTGAAGAGGCAAAAGCGATGTTGGCCGAGGATTTTGCCGTATCGTCGCAGCTCGGCATAACCACTTCCCCGTCTTTCGTGCTCAACGGCAGGCAGTTCCTGGTAGGGGTGGGGGAACTCGTTAAAGTTCCCGGTTTTGAGAAAGTGCCTGCCCCGGGCCAGCCCGGGGCCGGCTGCAACAGCAAATAACGCCGGGCACGGCCGGCCGCCGGCGACATATTTCCGTAACAGCGCTGTTGCATAATATAGGCGGTTGCCGGAGCCCCGCCCTAAGCTTCAGGCCGTAAGTTCCGGGCGGAAGAGTTGTTCGGGAATATGGCCCGCGGCGAACTGTGTGTCTGATTTTTTATGACCGAATCCCCCCAGAAAAGAGGAAAACTGTTTTACAAGTTCCTCATAGTTTTTTTGATCGTCTCGCTGGTGCCGCTGGGGATAGTGGGCTATTACCTGGTGAACCTCAGCCAGGTAACGCTTAACAGGGCCATTTCCCGCGACCAGGAATCGTTGGCGGTCGGCTTTGCCGACACCGTTTCAAGCTACATCATAAATTTCCGCAACGTGCTTTTCGACGCCGCCCACCTGGAGGATTTTTCTTCGATGAACGTCTCCCGGCAGCAGGGCCTGGTGAGCCATATAATGCAGCTGCACGCCGCGTTCCTGGAGATCTCCGTGATAGACGCCTCCGGTCAGGAAACCGTGCGCATCGGCCGCTTCCTGCACGAGACCAAAATGCGGGATTTCTCCAACGACGCGCTGTTCGCCAAGGTGATGCGGACGGGGGAATTCGTGGGCGGGCTGGAGAAATACATGGGGTCGTATCCCGCTATAACCATGGGCGTGCAGGTGGTGAACCCCGTTACCAACCAGCCGGTGGGCGCCATGCTCGCCAAAATGAGCCTTACCGCTCTTTCAAGCCTGCTCAAGACGGGGTTCCCGGAAGTTACCCAGACGCAGGCGGCCGTTATAGACTCCAACGGGTTCCTGATAGCGCATTCCAACTCCAAAGAAATTTACAAGCCCAACGCCAAATTGCCCGACGACGTGCTGCGCATCCTCCTGCAGAACGACGCCCGGACCGGGGGCGGGGAGCTGATACTTGAATCCACCGGTGAAAAGGTGCTGGGGGCTTTCGCGGAAGTCACCGACCTCGGGTGGGTGGTCTATATACAACGGTCGGTGTCCGTGGCGTACCAGGCGTCGGAAGACATGCTGCGCCGCACCTGGCGCATGATGCTGATAGTTACCGTTTTCGTGCTATTTTTGGGCTACGCGGTTTCGCTGGTCATCACGCAGCCTATACGGGCGCTGCGCGAGGCCGCCATCAAGCTCGGGGAGGGGGATTTTGATTACCTGCCCGACCTGAGCATGCCTAACGACGAGATAGGCGACCTCGCCCACACTTTCATGCAGATGAGCGAGTCGCTGCGGGTGAAGACGGCGGAAATCATGTCGGCCAAGACCGAACTTGAACGCCTGAACAAAAGCCTTGAGCACCGGGTAGAAGCGCGCACGCGGGAGTTGAAGTCGGCCCAGGACGAGCTTATAAAAAAGGAAAGGCTGGCGGCCATCGGGCAGATGGCTTCCGTGGTGGGCCACGAGATCCGCAACCCCCTGGCGGTCATAAACAATTCCATATATTTTATAAAAACAAAACTTAACGCCGCCGCGGCCGCGGCGCCGGCGGTGCCCATGGAGCCGAAGGTTATAAAGCACATCGCCATAATAGAGTCGGAGATCCGGCAGGCCAACGGCATTATAGACGAAATCCTGGGGTTTGCGCGCACCCGCGAACTCAACCCCAAAATAGTCTATCTGAACAACTACCTGGAAGACCTTACCATGTCCTATCCCGTGCCCCCGCACGTGGAGCTGCATCAGACTTTTGCCCAGGAAAATCCGGTGGTCAATATGGACGTGGACGAAATGACGCAGGCTTTGCGCAACCTCATAAAGAACGGCATAGAGGTTATGCCGGAGAGCGGCAAGGTGTTCGTGCGCAGCGAGATGGCGGGGCCGGATACCGTGCGTATAGATGTGGAGGATACCGGACCCGGGATCCCGCAGGAAACTCTGGAAAAGATCTTCGCGCCATTCTTTACCACCAAGGCGCGCGGCACGGGCCTTGGCCTTGCCGTGGTAAAGAAAGTGGCCGACCGGCACAAAGGCAGGGTGGAGGTTGCCAGCGTGGTGGGCCGCGGCACCTGTTTCAGGATCTTTATCCCGGTGGTAAAGAACCCGCCTCCGCCTTCCCCGGCGCAGGCCTGACCCGGCGCGCTCCGCGCGCGGGATTCTCCTTGTGCTGACCCTTATAAATAAGTATAAATATATCAGCCCGCGTCGTTTTGGACGCCGCACCGTATCCCCGTGCCTATGGAAAGTAAAATTTTAATAGTTGACGACGACGCTCACCTGCGGGAAACCCTGCGCGACCTCCTTGAAATGGAAGGGTATAAGGTCTTCGAGGCCGCCTCCGGCGCCGAGGCCATGAAGATGGTGGTTTCCGATTTCTTCCATGTGATACTGATGGACTTCAACCTCACCGACAAGACCGGCATCGAGGTTATAAAAGACATCCGCAAGCTCAACACCGACAGCCAGATCCTGATGATGACGGCGCACGCGTCGCTGGATACGGCGGTGCGGGCCATACAGGAATCGGTCTACGACTTCCTCATAAAGCCCGTCGACTTCAACCACCTGCGCCGCTCCATAAAAAAGGCCGAAGAGAAACTGTACCTCGAGCAGGAGAACAAACGCCTGATAGACATGCTCAAGCACAATAACGGGCAGCTTGACCGCTTGAACAACATGAAGTCAAAGTTCATGTCCATGGCCTCGCACGACCTGTCCAACTCGCTGATGACGCTGCAGATCAGCTTCGAAATGCTGGCCGCCACCCTCACGCCCAACGGCGACCAGAAGAAGAAAATGGATTTCATCAGCGCGAGCATCACCCAGATCTCCCGGCTTATAGGCGACCTGGTGGACTGGGCTTCCATAGAGCAGGGGAAGTTCCGCCTGGAGAAGAACTATTTCGAGATGGACAAGATGGTGGACGAGATGGTGGTGGGGCCCAAGGCCCGTGCCCAGCAGAAGAATATCGACGTCTCCACCAACATCTCTCCCGGCCTCAAGATGGTCTGCGCGGACAGGCGCCGCATAGGCCAGGTGCTCCTGAACCTGCTGGAGAACGCCATCCGCCATACGCAGCGCGGCGGCAAGATAGTGGTGTATGTCAGCCCTGTGGACGAGGCTGTGTGCGTGTCGGTAAAGGATACCGGCGAGGGTATAGACCCGGAGGTCCTGCCCAAGCTTTTCCAGAGCTTTTACCAGCCGGCCGGCGGCAAGTCGCCCCACGGGCGCCTGGGGCTGGGGCTTTCTATCTCCAAGGAAATAGTGCAGAGCCACGACGGCAAGATACTGGTTGAAAGCGAAGGTGTGGGCAAGGGCTCGGCTTTCAAGTTCATAATCCCTTTCGCTAAGGAATCCCCGGCCGCGGCGCCCGCAAAGGACGCGGGCCCGGGGTTTGAGGGGCACCAGTAGTGGTGCGGGTGGTTATTATTCTGGCGGTGACAAGGAGCTAGCATATGGCAGGCGCAAAAAAATCGGTGACGGTTCTGATAGCGGACGACCAGACCCTTTTCCGGGAAGGCATTAAAGACCTCCTGGAGGATGAGAAGGGTATTACGGTAGTGGGGGAAGCCTCCAACGGCCCCGAAGTCATTGCCATGGCCAGGAAACTGAAGCCCGACGTGATCCTGATGGATATAAAGCTGCCGCAGATGGACGGCGTGTCGGCTACGCGCATCATCCGCAAGGAATGCCCGGCTACCAACGTCCTTATATTGTCCGGCTACGAAGACGAGGCCCATATAACCGAGGCCATACAGGCCGGCGCCAACGGCTACCTTTCAAAGATGCTCCCGGCTTCCGAGCTGGTGCACGCGCTTAAAACCTTCAACAGCGAAGGCGTGATGATACCGCAGCCCATCATGGGCAAGCTTATACAGGGCCTGCGGCAGATGGGGACGCCCGGCTACGACAGCGCGCCCGACTCCCTTACCGCCACGGAAATAAAGGTGATGGCGCTCCTGGGCAAGGGCAAGTCCAACAAGGAGATAGCTGCGGACCTGACCTGCAGCGTAAAGACCATAAAGAACCATCTTAACAGCGTTTTTCAGAAACTGGGCGTAAATAACCGTACCGAAGCCGTGGTCAAGGCCATAGAAAAAGGCCTTATTTCCGCAGAAGGCGGACGCTAGGCTGACGGGCTTTAAAGTTTAGCCCTGGTTTAAAGGGAGCGGCTGGCTTTAAAGGCCTGCCGCTTCTTTAATAATATGGCAACAACGGTTTAGTATACTTGCCATAGGTGTTCCGGGTGCTGTGACATCCGGTACCGCAAGGATCAAGGATGAGGGCAGCTTATTTAAACTGTAGCGTCCTGGCCGCCGGGCGGGCCTTTCTGCGGCTAAGCACGCCGGCCCTGCTCTTTGAGCCTGCGGCTTTTAAGCGCCGCCGGGGCCAGAATACAGTGGAGTACCTGCTTATGCTGGCCGTTGTCGCCAGCATGGCTGTTATAATGGTGATACTGTTCCATAAAAAACTGCTCGGCGGTATTTTTACGCTGGCAGGGCTGATTATAGGGGCGGGGACGCCCAAATAAAAACATGGTACGGGCCGGGAGCCCGGACGGGAAGATGCGTTTTACCGGAAAAAGCTTTATGAAATTGCCACCAGTCTTTGCCGGCGGGCTGCCGGCCGGTCTCGGGCCGCGCCGCGGCGGCCAGATACTGCTGCCCTCGCTCCTGGTGATACCTTCCCTGCTGATCTTCGTCTACCTGCTTTTCGAGACCACCAAAATCTCGCGGGAAAAAATACGGCAGCAGTTCGCGGTAGACTCGGCCGCCTTCATACAGATGGGGGATTACACGAACCTTTTTAACCGCACGGCATATGTGAACGGCCCGTTCCCGTACAGGATCTTCAAGGAGAAATATTCGTGCCCGCCCGCCAATAATTACGGGTATGACAGCGGCAGCGGAGAGATCTGTGAATATGACATTCTTTACGACGCCGGCGCCTTTCCCAGGAACCTGGCAGACAACAGTACCGGCCCCGACCCGGCGCCTATGGACAATGATTCCAAGTGGAATATCGGGTTCAAGCCGGGAGTGGCCGTGCGCGAGGGCGTTAAGGGGAATCCCACCTCCCCGATAATATTCGCGGATTCGGCTTCCCATGTTTTTGACCTTACAACCCATGCCCAGGCCGCCAGCATCAAAGTGCCCTGGGCGGTGGTGTCGGACATGTATATGTTTTACGCCCAGGTTTACGGTCTGCTGGGGTCTGTGGAAGCCTCCCAGCTTACGGTTTTTGACCGGCTTACTGATACGTTCAACTTTTTCCGCAAATCTTATTATCTGAACGCCGGTACGGCGGAATGCGTCAGGAATCCGGGGAACTGCGGACAGGACGGTCTTGAAGGTTTTTACGCCAATAAGCTCAAAGAAGGGCCCAACGGCGTAATGCGCCACTATATCCACAAGATACAGTTCCACGCCAAGGTGCACACCGGCGGCTGGCCGTCGCCGTATTACCTGGGGAGAAGCAACCCGCCCATGGATATGACCACGCACGACCCGAAAGGCTTGTTCCAGCTGGCTACCGTCTCGGCCGGCTTCCTGCAGAAGATCGGCAACGGGTTTAATGTGTCCCAGGGCTGGGACGCGCCCAGCAACTATTTTAAAGTGAACTTTAACGATATTGCGGCCTGCAAGGAGACGGGGCGCCCCTGCGTGCACGCGCTCATAACCACGCAGTGTCCGCAGCTTAAGGGCGGGAACAACAACTGCGTATGGCCCTACCCCACGCCGAAATACCAGACCAGGCTGTACCCGTAAGGCAGCGGGGTGAAAATCAGGAAGCGGTAATAGCATAGTATGGAACTACTGAGCATAGCTGCGGGGAAATGGCTGCTCCCCGGTTTGCGGCGCGCGGCGGCGCGGCGGCCCGGCCAGGCCATGACCGAGATGGTGCTGCTTTTTCCTGTTTTCCTCATTATCGTCTTTGTTACGGCCAAGATCTTCGCGCTGCTGGTGCTGGTGCAGAAGCTCGAGATCGCCTCCTTCTACGCCGCCCGCCGCTGGCAGCTGGAATCCCACCTGAATTCCAACGATTACCCGGATGACGCGCTGAAAAAGGATATAGAGGAAAAAGTGAGCGGTTATATGGGCTTTGATAATCCCGCGGTGGCCAAATTCCTTAATCTGAAGGCTTTAAAGCTGGAAGTGCAGCGCACCCAGGTGTGGAACGTTATAACGCTGCGTATCACTACCTCGCCGCAGAACATCCCGCTCTTGTGCAAGTATCCCAAGCAGGTGGTGTGCGCCCAGCCGTACGGGCAGGACTGCATGAACGGTTACGACTTCATCTGCGTGGACCCGGGCAATCACCAGAACGCCAGCGGCAAGGAGCTGGAGGTTATAAAATACGTGCCCAGCCGCGACCGGCCCATACAGTTCGTGCTGCCCGGTATAAAAGATTGAGCCGGAATTCCCGGCGCTCGACTATTAAGGAATATATGTTCTGGCTGAAACTAAAATTCTTCTTAAGCAGGCACTGGCTGCCGCTGGTGGTAACGGCGGTGGTGCTGGTGGCCGTGATTTTCCCTGTCTGGTACCTGGCCGGGGTGGAGGAAAATACCCGGCGCTACATCATAAGCATGAACGTGGCCAGCATGCCCTGGATGGTGCTTAACACCATTATCTTCGTGGGGTTTTTGTACATCATGCAGGCCGGCGGGTTCAGCGCGCTCAAAAAAAACAAGGTTAACGCGGGCCTCGTCAACGTTAAATTCTCGGACGTCATGGGCCTGGGCGAGGCCAAGCGGGAAGCCTGGGAAGTGGTGCAGCTGATAAAGGACCG
>Ga0156396_1122_pt2 | contig 11419 bp, 11 predicted proteins | sample RifOxyA3_FD_108040 | JGI IMG/M metagenome (GOLD analysis project Ga0156396, IMG submission 108040) | Elusimicrobia bacterium RIFOXYA12_FULL_57_11 | reverse complement strand
CTCGATGCTGAAGCGATGCAGGACCTGAAGGCCATAGCCAACCGCTTCCGGGAACTTACGGCCGAACGCCTGCGCCTGCGCCATATACTTATCAAGGTAAAAGAAGGCGCCTCGCCCGAAGAAACCGCAGCCGCGCTAAAGCAAACGCAGGAGATTCAGCGGGAAATAGCGGGCGGGCTTGATTTTGATACGGCCGCCCCGAAGTATTCTCAAGACCCGGAAAGCGCCAAGAACGGCGGCGATCTGGGCTACGTGGTAAAAGGCATGCTGCCGGAAGAAATAGAGAAAACGGCTTTTGCGCTGGCGGTAGGGGACAACTCACAGCCGCTGCGCAGCAAGTTCGGCTGGCACATACTCCGGCTGGAAGAAAAGCGCGCCGCCCAGAAACTGCGCTACGACAGCGTTAAAGACGACCTGGAGCAGGTCCTGTCCCAGAGCAGTTTTGCCGCGGAACTGTCCGCCTACCTCAAAGAACTGCGCAAGGAAGCGAAGGTACAGGTTTTCCTGGAAGAAAAGAAGTCTTAAGACAAACCGCGCGCCGGTCCACAAAAACCCGTCAGGGAACCTGCTCAAGCTTTACGGGAGGGCTTTTCCTGGGCACGGAAATGGTGGCATATCTTTCGCGCACCCCCCGCTCCACGCCGACCACCATCGCCAGAGGGTCCACGCAATACTTCACTACGGTAGCTTTCGCGCCGCGCTCCACACTCCTGATCTTGAAGATACCGTTGGGCAGATCGGAAACCGAGAACAGGAGCAGCAGGTCCGAACCTGAAAAGTCATGGCGGATGTCTGTTATCCCGCGCGGAGAAGCGAACGCCAGCCAGACAGCCGAACTCTTGAAGATCTTATAGTCCACCGGGGCGGCTATCAGCGTAACCCCGTCCTGGCCGGGGTTGCGCCCCAGTTCCGGCATGGCCGCGCCCGCCAGGCGCGGCTGTACCGCTGCGGGGGAGGATATTTTCTTAAACATCTCATTATCGCGCAGGCTTACCGGCGTGGCCTCTTTTTCCGCACGCTCGCCCATACCCATAAGCGCCTGCATGTCGTTTTTAGGCTTTTCCGCCACGCCGTCAAATTTAGCGTCCCTCACCAGCATGATGGCACCCTCGGCACGGATAGAGGACGATGAAAACCCTTTGGGGGCAGACAGCCTGGCAGCCTTAGGCAGGCCATACAGCATCACCCGCTCCCCTTCGTCTTTCCTGGCTGCCGCCTCCCAAGCCTTCCTGGAGGCCCGTTCACCAACAAGGTTCACCAGCATTAAAATGAAGAAGACCCCGATCAAAACCAGGAAAAAGTATATGAGGCCCCTGATAGTTTTAATTTCCATGTTTTTCATTGTACAACAATTTAAAGATTCGGTATCATTTTTGTAACAGGCCTTGGGTAAACTAGTCTTGGTGACGGTCTGGCATAGAACATTTAAAGCCTGATCGTTCACCGGACGCACAGCGAATCAACAGGCAGCCGGAGACCGCTATGAAATATTGGGCCTACGTCAACAATGAAATCCTGGGGCCGTTCGAAAAGGACAGCTTGTTAAAGCTTCCGGCTTTCACCCCTTCGCTGCTTATCTGCCCGCAGACCCCGGTAGGCGAAAAAACCGAAGACTGGAAAGAAGCGGCCACTTACCCCGAAATATCCGCGGCAATGACCCCCGGCACGCTGCAGAGCGCGCCTGCTATCTCCCAGGAGCAGCCTTCAATAACGCAGCCTGGCCGGGACCTCAAATCCCTTACTCCCGCTCCCGTTGACCCGGTACCCCCGAAAGAGAGCAATTTAAGCGGCGTTCCCGTGGAAGTCAACCACCTGGAGCGTTCCGGACACACAGCCCCGGCACAGACACCGGTGGCGCAGTCAGCCTCCAGTTTCGACCCGATCTCCATTTCTTCTATCGCCAAGAAAGCGGACATGCTCGCGGCGACAGAAATCCCCGCCATAGTCCAGGAAAATTTCCCGTCCAAAGAAACGCAGCAGTCTTTTCCGGCTCCTGTACCGGAACCTATACAGCCCGCGGGCATTGAATCTTTTCAGCATCCGGCAATAGTGCAGGCCTCCGTCACCGTTCCGAACAACCACGCGCTGGAAGAGTTGGAACGCAAACTGGAAACACTGGCGCAAAACGCGATAAGCCGCCAGGACCTGGCCGCCGCCGCCGACCCCCTGAAAATGAAGCTGGACCAGATGGGCGAAGTACTGGCGAACATGAAGAACTCCCAATTCCAGCGGGAAATAATGGATAAACTGGCCTATCTCGAGAACGCGGTCGGAGAGATAAGATCCGGCCTTAAGGACAAGCCGGCTCAAGCGGCCCCGCTGCAGGAAGTTAAGGTTAAACCGGCGCCGGCCATTAGCCCAAAAACCACGGTTATCGTGGACCAGGGAAGCAGAGGATTCAGTATCGGCGCGATATTCGGCGCTATTATAGGCTTCATTTTCAAGACTATCATGACACTGGCACTGCTGAGCGCGGTGGCCTTTGCAGCCGCCATAGCGCTCAAAAACGCCGGGGTTTTTGACGCCTCAAAGTTCATCCCCTTCCCGGTGCCGTTCCTTAGTTCCGGGGCAGGAACAGCCGCCACAGCAGCAACAGCCGAAAACACGAGAACAACCGCCGCAATGGCGCAATTCGAAGCTTTGACCTCCGCCCAACCCGAAGCGAAGACGGAAACCAACACAATGCCCGACGCTTCCCCCGAGATTATTTACTTCGCCCGCTATTACACCGCCAGCGCGGGCGGCGCCAAGCTGGAGGATAAAATCCTGGAAATAACGGCCGCCGCCGGCGGGAACTACAGCCAGGCCAACTGGCAGGCTAAAAAACTTGGCCCGGACCTGTACGAGGCCGCGGCCGTTATCCCCGTTAAGACCGGGAATATGACCTTCACTTACAGTGTTGACTACGCGAAGAAAATCCTGATACCAGTTGATCCCGCAGGCAAAACCGCGTTCGACGCCCTGGGAAATACCACTGCCGCCAAGGCAAAAAAAACCGGCCGCAAAGCGTCGAATAAAAGTATTAACAAAACCGCCGCAGCGACGCCGGCCGCCAAAGCAAAAGCCGGCACGGCCGCGGCAAAGAAGCCCGCCAAGCCTGAAGATGAATACGAATACGTGTACGAGGACGAGTAAACCGGCCGCGAGGGCCTTACTTGCGCGCTATCGAAAGCCTTTTCCTTGCGGCGCGTTCTTTCAGCGCTATCTTGATAAGCCTCTTAAGCACTGCCGCGGGTTTAAGTCCGGTCTTCGCCCATAACCGCGGATAAAGGCTGTGGGAAGTGAACCCGGGCAAAGTGTTTATTTCACAGAACCAGAACTTTTTTTCGTTCCCTGGCGCCAGCAGGAAATCTATACGCGCAAGCCCGCAGCAGCCCAACGCCTGGAAAACCTTTACCGAAAAAATCCTGATAGCGGCCGCGGTCGCGGGGGCAAGCGGGGCGGGCAGCAAAAACTTCATGCCGTTATCGTCGAGGTATTTAGCCTCGTAATCAAAAAACTCATGGCCGCCCTGTGGGACCACTTCCCCGGTAACGCTGGCGGAAGCCCGCGCCGCCGATCCCAGCACGCCGCACACTATCTCCCGCGCGCGGTCCACCCCCTTCTCTATTATCACAGCCGTGTCGAACCGGAAAGCGTATTCCACCGCTTTTCTCAGGTCTGCGGCTTTCTTGACTTTAGATATCCCCACGGAAGAGCCTTGAGCCACCGGCTTCACGAAAAGCGGGAACCCCATACGCGCCGCTTTCTTCAGCAGCGGTCCCATAACCGGGCGCTGGTAAGCGCGTATCACGACGTGCGGCAGCACCGGCACGCCTTCTATAGCCGCCAGTTCCTTCGAAATGACTTTATCCATCCCCACCGCCGAAGCGGCCACGCCGCAGCCGGCGTAAGGCACACCAAGCAGCTCAAGCGCCCCCTGCAGGACCCCGTCCTCGCCGGTGGCTCCGTGGATAACGGGGAAAATAGCGTCGGGGCGCAGACGGCCGCCGCCTTGTTTTACCAGGCAGCCGGCCTCGAAAGAGGGTTCGACTCTGGGCCCGGAAAGTTTTTGGCCGGCAGTCAGGGCCTTGCGCGATACTAGCCGCCAGCCGCCAGTGCGCGGGGCGTAAAGAGGCAGCACGGTAAACCCGGCGTTCACAAGCTCGGCGCAGACGGTTTTAGCCGACTCGATGGAAACTTCATGCTCCGGAGACTTCCCGCCGAATATTACGCCGATTATTTTTTTTGTCATAAAGCTCTCCTGTGTTCTTTTAATCCCGCCTGCCGCTTATGATCCCCCCGCCCAGCACCCTGTCGCCATCATAAAAAACCACCGATTGCCCCGGGGCCACAGCGAACTGGGGTTTTTCAAATATCACTCCGGCATTCCCGCCGGCCGCCGGCGTTACACGGCAGGCCGGGGGTTGATGCCGGTAACGTATCTGCGCCGTAGTGTCAAAAGGCGCGTCAGGAACCGGCGTAAGCCAGTTCAGTTCCTTAACACTGAACGCTGTTGAGCAGGCGGCCTCCAGCGGGCCCAGCACCACTTCGTTGGTTACGGGGCGCAGCCCGGTGACATAAAGGCGGCTGCCGCCGTACACACCGGTGCCGCGGCGCTGGCCTACGGTAAAATTAAAGAAACCTTCATGCGTGCCGAGGCGTTTACCGGCTGCGTCCACTATGGCGCCTCTCCCTGGTTTTACGGAAGGGCTGTTCTTTAAGTAGGTGTTATACTTGCCGCTGGTCACAAAGCAGATGTCCTTGCTTTCGACCGCCGCGGCGGATGGCAGACCGAGTTCGGCCGCTATGCGGCGTATCTCGGTTTTTGCCATTCCCCCCAGCGGGAACAGGAGGCGGCTTAGCTGCGCCCTTTTCAGACAATAAAGGAAATAGCTCTGGTCTTTGAGAGGGTCCGCCCCGCGGAAGAGCCCGTGGCCGTCCGGGGTTTTCCTGATGTCGGCGTAATGCCCGGTGGCCAGGTAGTCCGCCCCCAGGCTGTGGGCAAGACCGGTGAGGTAAGAAAATTTGAGGTAGCGGTTGCACTCCACGCAGGGATTGGGCGTGGAGCCGGCCAGATAGCCCTCCACGAAATTCTTTATAACTTTCTCGGTAAAAAGCCCCTGCGCGCTTTTGAAATAATGCCGTATCCCCAGCGCGTCGGCGGAACTGCGGGCCCGGACCGCGCTGTCGGCGCCGCCGCAGCACTTTATGGCGCCCTTCTCTTCGGCGAAAAGCCGCAGCGTCACACCTATAACCTCATACCCCTCCTTTTTTAAGAGGGCCGCTGCCACGGAGGAATCAACCCCCCCGGACATGGCGACAACGACTTTCTTCATTCCTACATTTTAGTATTTTGTTGGCAGCCCGGGCAGAGCAGGGAATAACCTATAGATACCCAGTATGGGATAGACGGGATAAGGCCCGGCGAACCCGAAAGAGGGAACCCTTGCGTGGTTTCCTCTTCCGGGTGCGCAAAGGTACTACCCGGCCACCCCGACCGTACCGTAAAAGCGCTTGAAATAAAAAGCGGGGCGGCGTTCACGCCGTCCCGCTTTTAAGCTCGTGGATGCTTGTTATTGTCCGAAATCGAAACCTTTGAAGAGGTCTTCTTCCGCCTGTCCGGCGGCGCCGGCGGGTTCGCCTGGGGTGCCGGCCACGGGGGCTTTCCCGACGGGCTGCACGGGCATGGGAGCCTTGGCGCCGGGCAAGGCCTGCATGCGGCCCCTGCCCTCGCCCACAGGTTCCACCGTCATCCTGCGGACCCCCTCGGCGAACGCCAGGAAACCGGAATCCATGTTGTAATAAAGGCGGAACGGGGTTTCTTTTATCTGCGGCTCATAGGCTTTGCCCAGGTTTATCTTCTGCTGGTCCCAGCCTGGATTGTAAACCAGCTTCCCGCGCATATCCACAATATTGTCGGTCATAGGCACGGAGAAATGGATTTTATACAATCCCATGGAGTCGGTCAGCCCGGGAGAAAAAGAAAAATTAATGGCGCCGGAGGTATTCTCCCCGGCCAGTTCGGCAAAAGGATCGCCGCCGTCGGTCCCCCTCCTTGCCTGCGAATCGGACACCACCTTTACGGTAACGCCCTCTACGGGGTTGCCTTGGTAATCGGTTATCAGCCCCTGTATATTGCCGTCCAGGAACACACCCATCTTCGTGGTCGAAAAGAAAATAAAGTCGCGCTTGCCGGCAACTTTTTTGGTAAGGTTCAGATCCGTCACGCGCTGCTCGGTAAAATCGGTAACCTTCAGGGCCTTAAGCCCCCCGAAACAGCCCGCCAGCGGCAGGCAGAGCGCGGATAAAACCGCAAGCCTTGGAATTGTTTTCATGTTCTATTCACCCGTTACAACAAGCTGCCCCTCGTCGGTTTGCAGCGCACTATCAACCGACGAAGCTGCCGCCTCCTCCGGAACCTGCGTGACACCCTCTTTTCTGGCGTCAAGCTTTGCGTCAGGATAGGCGTTGGCTTTAACAAAGAACACCACCCTGCGATTCTTGCGGCGGTTTTCCTCGGTATCGTTAACAGCCACGGGGTGGAATTCTCCGTAGCCTATTGCGGCCATTCTCTTGGGAGCGAAGCCGGCGTCCAGGAAATACCTTACCACGCTGGTAGCCCTGGCGGTGGAAAGCTCCCAGTTGGTGGCAAATTGCCTGGTGCGGATCGGTACATTGTCGGTGTGGCCTTCCACTATGATATCGTTCTTCAGAGAAAGGGTTTTGAGTACCACGGCCAGCTTGTCCAGTTTGGAGTTCATATCCCCGGTTATCTCCGCGCGCCCGCTTTCGAAAAAAGAGAATTGCCCCTGCTCTTCCAGGGTAATGCGCATCCCTTCCTTGTCCATCTTCACCTGGCCCTGCATCTGCCCCTCTTTCATCATCGCCTCTATCTCCTGCTGGGCTTTCTGCATATCTTTGTTCAACGACGCGGAAAGGGCGTACAGGATAACGAAGAAACAGACCAGCTCCGTCATAAGGTCGGCGTAATTTATAAGCCAGGGCGGCGCGGGGTGGCCTATCTGGGCAACCCTGGGGTCGTCCTCCGAAATCATATTCCTGGCTCGTAATGGCATAGGAACTTATTCTCAGGCCGCTATACCTGCGCCTGCCCACCCTCGCCTTCAGCGCCGGGAGCGGCAGGTTTGGCTTCCTTTTTAACGCTGACGCGCTTGGAAGGCTCGAGATACGCCTTAAGGTTGGCCTCCACTACGCTCGGGGTGGAGCCGCTCTGCAGCAGCAGCACGCCGCGGATGATAATCTCTTTGACAAAAAGTTCCTCTTCGGAGCGGTGCTTGAGCTTGCCCGCCATAGGCAGGAACAGCCAGTACCCGGCGCCCAGCCCGTAGAAAGCGGCCGCAAGCGCTATCGCCATAAGTTTGGGCACCTGCGCTACATCCTCTATGGAGGACAGCATCATGATCATGCCCAGCACGGTGCCGATGATGCCGAAAGCCGGCGCGTAAGTACCCAGCGCGTTGAATATTTCCCGGCCCACTTTGTGGCGCTCGCGGATAAAGTCCAGCTCGGTCTCGAGCATGTTCCGTATAAATTCATGGTCGGCGCCGTCTATGACCAGCTGCACCCCGCGCCGCAAGAAATCGTTATCCACGGCTTTCACATCGGCTTCCAGCGCAAGGAAGCCCTCTTTTTTAGCCTTCTGGGAAAGAGAAACGAAGGTGGAAACCAGCCGGGAGGTGTCCTCTCCCTTTGAGGTAAGCACCTGCTTGAGCACGTTACCCACCCGGATAACCGCGGAAAGGGGATAGTTTATGAGTATCGCGCAGAACGTGCCGCCCATAACTATGAGGAAAGCTTCCAGGTTGATGAAAGGCTTGAACCCGGCTATACCCTGCCCCAGATATACGGCGCCTATCACGAACCCGAAAAACACTATAATGCCGCTGAATGTAGCTATATCCATTTTTCACTCCAGGAACCGGGTTCAGGCTAAAAAAGCTTTTCTTCTTTTTTCGTAAAGCCCTCTATGGGGTTCACGCATTTGCGCTCGGCAAAAACCTTTTTTTTATACTCTATTACCTTGGCCACCACCTCGTCCACGGGGTTTTTCACGATAAAACGGTTCCCGGTGGCCAGGTTGAGAACGGTATCCGGCGCGGCCTCTATGCTCTCAATGATATCGGCATTTACCACTATCATGGTACCGTTAAGTTTTTCAAGTTTTATCATGGGATCGGTTATGCCTGCGGGTTAATTATACCTAAAATCGCGAAGGGACACGCGTCGGCGGGCGGCAGCCGTGGCGGCTGGCGTGTCAGGAGTGTTTTTTAAGCGCCCACTTCAGCCTGTCGCCGAACGATCCTTCAATGGCCTTGTAGCTTTCAATCTTGACAGTGAGCTCTGAGATAACCGCGGCGTTCTTCGCCTGGAGTTCCCTGGCGGCCGCCTCCTGCGCGGCATAGTCGGCGCGTTCAGCTTCGGACGCGTCTATTATTTCCGCGCGCTCGTGCTCCATCTGCTGTATTTTCTGCTTCAGGAACAGCATTTCCGACTCAAAGCGGGCCCGGTTCTCGCCTTCGGTCTTGAAATTAACGGTAAGCTGGGCCAGGTCATTTTGAAGCGCCCCGTTCTCTGCGGTAAGGGCGGACAATTTTTCGCGCAGGGCGGCCTGCTCGGAGGAGAATATTCCCACCTGCCGGTCGGCTTCGGCTTTCTGGGCGGCAATAGCGCCGGCGCCGGCTTCGAGCCGCTGTTTCTCGGTTTCAAGTTGGGCCAGACGCCCGGCAAGGTCGCTATGGCGCGCGGCAAGTTTGGCGTTTTCCGCTTCCATGGAGGCACGGGCTTCCTCCGCGGCATGCAGCTCACCGCGCAGCCCTTTAAGCTGGCTGTTATAATCTTCCTCCAGCTGGCGCCGCACGGAGATCTTGCCCTCCTCGGCCGCAGTATCGTATTTTGCGCGCATCTGGAAAATCCTGCTGTCCAGCTCGGCCTGGCTCTGGGCCGCAAGCCTGGACATCTCTATCTGGTGCGCCGCCGCCAGCCCGGACACCTCTTCCCGGTGCAGCCTTGTCATTTCCGCGGCCTGCCCGGCTTTCACCTTCTCTATTTCCACCTGCATCGCCGCGCGGGCGCCCTCGCTCTCCTGGCGGTAGCGTTTCAGGTCTTCCATCTGCGCGGCCATGGTCTGCGCCAGCTGCATTTTCTCCAGGCGCAGCTGGCCGCGTTCTTTGTCCATGGCGGCGTTAACGGCCTGCACTCTTGAAACAAAACCTTTAACCTTGAGCAGCTCGGAGATAGCGCGCATTTTCTCCCCGGCCAGGTCGGCCAGGGTCCTGTCTTTTTCCTGCATCTCAGCCTGGGCCCGCTCCTGGACCTTCTGTATTTCCACGTTCTTCTCGGAATTTTTCCGGTCCGCGATGGCCCCGAGTTCGGCCTGCAGCCGGCCTATCTCTTCACGCGCGGCGTCTTCGCGGCGCTTTATGTCGTCCGCAAGTTTATCTTCACGGTGTTTGAAATCTTCTTTAAGCCTTTCCTCGCGCATGCGCAGTATGGAATTTTCGGACTTAACCTCCGCTATTTCCCGCTCCTTCTCCGGCATCATCTTTATATAGGTCTCTACAGAAGCCCTTTCCCTGTCGGCGCGCGCCAGGTCCTCGCGGAGCTTGGACAGCTCTTTCTCCGTCATGGCCTTTTCCATGCTGAGGCCGCGGAATTCGTTCTTCAGCTCGCCCAGGCGTTCGTCAGAAGCCTTCAGAGAGCGGATGGTCTCTTCGCGCTCGGCAAGCGTTTTCTGCCACTGGCCTTTCTCGTCAAGCCACCGGCGCTCCATTTCCTGGAGGCGGTAAATAAAATGGCCTTCCACGTCGCGGCCCTGGGTCTCCCGCTCAGCCAGTTGGTTCTTAAGGGTGGACATCCAGGTCTCGCGTTCCTGCGCGAGCCTGGCCTCGAGCTCCTTTATCTTTCCTTTCAGGGAAATCCGTTCCTCTTCAACCTGGCTGTCGCGCCTGTCGCGGCGCATTTTTTCCTGTATATCCTTGAGCGAAGATTCCACGCGGGAAGAAAGCGCCTCGTCCTGCTGACTTTTCAGCGCGGCCATGAGGGATTTTTCCTTCTCCTGGGCTACAACCTTCTCCATTTCCGAAATCTTCTTTTCCAGCTTTTCTTTTTCTTCGGCCATGCGGGCGGTTTCAGCCGAGGCGGAATCCCTGGCCGCTGGCGCCGCGGGGCCGCCAAAAGCCTGCTGCGGCACAGGCAGCTGCGGAGCGGCAAAAGGCGCCGGCTGCCCGGGCCTGGGCAGCTGGGGCGGCGGCGGCAACCCGGGCTTCGCCATTCCCGGGGGGAAAGGCGGCATGCCGGGAAGGCCGGGCTTGGGGATCTTTGGCTTTTTGTCGTCCATATAAATTCGTTCCCTGCGACTATATTCTAGACAAAGCGGATTTCAGTTAAGTTAAAAAAATGTTAACAAGAAAATAGCGGTTTTACCGGCGAATCATTTTACCTGCCGACCTGCTGCTTGAAACCGGCCAGCCAGTCCTGCACCGCGGGGTCCCCGGAAAGGGCGGCGTAGCGCTCATAAGCCGCAACGGCCTCATCCACGCGCTGCAAAGCGTAATAAGACGCGCCCAGGTACTGCCAGACCGAGACCTCGCCGGGATTTATGGAAGAGGCGTACTCAAGATACTGCAGGCTCTCCTGGAATTTCCCCTGGTTGTAAGCGTCCGCGCCGGCCGCAAGGTACTGCCCCGCTTCCGCGGTCTTGGCGGGATCCGGGACGGTTTCAGGCTGGGCCCCGCCCATCTCTTTGAACTTCTGCCTCCGCTGATCCCCGGAGGACAGTTCTCCCCCGTCTATAAGATAGACTTCCTGGCTGTCCTGCTGGCGGAAACTTATCTTCCCCTCGGCTTCCAGGCTTTTTACGCCGTCCAGTATCCGCATCTGGGCCTCATCCACCTGGGAGGCGCTTATATCCCCGGAATACTCCATTATTTCCTTTATAGCGCTTACGGCGCCCTGGGACATGTTCGCGAATACCCTGTTCACCAGCTGCGGGTCGGCCTTATGCACGGCTTTGGCTATATCCTCGTTGCTTATGCTCCGGATAAGGGTCTGCATATCCTTATCTGAAAAATTAACTATGCCGTCGAACGTCAGGATTATTTTGCTGATCTTCTCGTAAATATCCGGTTTCTGGGTTTTCAGGTACTCTATGATGTTCTTCCTCGTATTGGGATCACTCTCTTCCAGCATTTTAGCCAGGCGCTCCACCCCGCCCATTACGAAATCCACGTTCTCGCGGACATCCTTATCTATGGCCTCTATCTGCTCGCGCGTCGCCTGCCGCACGGTAAGGGACTCCAGCGCCACCCGGGACTGCATCTCTATGGGCAGCATGGAAAGGGCCTGCCGTGAAAGTTCAAGCTTCAGGTAGCTTATTACCAGCGCTATCACCCAGGGATCTTCCTTCTTAAGGAGGAAG
>Ga0156396_1060_pt1 | contig 11702 bp, 7 predicted proteins | sample RifOxyA3_FD_108040 | JGI IMG/M metagenome (GOLD analysis project Ga0156396, IMG submission 108040) | Elusimicrobia bacterium RIFOXYA12_FULL_57_11 | reverse complement strand
CGCAGGCGTACCGCTGCTGGAAAAGCCGGAAGGAAAAGTGGATGCCTCCATGGGAGACATACACATTTACGGCAACCCGCATTACTGGCTGGACCCGGCCAACGCCAAAATAATAGCCGGCAACATAATGGCGGGCTTGAAGCGGCTTCTTCCGGAGAAAGCGGGGAAATTCGACGCCAATTACGCCGCGTTCGTTAAAGAGACGGAGGAAAGACTGGCCGGTTGGGAAACACGCATGTCGCGGTTTAAAGGACTGAAGATAATAACCTACCACAGCTCCTGGCCTTATTTCGCGCGGCGTTTTGGTCTTGCCGTGGCTGGCCATGTGGAACCCAAGCCGGGGATACCGCCTTCCGCCGCCCACCTGGACGGGCTGGTAAAAAAAATGAGGTCCGAAAACATAGGAATAATATTGACCGAGACCTATTACCCGCGTAAAGGACCGGAATTTTTGGCCGGCAAGACCGGGGCACGCATAGTTACCGCCCCGGCAAGCGCGGGCGGGGCAACTGGTGTTAAGACCTACTTCGACGTGTTCGACCGGGTGATAGGCGGGCTTGAAGTCGCCGCCGCCGAAGGACACAAGTAAGGAATAAATATTACCCGGGGCGGTTCACCGCCCCGGATAGGTTATGAGGCAACCATATGCTTGAAATACTGCTGCCCGCTTTTGCCGCCGCCGTTATACTTGTTGGAATACACGCTTACCTTGGGATACACATTCTGGCGCGCGGAGTAATTTTTGTGGACCTGGCCTTGGCGCAGATAGCCGCCCTGGGAGCGATTACCGGGGTACTGCTTGGTTTTGAACTGCACACGACGGGTTCCTATTTCGCGTCGTTGCTGGCAACTTTTATCGGCGCTGGCGTGTTCTCCCTTACAAGGGGGAAAAAAACCTCCGGAGCGATGCAGGAGGCGGCCATAGGCATAGTTTATGTAGTATCAGCCGCTATGGCCGTAATGGTACTGGACCGTCTGCCAAGCGAAGCCGAACATCTGAAAGGGATGCTGGTAGGCAACATCCTTTTTGTTACCTGGCCACAGGTGTTGAAAACACTGGCGCTGTATTCTGTTATCAGCCTGGCGCATTATCTATTAAGGGATAAATTCCTGACCATCTCCCTTAAACCGGCGGACGCCGCCGCGCGGGGCTTGAATGTGCGCATATGGGATTTTGTTTTTTACGCACTATTCGGTTTTGTGGTAACGAGTTCCGTAGAACTGGCAGGCGTGCTGCTGGTTTTTACGTTCCTTATAATTCCCGCGGTGTCCGCAATGCATTTCATCTCCGGCGTGAGCGGAAGATTATGGCTAAGCTGGGCCCTGGGCGTGCTGACCAGCCTTGCCGGAATATTGGTTTCGGCCCGCTACGATCTGCCTACCGGGCCGGCTATGGTCTGCGCCTTCGGCATATTGGCGGTAACGGCCTATTCGGTTAAATTACTGGTCTCACGAAAGAGCCAGTAGCTGTATCCCTAACTTTCGCCCTGAGTCTCCTAAAATTTTTTCTTTTAAAAGTTCGGGGTCGACTACGCTTCTGTTATAGGTGTTTCGCAGACAAAAGTGTTTGTACGAAGTCAAAAAGTTCGGAGTTTCCAGGATAAAGTTCGACACTACTTCGCGTCACATCCAGCGGAAACTTTATAAATACCTTTCCCCGGTCGTCTTTTGGACAAGGTAGGCCGATCTTATCCGCGAGATGTCGTCGCAGGCGTGGCCACGAAGCGCGGCCCCGCACTGCTCCTTGCCGCGAGAAGGCGGGTTCGCAGGGCGGCGGCACTAACGCGCCTTGCACCTGCTCCCAAGGTAGGCGGCATCTTATTGCCACCTCCTATGCGCGGCCTGCTGGCCGCTCCCGTCCGCCTTCGGCGGCCGTACAACGCAGAAATTATTCCCCGCGCGCATAAATCTTCGCTGTTATAAGTCGTCCCTTACCATTCGGCTGTTAATATTATAACCTATTTTGGTCTATACCCGTATAGGTTATATACTATTTTCAATGGGCACATCAATTCATTCAAAAGAATACAGGGAAATCATCCAGAGACTGATTGCCGCCCGGTTAGATGCGGGCCTCACTCAAGTCCAGGCAGGTCTGAAACTAAAAAAGCCACAGTCATACATCTCTAAAATAGAGCGCAGCGAGCGGCGTATTGATGTTGTTGAATTAAGCCAACTGCTCAAAATATACAAAACGAGCCTGAAACACTTTTTTTAACCCGCTTATTTCTGCCTGCCCGGAAACCAAGACCATATGACAACACCGGGTCAGGCAAAAACTCACTCTCACATAACTTACACCGCCCGGCTTACTACTTAACCCACCGCTTATCCTTCATAAGAGCATCCTGATCCCGGCTGAAAAGGTAATCGTTTGGCATATCAGGATTTGTCCCTGGCAAAAGCATATAGGAATACGAGAATTTCTCATTCCAATCTTTCTGCGGTTTATGCCAGACATCTACCCATACCGCTTTTTTCGTGACCGGATAGCTGAATATGTATATGGTCCGGGCTATTTCACGCCCAATTTTAGAATCTTTCCCTGTGTTGCCAATAAATATCACACTTGCCGCAACTTTTTACGTATCCCAAGATTATGCCAGTTTTTCAAAGAGCCAAAACAGCCATGCCTCCGACGGAAAGATCAGCGCTACGCCATATGATTTGCCCACTCATAACGGAGAAGATCCATTAAAAAAAGTCATGCTCACCGTGAGAGGCGGCAGCGAAGAAGCCCTCAAGATCTACGAGTTGAAGAACCTCAACCAAGCCATCAAGGACCTAATGATCTTCAAACTGACCCACCCCGAAACGGAGAAACCACATGGCCGTTAAAACAGGGATCATCAAAACCACGACTGAAAAGCCGACATCACCAAAGCCAAGACGCACGTTTTACAACGGGCGCCACGGCGCTCTAATCCGTGGAAACGGCTTTTGCGCTTTCCCAAACATTTCATTTTCAATATCACCGCTATGGTTTGTAGAATAACATTATGAACGCTATGCAGTTCCTACAGGACTTGACCGTGGTTTTATCGATAGCGGCCGCCGTCATCCTGCTGTTCAGGCGGCTAAAACAGCCGCCCATCATCGGTTATCTCATCGCCGGGCTTATCATCGGACCGCACACTCCGCCGATGCCTCTTGTCACGGACATGCACAGCCTGGAGGCGATGGCCGAGATCGGCGTCATATTCCTGCTCTTCGCGCTTGGCATAGAGTTTAATCTCGGCCGGCTGGCGAAAGCCGGCGCAAAATCCGTCTTGTGCGCGGTTATAGAATTCGGCCTTATGACGGCTGTGGGTTATGCTATCGGCTCATGGTTCGGCTGGAGTCATATTGAAAAACTGGTTTTAAGCGGCGTCATCGGGGTCACGGGAACCGCGATAGTTTCCCGGACGCTGCTGGAACGGGCCCAACACGCGGCGGGCTGGGAAGAGCTTGTTGCCGGGATGCTTATCGCGGAGGATATTATTTCCGTATTTCTCATAGCCTTCTTTTCTACCGCCTCGGGTGTCGCGGAATTCAACCTACCGGCCATAGCGGCTCTGTTAATGCGCTTTGTGATGCTTCTGACCATACTAATGGCGGTGGGGATTATCGTGCTGCCGCGCATACTCAAAGCGGCGGAGCGGGCGGGGATGGATGAAGTCAGGTCCATAGTCATTGTCGGTATATGCTTCGGAACCGCCCTGCTGACGCAGAAGCTGGGTTACTCGGCCGCCCTTGGCGCTTTCCTGGCCGGGGCCATGACATCAATGGGCGGCCCGGCGCCCAGGCTCCATGAAACGGCCGCCCCGTTCAAGGATGTTTTCGGCGCGGTATTTTTCGTGTCCGTGGGAATGATGATAGATCCGCGCTGGATCATAACCAACTGGCAGACTGCGTTGGGTATTGCCGCCGTCGTAGTAGCCGCGCGCATCGCGGTCAATTTTGCAGCCATGGCCGCCGTGGGGAACTCTCCGGTGTCCTCGGTACAGGCCACGCTGGCGATGCTGCCAATAGGCGAATTCTCCTTCATTCTCGCGCAGCTGGCGCAAAAAGGCAATCTTATATCGCAGCCGATTTACCCCATCTCCGTAATGCTGTGCCTGACAACCACTATCTTCTCGGCGCAGCTATTGCCGCTCGCCACCGAGAACAGGATAAACCGCGTCTTTCCCGCCCGCTGGCTCGAGCTTCTGTCCGCCTATAACGAAAAACTGGCCGGCAGAGCCACCTCGGCCCGGGCTTCACAGGTATGGCAGCTTGTGCGTCCGTCGATAATCCAGATCCTGATAAATCTGGCCGGGATCAGCGGCCTGTTCCTGGCGGCCGATACCGTCCAGGAGCGCTATGCGCTGCATGAATCTTACGGCGGGATATGGATACTCGCGGCGGTAATAACGCTGCCATTCCTGATAGCATTGGTGCGTAAAACACAGGCGGTAGCGCTTGTGCTGCTGGAAGCTGTCACTCAGGCGGCCGGGGAGGATATCCCTCCCGGCGCCGCGCATCCGGTTCTTACCCGCGCGGCCGTCGGCATCCCCACTGTTCTGGTCGCCGCAGGGTATATGAAATTAAGCGCGCTCATTCTGCCGCCCTGGCCCTACGCTATCCTGCCGCTGCTGGTGGTCGGCATAACCGGCTTTCTGCTTTGGAAAAAAATGATCCGCCTCTATTCCTTGCTTCAGGTCGCCATGCGCGATTCGCTGGGAAAAGGAGACGCCGAACCGGAGACAGCCGCGAATGCCCTATCAGTGTTTGTCGGCGCGCTGTCGCCGGAAAAGGTTCATCTGTCGCCATTCCGGTTGCACGACGGCTGTTGGGCGGTCGGAAAAACTCTCAAGAAAACCGGCCTGCGCACCAAAACCGGCGTAAGCCTCCTGCAGATTAGCCGCGGGAAAGACACGCTCCCTTCACCCGGCCCCGGCGATAAATTTGAAGCCGGAGACGAATTGCTTCTGATCGGAGAAACGGAACAGCTGCGCCAGGCCGAACAACTGCTGAAACACGGCCCGGTAGTTGAATCCCCGCTTACTTGATATAATTTTATTATGCCGCACGCGAAAGACCTCAAGAGATACATCGTCCTCGGCTGGGATTCCTCCGCCGCGCAGGCGGTAAAGAGCCTGGTGAGCCTGGGCGTAGAAGTAGCCGTGGCGGCGGAAACCGCGCCGGCGGGGCTTCCCCAGGGCGTCAAGTTCTTTGCCGGCCCGCCGCTGGAAAAGGATTCTCTCCTTGCCGCCGGGATCGAACACGCGGACGGACTTCTTCTTGCCTTGCCGGCCGACGATGCGCGGCGCGCCATAGCCCTGGCGCGGACCCTGAACGCGGCTATCCATGTAGTGGCGTCGCTCCAGGAAGACGATTCCGAAATCGCGCTCTGGGCGGCCGGCGCGGGATCTGTTATAGACGCGCAAAAGGAAGCCGGCAGGGAAATGGTCCGCCTGATGCTGGAGCCCGGGAACTCCACGCCGGAAGAAGACGACAGGATCTATTGTTCCCGGCTTCCGGTAAGCCCCGGTTCTCCCTGGGCGGGGCTAAGGCTTGCGGACCTGCGGGGGAAATTATCGCATGTCTCCGTAGCGGCCATACTGCCCGGCGGGAACTCGTCCAACGCGCTCAGCAACGACGATGCAAGAGCGTCCGCAGGCGATCTTCTGCTCGTCCTGGGCACAAAAAGCCAGTTGGAAGCCACGTTCCGGACGGCTGATGGCGGAACCCCATGAGTCATTCCCTGAATATACTGACGGATATCGGACTGGGAATTATTTTCGCCGCCGGTGCGTCCCATGTCGCCAGAGCATTGCGCCAGCCGCTTATCCTGGGCTATGTTCTGGGAGGAATTCTTCTCGGAACGCACCTCGGATTCGGACTTGTAACGGATGAAGCCAGTATAGAACTCATCTCCGAAATGGGGCTCATTCTTCTCCTGTTCATCATCGGCCTCGAAATCAACCTGCGGGACCTGCTGCGAATGGGCAAGGCAATGTTCACGCTGGGATTCGTACAATTTGCGGCCTGCGTGCTCATGGCCCTGGGTTTCTTTAAAATGTTCGGCTATTCCATGGGCGGCGGGAATTTCGACCTTCTTTATCTTTCGGTCGCGCTGGCTTTAAGCTCCACCCTCATCGTCGTAAAACTTCTGAACGATAAGTTTGAAACGGGCACGGTGGCGGGACGGCTGACCATCGGCATTCTCGTGCTGCAGGACATCTGGGCCATTATTTTCATGGCGTTCCAGCCCAACCTGCTTAACCCGGAACTGGGCGGTATATTGCGGTCATTCGGCCAGGGACTGATACTTGTAGCGTTCGCCTTTCTGGCCAGCAAGCATATCCTGGCCAGACTTTTCCACGCGGCCGGCAAATTCCCCGAACTGGTCTTGCTAAGCTCCACGGCCTGGTGCTTCCTCGTATGCGGCCTGGCGGAGCACGCCGGGCTCTCCAAGGAGATGGGCGCGCTCATCGCCGGGATGAGCATCGCGGCTTTTCCCTACGGTACGGATGTTATCTCCAAGCTGACCGGCATAAGGGACTTTTTTGTCACGCTCTTTTTTGTCGCATTGGGGCTTAAGGTGCCGCTGCCGTCCTGGTCGGTGCTCGGCATGTCATTTGTCATAGCCGGTTTTGTGATTTTCAGCCGCATCCTGTCCATGGTCCCCACGGCCAGAATACTTAAAACCGGGGTGAGGACCGGGTTTCTCACCGCGATCAATCTCTCCCAGATAAGCGAATTCTCTCTCGTTATCCTGGCGTTAGGCGCCGGGTATAAGCACATCACGCCCGAGCTGCAGTCGCTTGTGCTCACCTCGATGCTGTTGATGTCCGTTCTTTCCACCTACCTGATCCAATTCAATGACCGGCTGGCAAGATGGGGGCTGAGCCTGGTGTCCCGGATAGGTCTGAAAGATTCCTATAATCAGGAAACCGAAAGTGAATCCGGCGGAGAAGTCCGCGATATCGTCATACTTGGTTGCTTCAGGGAAGGGCTGGCGCTTCTGGACGCCATCGATAAAACGGCGGCGGATATCAAGCCGCGCGTTCTGGTTGTGGATTATAATCCTGCCATCAGGGGCCAGCTTGAGGCGCGGGGATATAAGCTGGCATATGGAGATCTGGCCCATCCTCAGACCTTGCACCATCTCGGCGTAGAAAAGGCGTCCCTCATTATCTGCACCATCTCGGACACTTTCCTGAAAGGCATAACTAACCGGAGATTATTGTCTCATCTTAAAAATATGGCGCCGGAGGCAAGATTCATCATGACAGCCGACGATCCCGTAGAAGCCGGGCATTTAAGAAGCGCGGGAGCGCATGACACTGTCCTGCCCAGTATCCTGACCGGAGCGCGAATGTTACAACTCATTAAATCCGGCTCCTCCGCCTGATTTTATCGTATGCTCTTCCGGCCATCGAATCTATTCGTGACAAAGACGTACAAACGTCCTATTGCCGTTGTGCTGGCGGTGGTTTTTATTGCCAGTGGCCTATTAATTACACACCTCGGTGAATTTCTTACAGCTAGAGCCGCCTCATATACCCGGTCGGACGTGGGCGGTGTGTGTCTGCTGGAGTCGCCTATGCGGTGGCAGCAAGGTACTGGCATTGCCAAGGTGTTGCTTCCTGCTGTCGTCTCGGTAGCGGTGGTCTTAATTATTCTGCTGTTTTCGGTGTTCCTGCCCTCTGCGGTTCTGCCTTCGGTCTGTCATGCCATACCGCACCTGCGCGGTCCGCCGGTATTCTAAACATAGCTCCAATCCTGGCGGGTATCCCTAAGTCCGGGCTATCCGCCCATTGCCCATAAATTAACTACGTCGCGGGGTGCTTCCCCACGATGTCTTGGCTGAACCCGATATTTTATATCGGAGGTCCAGCATAACTACAGCCGGCTTTTTAGGAAAGGGAAACTACTATGGAACTTATCGGAACCTTGCTTTTAATGATCGTGGTGTTCGCAATGATAGGAAAACGTAAGTAGGATAAGCTGTGGAAACGGCCCTGCGCGGCCGCGTAGGGGAGTTTCAGGATAAAAGTTCGACACTTCTTCGCGCAACATCCTGTGGTTTCATTGCTTTAAGGCTCCTGCTGGGCGCGGCACAAGGCTTCCATAGTGGCTTTGGTGGTGGCACAGGCGCTCAAAATGCGCATACTGTTAAATAGGAAGTTAAAGCTGCAAAGTCCACTATCTACCGGCCGTGCGCCTGTTAGGGAAGCCCCAGGATAAAACAGGCTTGCCCTACAAAATACGCCGTTAACTATACAGGAATAATCCCGGACCTGCGCGGTGTTGTTGAATATACTCCAGAGGCCATGTTGCTGCATTGAAACAGCGAAAGCCCCCCGGTTCCCGCCGGGAGGCAATTCACGCTGGTGTTACACAAGACCCTGGGCCATCATAGCCTCGGCCACTTTCTTGAAGCCGGCGATGTTGGCTCCCATCACATAGTTGCCGGGCTGCCCGGCCTCTTTGGCTGCCGTCACGCAGGCGCTGTGGATGTTTACCATGATACTGTGCAGATGTTTGTCTACTTCTTCTGCCGACCAACTCATACGCAGGCTGTTCTGGCTCATCTCAAGGCCGGAAGTGGTCACGCCGCCTGCGTTGGACGCCTTGCCGGGAGCAAACAGTATATCGGCCTTCTGGAAGGCTGTCACAGCTTCAGGCGTACAGGGCATATTAGCGCCTTCGGTTAAGCACAGCAGGCCGTTCTTCAGCAGCTCAGCCGCGTCATCAGCGTTGAGTTCATTCTGAGTCGCGCAGGGCAGTGCCACATCAACCTTTACACACCATGGCCGCTTGCCGGCGTGGAATTCAGCGCCATATTTTTGTGCGTAAGGCGCAACAATATCCTGCCCGGAGGCCCGGAGTTGCAGCATATAATCTATCTTTTCGCCGCTTATTCCGTTCTTGTCGTAAATATAGCCGTCCGGTCCCGAGATAGTTACAACCTTTCCGCCCAGATCGCCGACCTTCTTCACCGCGCCCCAGGCCACGTTGCCGAAGCCGGACACCGCCACAGTCTTGCCTTTCATATCCGTGCCCTTGGTCTTAAGCTGCTCCTGGCAGAAGTAGACTACTCCGTAGCCGGTGGCTTCGGGGCGTATCAGCGAGCCGCCCCAACTGAGGCCTTTACCTGTCAGCACGCCGGTGAATTCGTTCTTAAGGCGTTTGTATTGGCCGAACATATAGCCGATTTCGCGGCCGCCAACGCCGATGTCTCCAGCCGGCACGTCCGTATTGGGACCGATGTGGCGGAACAACTCGGTCATGAAGCTTTGGCAGAAGCGCATCACCTCTGCATCGCTCTTGCCCCTCGGGTCGAAGTCTGACCCGCCCTTGCCGCCGCCCATCGGGAGGGTAGTAAGCGAATTCTTAAAAATCTGCTCAAAGCCCAGGAATTTAAGTATGCTCAGGTTCACGGACGCATGGAAGCGCAACCCGCCCTTGTACGGCCCGATTGCGCTGTTGAATTCGACGCGGAAGCCGCGATTAACCTGATATTCGCCGTTATCATCCTGCCACGGCACGCGGAAGGTTATTACGCGTTCAGGTTCCACAATACGGTTTAAGATCTTCGCTTTTATGTACTCCGGGTGCTTCTCAAGTATCGGGGCCAGGGTTTCAATAACTTCTTTGACTGCCTGGTGAAATTCTTTTTCTCCAGGGTTCCTGGCGGTCACTTCCGCTATGAGGCTGTTTATGTAACTCTGCACTGAGGTGTTTGTCATATTCCTTCCTTTAAGTTTAATTTATCCGCCGCAGATCTGTGTTCCGTGTCCCGGTTATATCCATGAAGGCTTTCGCCGAGGCCGACATTTTGCGCGACCGGTTATAAATGAGATAAAGGGAGCGTGTGGGTTGCGCGTCGTTGAACCGGACTATATGCAGTTCCTTTTCCCGCTCCGCTTCCCGCACGGCAGACAGAGGTAATAGCGCGAGCCCTGCTCCGGAGGAAACCGCGGTCTTAATGGTTTCAATATCGTCCAGTTCCATCTTCATATTCACCTTGACAGCGTGTTTCCTGAAAAACTCATCAACGCACTTCCTGGACGGCGAAGCTTTTTCGAAAGAAATGAAATCAAGGCCCTCTATTTCCCGTACCGCAATAGCGCGTTTTCGGGCCAGTTTGTCTGACATGCCGGTCAGAAGCACCATTTTATCTTCTCCGATCGGTAGAAAGATGAGTCCCTGCAGTTTGTTGCAAGGGCCGGCGATGATGCCGAAATCTGCGCGGCCGGAGAGTATATCGCTCCGGATCTGCTGGAACTGCAGGTATTCGACGCTGACTTTGATGTTGTGATGGGCGGCCATGAATTTGCGGATATGCCCCTGCAGCAGGTAAATGCCCGCGCTGTAAATAGTGGATATTCTCACCTCTTCAGCGGGAGAGGGAACGGAGAACTGCCTGGTGGAAACTATCGCGTTCTCATAGACAAGGATTATCTTTTTGGCGGCTTCATATAATTTCTCACCGCAGGAAGTGGGCACGAGCTTATTAGTTAGACGGTTAAGCAGCCGGCATTTTAAAACAAAATCCAGTGTCTTTATCTGCTGGCTGACCGCGGACTGGGAAATAAAATTAAGTTCCGCTGTCTTTGAAAAGCTTCCGGTATCCACCAGGTCCCGGAAAACCTTTAGTGTTTCTATGTTCATACGGTACCGGGCGTAAGGCGCCAGCCATAAGCTAATCCCCGTCGGTGATCAGGAAGTTCTTGAACTGCCAGGGGTCCTTCTTGTCAATGTACGGGTTGTTGTGGCCATGGAAGGCATTGGTGTAATGCTTCAGCGGCGTCCAGTCGGAGGGCGCGGAGTGCAGTTTGCCCAGCCAGGGCCTGGCTATCTTCAGCACATAGTCATGCGGCAAGTCCTCCGGCACGCAGAGCCCCCTGGCGTGGTTCTCCATCATCCACATCGCGGCCGCGATAACGCCTATGCCCACCTGTATGGTGGTCGCGTTCTGGTGCGGCACCAGTTTGCGGGACTCGTCTATGCCCAGAATGCTGCCGGTCCACCAGGAGTTATACGGGTGGCCCATCAGCAGCGCGCCCAGTATATCCGTCCCCGCGGTGATCTCGTCGTTCATGATGCGGTGCCGGGCCTGTAATTTATAGTCGTTGCCGCGCAGCTCGTTTAGCGAGGCGATGGCCGCGTCCGACGGGCAGTAGGCGTAATGCACGGTGGGGCGGTATACGGCTTTGCCGTTATCCCAGACGGTCAGCTTGTCGGACAGCGTGAAGGCCTCGCCGTGGCGCACCACCATGCCGTGTATGCAATAGTCCGGCACCCAGGAGGAAACCCATGTATTCATTCCCATGCGGGCCAGGCAGATTTGGTTCTTTGGCCCTTCCTTATGGCCATAGGCCAGCGGCGGGAGTTCCTTCTCATGCGTGCCCCAGCCCAGCTCGGAAGTGGTCACGCCTTCCTCGCGGAAACCTTCCACGCTCCAGGTGTTGACGAATTCTCCGATCTGCTTGGGCTTATCGGATATCTGAGTGTCGCGTTCGCTGATGTGTATCACCTTTACACCGAGTTCCCGGGAGAGCTCATTGAAAGCCAGGTCCATCATCAATTGGCGCAGCTTTTCGGCCTTCGCCCCTTTTGCCTTGCGCTCGTCGAGCAGCCGGGCGGCGATGTCCAGTAGGCCTTTCTTGGCGAAATGCGAGATCAGGCCGGGGTTGGCCCCGTGCTCTATCACGGCGGTCGGGCCCGGG
>Ga0156396_1010_pt2 | contig 11783 bp, 9 predicted proteins | sample RifOxyA3_FD_108040 | JGI IMG/M metagenome (GOLD analysis project Ga0156396, IMG submission 108040) | Elusimicrobia bacterium RIFOXYA12_FULL_57_11 | reverse complement strand
GGGGCGGGCGGCCATGGCCCGCGCGTACAGTGTCTCCAGGGCCGGAGGTTCGCCGCCTGCGCAGCCCATGCGGCCGGAAAGTGTAAGTTCGGCGTCAGGGTCCAGCCCCAGCAGGTTTTTAAGGGTTAGCAGGCCGGCTTCATAATAGTTAAGGTTCTGCATTACCGCCGGCTCGTTATTTGAAACTTCCACTTTCTGGCGCAGCACGGCCAGGTCGCTGGCCAGGCCCTGCTTATACTGTGCCTCAATGGTGGCCAGGTGCTGCCTGGAAAGCTCCAGCGTTTCCTTTTGTATATCCGCCATGGCTTTTGAGAGCAGGACGGAATAATAAAGCTGCGTGACCGCTTTCTTTACGGAGTTCTGTGCGGCGCGCAGCTGTTCCGCGCTGGAATCGGAATAGATGCCGGCCATTTTAATCCCGGTGCGCACCTTGCCGCCGGCCCAGAGCACCTGGTTGAGGTCCAGGGAGGCCGCGTAGGCGTTGTCGGAGCCCATCTCTATCTTCCTTCCGCCGAAGAAAATGGAAGACTTCTCTATATTGCGCGTATATTGCGCGCCGGCGCTCAGTTGCGGGTACACCCCGCCCCAGTATTCCCGTATCTTTTCCTTATATATAAGGCGGCCGCGTTCCGCGTTGGCCACGGAGGTGTTGTTTTTCATCGCCAGGTCTACGGCCGCGGCCACGCTCAGGTCCACGGCCTGTGCCCTGGCCAGCAGCGGGGAAAGCAGAACTATGATGAGGGCTGCCCGCAGGTGCTTTGCCCCGGTGAGTATAAGTTTGGCCATACGCGCAGGAAGCTCCTTCGACAGGCTGCCTATGCCGCGCTCGCGGGCTTCTACCATGAAATAAACTATGACGGCGCTGACCATGCGGATCACGGTGTCTTTGGCGGCTTTGGACAGGGCCTTGCCGTCCTTTTCCAGCGTGGCAAAGAGGGTCTTCCTGTTGCGCGCCTTAAGCTCCATGGCCATGTTCCCAAGGACGCCTTCCGAGGGGGAAGCCATTATTTTAAGCGCGCACTTGGGCATATCGGGGTAGCGTGTGATGAAATCCAGGTGGTTAGTGAAAATGCGTTCGAGTTTCTGTTCTAGCGAGAAGCCGGGATTGTTGATTTCCATCTGGAGTTCCTGGAAATGCTTGGTCCCCTCCAGGAAGGCGGCCTTGATCAGCGCGTCCTTATCCCTGAAATAATAGTAGAGCACCGGTTTTGTGATCTTGAGCTTGGCGGAGATCTCCCGCATGGAGACCGCGTCCGGGCCTTTTTCCGCCATCAGTATGGTGGCGGTCTGCAGGATGCGCTGGCGGGTTTTGTCGCCTTTGGTGACCTTGGTGTCTGTTTGTGGTTTCATAATAACTTACCTACCGGTAGTTAAATTGTAGGCAATAGCCGCGCTCTGTGTCAATAGACCCAAAAGGCCCAGCCGGCGGGGGGCCGTTTCTCTTTTTTGCGCTGGGCCTTATGCCTCTATTCCCATTTGTCGCGGGTATAGTAGTATAGTCCTGTCGCACCCTTGTAATCCCCCGGATAGGCGGGGGAGCATCCACCACCGGGCCTTAACCCGGCGTAACCAGGGGAAACGGAGATTCCGCGCCGTTTCTCTTTTTTTTGGTTACTTTAAGGGGATGAAAAGTATGATTAAAAATATTTTAATAGTTGCGCTGCTGGCGGCGGCTTTTTCAGTTTCCGCCGTGGCCGCCGGACAAAAAGCGGACCCGGGCCGGGGGCCCGCCGGCGCCGTGCATGACCCCCTGGCCGGGGACGGGAATCCTTTCGCCGATCCCGTGTTTCAGGATTTCGTGGAAACGGCCGATGGGTACCTGAATTCCGCGAACACGCCGAAACTGCGCGGGGATTTCCGCGATTCTCTGGTGTCGCCGGGGCTCCCCACTCTTAAGAACCCGTTCGTGCGCCCGGCAGTTGCGGTGGCGCCTGCGGCCAATGCTGAAAAACCGGAGCCTGCCGGCGCCCCGCTCAGCCATTACAAGGTGACCTTTGCCGGTGAGTCCGGGCCGGTGGGTTCTTATGTCTGGCCGCTGGATTCTTCCCCGGGCAGGCACGCGCGGGAGTACGTGTTTCTCAGCATCGTCCCGTCCGGAGCGGATTATGATCAGCTTCTCTCCAGGCTTGAAACAGAGACCGGGTTCCGGTTCGCGGGAGAAAAAACGGCTTTTTCCCGCAACTCCAGAAAGACCTTTATATTGGGGTGGGCGCCTTACTCCAGCCTGGACAAGATCATGAAGGTTAAAGGTGTGGCCCGGGCCAGCGTTGAAAGGAAAAGCGCCGGGATGCCGTTGAAGACCAAGGTGCGCATAACGCTTAAAGTCCCGTTCCAGAATAAGCCCAACGCTTTCGTCCCGGAATTTATCCGGTCCATCGGGAAGAATAATAATTTCAGCGCGGAAACCTGGTTCCGCCTGCCCAGAAAATCCGCGGACTCCAAATTCAGTGTTTTTAACGTTACCGGTACGCTGCCGGTGGATATGGTGGGGGAAATTTCCCGTTCTCCTTTCGTGGCTTCAGTGGAATTTAAGGATTCTTCCCTGTAAATCCCGTAAACCGCGCCTGCGCACGGCGTTCCCGCGGCGGATCCTGTCCGCCGCGGCGGTTTTTTTGCTCCAGGCAAAAAAGTTATAATCGAAGTATCTATGCAAGAGAACAAACATTCGCGCGACCCTCACGCCCGCCAGAAAGTGCGCAAGGGCTACAGGGTGGCTTTTTTGATGGCTTTTTCTGTGGCATTGCTTGCTGAAATGCTGCTTTTTATGCACGCCCAGATGCGTGAGATCTCGATGATCCTGAAAGAAGATTTCCGCATCATCGTAGTGCGTGAGGATAAAGGAAAGGCTGCGGCGGAGTCCATCGAAAGCGCCCTGGCCGCCCTCCCCGGCACCTCGCAGGTGTTTTTTGTCAGCCGCAAAGACAGGCTTGCCAGGCTAAAGGCGGAGGATCCTGAGCTCGTAGCGTCGGTGCTGGTGCCGGGCTTGAACCCCATGCCGGACACCTGGGAAATAATCATAAAAGAGGAGGTCCTGGGGGATATAAATTCCTGGACCTCCGCGGCCTGGCGGATACCCGGGGTGGCCGACGTGAAATATAAACCCCTGGAAGCTTACGCGGTAATGCATTCCCTGTTTTACGGGCATCTTATCCGCCTCACACTGGCGCTTGCTTTTTTGGCGTTCATGGTGATGGCGGCCATGGTGCTGACGCACGGCCATACGCCCGCGGAGCTGGCGGCCGCGCTGTCAGCCGACAGCCGGTGGTTCTTTTCCGGCGCGGGGGGGGGCGCGGCGGCCGCGCTGGTGGCTTACGCCGTGGTTTACCCGGTAAAGTACCTCAGTCCCGTGTGGGTGTGGCCCAACCCCCTCTGGCAGGCAGCCGTGACGGTTTGCGGCGCGCTGCTGGGTTGGGTGCTGTGTCAATGGAAGAATACCCGCTGATGAGTGGCCCGGTGTTTCCCATGCCTGTCTTTTTCCGGAATGTCCCCGCCGGGGCCGCGCTGCTGCTGGCGTCCGCGCTCCTTTTTTGCCCCGGGCCGGCTTCCGGGAGCGATCCCGCCGTGGACGCAAAAAAGACAAACCTGGAAGAGATAAGCCGGCAGCTGGACGAGAAAAAAAAGGAGCTGGACGGCTACCTGGCCGATGAGGAGCGCATCACCGCGGAGCTGGCTGGCCTGAAAAAAGAGGAAAAACAGGGGCTGAGCCGGCGACAGGACCTGGAATTACAGTTAGGCCGGTCAAAATCCCGTTCAGGGGAAGCCCTGCAGAAATATGAATCTCTTGAGAAGGCCCGCAAAGCGCTGGACGGGGATATTTCCGGAGAGGTCGTTATGTTTTCCCTGCAGAAAGATTTTTTTTACCCGTATTACGGCCTGCGGGATATTTCAAAGGACCTGCTGATCCGTGCCGCCATCATAAGCCGGTACGCCCTGCTTACCAGCATTAAAGGCGAAAGTCTGAAGGTAAACAGGGACATCGCGGCGCTGAAGCTTAAAAGCATGGACCTTAAGGCCCGGCAGGAGTTGCTGCTTAAGCAGAGTTCGGCCCATAAAAGCGTCCTTAAAACCAAGCGGGAGGAACTGGAGCATACCAGGGCACAGCAGGCCCGGCTATCCACGGAACTTGAAAATCTCCAGAATTCCGCCCTCGGTCTTACGCGGCTGGTTAAAAAACTTCAGAAAAAAATGCCTTACCGCAGCGATACGGGGCCGGGCGACCTGCCTATAGAGCGGCGTTCCCTGCCCTGGCCGGCGGAGGGCCGCATCATAAGCCGTTTCGGCCGCGAAGAGGTTCCGGCGCTGAAAACCTGGATAGTCAGGGAAGGCGTGCGTATTGCCACGCAGCCGGCCGCCCCCGTCCGGGCCGTGCTTGGCGGCACGGTTATCTATTCGGGGCCCTTTCGTACTTACGGCAATGTGGTGATAGTGGACCATGAAAAAGGTTTTTTCACCATTTACGGACTGCTGAGCCGGATAGACGCCGTAAAAGGACAGGCAGTGAGCGCTTTATCCCCGCTGGGCCTTGCCGGTGAGGATACCCAGGCCGTAGGCCGTGACAAGAAGGCCGATGGCGGCGCGGTGTATTTTGAGGTAAGAAAGGGGGACAGGGCTCTGGACCCCATGAACTGGCTGGCAAATTAGTATAATATATATATTATGTCCGGGGACTTGGGGTCAGGGTCCCAGGGGCAGGGAGTTGGCTTTATATGAAAAATATCAGGAAAATCGTTCTGGTAACGGTATCCGCGTTTTTTATCGGCGCGGTTTTCCCTTACGTTAATTACGCCATAGACAAGACTTACCAGCAGTTGAAGATCATCGTGGACGTCCTGGAACTCATCAAAGAAAGCTATGTCGATGTTATCGACCCGCAAAAACTGATCTATGGCGCCGCCAAAGGCATGGTGGCCGAGCTGGACGCTTATTCCCAGTTCATGGAACCGGACATTTATGAGCGCGTGAAAAGCGATACCGAGGGAGAATTCGGCGGCATAGGTATACGGGTGGATATGCGCGAGGGTTGGCTGACCGTGGTAACGCCGCTGCCCAATACGCCGGCCTGGCGCGCCCAGATGCTGCCAGGTGACAAGATCACAAAGATAGAGGGCGAGTCTACCAAGGATATTATAATAGATGTCCTTATTAAAAAACTGCGCGGCACCCCGGGGACCAAGGTCAATATTACCGTGGCCCGCGAGCCGGAAGACAAGAACGCGGAATGGATAAGCAGGGATATTACCATCACCCGGGAACTTATAAAGACCGAGAACGTGAAATCCAGGATGCTGGACGAGAAAACGGGTTATGTCAAGATCATAGAATTTACCGGCCATGCCACCGAGAACGTCGCCAAAGCTTTGCAGGAGCTGAAGGGCAAGGGTATGGAGGCGCTGGTGCTTGACCTGCGCTACAATCCCGGCGGCCTGCTCGCTTCGGCCGTGGATGTGTCAAAAATGCTGATGAACGCCGAGCGCATGGTGGTTTACACCAAGGGCCGCAAACCGGAAAACTACCAGGAATTCCGGACCGGGAGCTCCGCGCCTTACGAGAACCTGCCCCTGGTCGTGCTCATTAACCGGTATTCCGCTTCCGCCAGCGAGATCGTGGCCGGCGCCATGCAGGATAACAGGCGGGCGGTGATCATAGGCGAGCGCTCTTTCGGCAAGGCCAGCGTCCAGTCGATAATCCCGCTGACGGATAAATCGGCCTTGCGGCTTACCATCGCCAAGTATTATACGCCTAATGGTAAATCCATACAGCATGACGCCAAGAATGAAACCGGCGGCATTACCCCGGACATAACCATAAAGGTCCCGCTTGAAACGGAGAAGAAGCTCCTTCAGCAGAGCGAGGAGCTCTATTTCCCCGGTAAAGAAGATAAGGCCGTAAAAAAGAAGGATGAAGTCAAAGATGAAGTGCTGGACCGGGCCGTCGAATTGCTGAAAGCCCGGGAAGTGCTGGGGAATTTGAAGCAGGGGAAATAGTTTCCGAGGGCGGGAAGCGGTGCCGGGGAATCGCGCAAGGGGGCTGCCCCGTTACCGGTTCCGGGTTCCTGACCGGGGTGCGATGAAAATACTGGCCTTCGAGACAACTTGCGACGAGACTTCCGCCGCGGTGATGACTGGGCAGGCGCTGCGTTCCAATGTCGTTTTTTCGCAGATCAAACTTCACCGCAAATACAGCGGGGTGGTGCCAGAACTGGCCAGCCGCGCTCATCTGGAAAAAATACCTTTTGTCCTCTCCGGCGCCCTTGGCGCGGCCGGCATAAAACTGCCGCTTAAGCAGGGCGCGGTGGATGCCGTGGCTTTTTCACGCGGGCCGGGGCTGCCGGGCGCCCTGCTGGTGGGGCGCGTGGCGGCCGAAACCGCCGCCGAGCTTTCCGGCGCGCCGCTTATAGGGGTAAACCACCTGGAAGGGCACCTGCTGGCCTGCGAGTTCGAAAACGGCCGCGCCGTGCGCCGGCTTGAATTCCCGCTGGCGGCGCTTATCGTTTCAGGCGGTCACACCGAAATCTGGCATGCCAGGGGTTACGGCGACTATAAGGTGATGGGCCGTACCCGCGACGACGCGGCCGGGGAAGCTTTCGACAAAGTGGCCAAACTGCTTGGCTTGCCCTATCCGGGCGGGCCGGAAGTGGAGAAATGGGCGCGGCGGGCGGAGGGGCACGGCCCGGTGTTCCCCCGGCCTTTCATGGCGGGAACCTGGGATTTTTCGTTCAGCGGCCTTAAAACGGCGGTAAGTTATTACCTGGCGAAAAAAACAGGCGCCAGCACGCATGATCTCCCGGCCGCGGAAAAAGCGCTGGTGTGCCGCGCTTTCCAGGACGCCGCGGTGGAGACGCTGGTTAAAAAAACCGCGGACGCCGCGCGCGCGCTGGGCCTGAAGCGTATCGCCGTGGGGGGCGGGGTTTCGTCCAACGGCGCCCTGCGCGGGGCTTTCGGCGCGCTGGAAGGGTTTGAGGTAAGGTTTTCCCACAGGAGTTTCTGTTCCGATAACGCCGCTATGATAGCGCTTTGCGCGCTGCGGCGGCTTGAGGCCGGCAAATTTGCCAACAGCTTGCGGGTGGCGCCCGACCTTGCGCGGCCGGGCTGGAAAACGAAGGGCTGATAATGTCAGGGGCGGGGTTTGCGCTGGTAAACATATAATGAGAATCTGGCTGCTTTCCGACTATAACCACAAGAAACACCTGGCGTTCAAGAGCATGCTGTCCCGGTTCTCCGTGGCTTTTCCCGAGGCGGAGGCCGAGTTCTCGGTCAAGAGCCGGCGCAGCATGTGGGAAAGTCTGTTCGCGCATCTGCGCGACCCTAAACGGAACCCGCTGGCCGATGTAATGGAGATCCCCCAGAATTGGACCGAACTTTTTTCCAGACTTGGCCTGCTTGCCGAACTGGCCTCAAAGGTGGAGCCGCTCGCGCGCAGGCGGTACCCGGATTTTATTCTGAAGGAACTTTGCCGGCACGATGAGGCCAGGGCTTTTTCCGCCCCGTGGTGGCTTGAGGCCCCTGCGCTTTTCTTCAGGCCCGGGGCCCTTGAAGGTGTGTGCGGCGAGCCGGGCAGGGAACTTGCCTCCTGGGAGGGGTTCCGCTCGGCGCTTGACAAAGTGTCGGCCGGGGTTAAAAAACGCGGTTTCCGCGCCCTTGCCTCGCCGTACTCCTCGGGCGCCATCGGTACGGCCGACGTGCTGCCGCGGGTCTGGGGCAGGCGGGGGGGGCTTTTTTCCGACGATTTCAACCGCGCTACTTTCACCCGGGAGGAAACCGCGGGCGGCATAGAAGATTGGCTGGAACTGGCGGTGAGCGGGAAAATAGAGCTGTTCAGCCCCGACCGTTTTGAGAACGGCCCTTTCCCGGTGGAGCAGTGCGCTTTTATAATTTCCTCGCGCAAACTTCCCGGGCAGAATTCGCGCAAGGCCGCGCCCCAGTCCCGCGCCGCGCGCTCCGGCCAGCGTTGCGCCAAAACAGGCGCCCGTGCCGCCAGGGGCGGGGCGGGGGAGTTTAAAGTGCTTCCCTATCCAGGCTGTTCCGAAGGGGGAGGGCTTGCGCTGGTGTACAACCTTGCCGTTTCCGCGTCTTCTGCGGATATCTCCGGCGCTGCCGCTTTTGTGTCCTGGGCCATGGAGCCGGAAAATCTGGGGCCGTTTACCGAAAGTTTCGGGGTTTTTCCCTGTTTTAAGGCAAGTTTCGAGGAGTTGTTGAACGGGGACAGGGAGGCCGGCGCCTACAGGAAGATCTTTTCGGCCCCGGAGCTTATGCCGAACATAATGGCTTATCCCACGGCCGAGCTGCTGCTGGAGCGCGCATTGTGGAACCTGTCGCTAAAGATCGTGCGCCGGGATTATGACCGGGAAGACCTCACCAGAGAGCTGATAATGGCGCAGGGAGAGGCGGATTATCTTTTGTCGCTGTATTAGAGGCGTGGCAGTTTAAGGCCGGATTCGTAGCAGAACTGATAATGAAAAAGACCGCTGAAAATTCTTACGGGGCCGCTGCCGGGCAGGCTTTTGACGGCGGGCGTGACGCCTTTTTGCAGGCCGCCCTGGAGGCCGTTTCGGCCCGGTTCATGCTGGATGGCGCCTCGTTTTACGAATATGACGAGAAGAACGCTTTGCTGCGCCTGCGGCTGCGCCAGGCGTCCGGCGTGGCGTTCGAGCACGAGGAGAACCTGCGCCCCGCTCCCGGTTCCGCCGCGGCCCGGGCGCTTGAAAGTATGCAGCCGGCGTCCGCCTCTTCTCCCGGCGGGCGCTTTCTTTACTGCGCGTTTAAATTCGACTGCTGCGATCCTTCCGGCGGCAAGAACGCCGTAACCTGCTCCGGCCTTATCCGTCTGGAACGGTCCGCCCGCCGGCGCCGGTTTTCGGCCGCGGAAGCGGCCCGGGCGGACGCGTTTTTGCGGTCTTTCCTGCGGGACTATTACCGGGCCGAATATTTTTCCCTGACCCGGAAATACGATAAGAACGTTTCCGCAATAACGGAACTGACCGAGGTGTTCGCCACCGCGCTGCGGGTCCGCGACAGCTTCCGCCATATCCTTGCCGGCATCCAGACCTATTTCGGTTTCGACCGCGTGCGGCTTTACCTGATAGACGAGAAAAACCAGAAACTCAAGGGCGAGCTGTCGGCCGATATCCGCGGCCAGATAAAAAGTATCTCATACGAGGAAATACCCCTGGAGGCCGGCGCGCACCGGTTCGCCGACATAGTGCTGGGCCGCTCCTCCGGGGCGTTTATGGAGCGCTACAAGGACTGCGTGCTGTACATGCCGCTGTCGGTGCAGGGCGTTACCATCGGGCTCCTGATAGTGGACAACCTGCTCAGCCAGCAGCGCATAGAACCCCAGGAACTGGCCATGCTTAAATCCTTCGGCGGCCAGATAGCGCTGGCTGTGGACAATGCCCGGCTTTTCGACAAGGTGGAGGAACTCTCGCTTTACGACGAACTTACCAAGCTTCCCCTGCGCCGCTACTTCAACCAGCGTTTCCAGGAGGAGTTCTACCGCGCGGAACGCTTCAAACAGCCGTTGGCCCTGGTCTGGGCGGATGTGGACCATTTCAAGGAGATAAACGACACCTACGGCCACCAGATAGGCGACGTGGCGCTCAGGGAGGTCGGGCGCGTAATACTGGCCAACCTGCGCAAGATAGACTTCCCGTGCCGTTATGGCGGTGATGAGATAGTGATACTGCTGCCCCAGGCCACCGGCGCGGAAGCGCTGCGCCTGGCCCAGCGCCTCAGCGCCGAAATCTCCGAATTGCGCATAGCCGTGCCGTTCTCGAAAACGCGGGAACTCAGGCTCACCCTCAGTATCGGCGTCTCCACTTTCCCCCAGGACGCGGCCGCCATTGAAACAATGCTTGAGAAGGCCGATGACGCGCTGTACTGGGTTAAATCCCACGGGCGCGGCAAGATAGCGCTTTATTCCGACTTGCCGCCGGCAAACGGGGATAAGGCCAAGCCTGCGCCAGATATGGCGCAAGAGCTGAAGACATCCGCAGCCGGAGGCGACAATGATGCCGGAGAGAAATAAGATCAGGCCGAACGGCGCACGGAGAGGGCCGGCGGTTATATTGCAGGCGTTTCTGACCCTGGCCGCGGCCGTTCCGGCCGGCGCCGTTTTTGAGGACCTGCCCGTAGGGGCGCGCCAACTGGGTTTTGGCGGCGCCGCGGCGGCGCTGGAGGACACGGCGGGGGCCTTCTCCAACCCCGCCCTGCCCGGGGTATTGCGCAAATTCGACACGGGCGCGGGATTTCTGGCCTCGGAGCGGACCACGCAGGGGCCGGCGGAATTTTCAGTGCGCGGGGCCTGGCTGGTGATCCCCCACGGGACTTACGGCAAAACCGGCACTTTTTCCGTAGGCGGCCTGTATCGGGATGATAACGGCGCGTGGACCCAGAAAACAATGGCTTTCGGCTGGAGTTCCTGGCAGCTGCTGCAGGCGGGTTCCGGGGCGGTGGATTTCGGCGCGAATGTGAAGATCCTTCAGCTCACCGCGGAAGATACCGCCGGACTCTTGTCCTCGGACGCGGATTCCCAGGCCGGCGCCGCGCTGGATGTGGGGGCCGTTTACCGGCCCGACAGCAGGCGGACTTTCGGTTTTTCGGCGCTCAATATCAACCGGCCGTCTTTCAGGGTCGGGCTGCTTAAGGACAAGGCCCCGCTGGCGCTGCGCCTGGGATTTTCAGAGCGGCACGACGATATTATAGTCTCCGTGGATATGGCGCAGCGTACGGCTTCCGGGGGCTACAAGGGTAATTTCAGCCTGAACCCGGGCATTGAATGCCTGTGGCGCACGCGGCGCGCCGGATTTTTTTCTACAAGGAACGGCCTGGTGCTGGCCGAACGGGCTTCCGCCCTGAGCGCCGGCTTTGGCTGGCGGCGCCAGGCGGCCGAGATTTCTTATTCCATGGCGGTGCCGCTCACCGGCGTAATAGTGCCGGCGCATGCCGTAACCCTGGCGCTGCGTTTTGGCGACCGCGATGTGCAATCCGATTACGAGCGCCTTATGGGGCAGGAAATCAAATACCGCAAGGACCTGGTGGTCTCCCTGGATGAGTCCGCCAGGCGCGAAAATCTTCTTAAACAGGAACTCCTCTCCATGCGTGAGGAAATAGAGGCCCTGGGGCTGCGCCTCAGATCCACGGAAGAAAAAAAAGAGCAGGTCCGTGACGAAAAAGAACGGCTTGAAGCGGTTGTCAGGCGGCAGGCCGCGGCTGAAGCGGAACTTCGCGGACTGGCTGAAAAAAGGCGTTCCGACAAACTGGCCCAGCTTAAATATGATTTCAGCCTCGACTGGCAGAACTATCTTAAACTGAAAAGCGGCGGGGCGCCGCGGGATGTGCTGAAAGGTGCGTTGGAGCGCATGGTAGGCCAGTACCAGGACGTCGGCGTGGATATTTCCCAGGCTACGCTTGAGCTGAGGGGGATGATCGGGGGCAGGTGAGCTGCCATAGCAGGTTCCCGGCGACTGCGAACCTTTCGGCAACACCGGGGATGTTGTAATCTGCGTGAAAATGATTTTAAGAGACCGCGAGTTCTTCAGTGGAAGCCTGTCCGCATTTCGTTCAGGATTTACAGGGATTTGTTTGCGCGCGGGGGTTTGTGCGGCTCTTTTGCTCTGCTTCTGTTCGGGTGTGGCCGCGCAGAGCTTGTATATTTCCAGGATGAACACTTGGTTCCGCTCCGGCGGCAATACCTACTGCAGCGATATCACTACCCGTTTGCCGCCGGCGGGCCTTGTCGTGACCGGTCCGGTACAGGGGCTCTTTTCCCGTACCATGAGCGGTTAT
>Ga0156396_1044_pt2 | contig 12182 bp, 10 predicted proteins | sample RifOxyA3_FD_108040 | JGI IMG/M metagenome (GOLD analysis project Ga0156396, IMG submission 108040) | Elusimicrobia bacterium RIFOXYA12_FULL_57_11 | reverse complement strand
GGAATACCGCCTATCTGGGATTTCCCGTGGTGGGGATGCGTTTTGGCGAAGATGCTATCGGCTACGCGGCTATTGCGGGCTCGCTGCAGAGTATCTTTGTTTTCACTTTCGGCTGTTTTATCATGACGTTGGTCTGCGACAAGACCTGCCCGCCTGCCCGGCTGCTGCGGATGCTGGGGCGCAACGTCGTGCTTTGGGCTTCCGTGGTTGGGCTTCTGATGGCTGGTTTCGGTCTGCGCCTGCCGGGGCTTGTGAACCAGGTCCTCTCGGATATCGGTAAGACCACGCTGCCGTTGGCGCTGTTTACCATCGGGGTCAGCCTTTACGGGAAACGCGTGGTGCATAACCTGCCGCGCATTGCCCTGATAAGCGGCTTAAAGCTCCTGCTTATGCCGGTTCTTTTTCTTGGGCTTGCCGGGGGTGGCGGTTCCGGCGGTCTTTCGCTTAAGGTGGCTTTTCTGCAGGCCTGCATGCCGGTGGCGGTGCTGAATTTTATTATCGCCAAAGAGTTCGACTTCGACGCCGATCTGGTCAGCCAGTCGATCCTTTTCTCTACGCTGGCGTTCTTTCCCCTGCTCTACCTTTACGACTGGGCGTTGCTGGCGTTTCTGTAAACCATTCCTCAAGATGAAGTGTCGGGCCGTCCCTCCGGTCGGGTGTCTGCGTGCCGTTGCTTTAGCGTTATTTGCCGGGTTTGGGGCCGAGTTCTTCTTCCAGCTTCTTTCTTTCGTAGATCTGCCTGTAAAGGCCGCCCAGGGCCATTAGTTCTGCGTGCGTGCCTTGTTCTGCCAGTCGCCCTTCGTCCATGGTCAGTATGAAGTCGGCGTGCTCGATAGTCTTTATGCGGTGCGTGATTATCAGGCAGATAGCGTCGGGCAATTCGCTGCGGAATGCCTTCCAGAAATTTTCTTCGGTCTGGGCGTCCATGGCGCTGGTAGCGTCGTCGAACAGCAGCAGGTCCGGCCGGGCAAGTATGGCCCGGGCTATGGCTATACGCTGCTTCTGGCCTCCGGAAAGCGCGGTGCCGCGCGTCCCCACCTGGGTCTCAAGCCCTTTGGCAAGCTTCGCTATGTCATGTTTAAGCTGCGCAACCGCTACGGCCTTTTCCAGCGCCTCTTCGGGCAGGCCCTCCCTGCCCAGGGTGATATTGTTTTTGACCGTGCCGGTAAGTATGAAGGGCTCCTGCGTCACCAGCCCCGTGCGGCCGCGGAGCCCTTCCGGGGCAAAGCCGCGTATGTCCGCGCCATTAACGCGAATCGCACCCGTTGAAAATTCCGTCAGGCGCGTCAGAAGCGCCACAAGGCTGCTCTTGCCGGAGCCTATCTTTCCCACCACGGCTACCAGCTGGCCACGGCGGGCCTCGAAAGATATTTTCTTAAGCAGCAGCGTATCTTCCTTGCCGGTCTTAACGGACACGTCGGAAGCTTCTATCTTTTCTATGCGCTCCGGCGGCAGCGGGGTGCGGGGCCGCTTCACGCCGCTGCGCGCCTGCAGCAGCTCGTCCACGCGTTTTATGGAGGTGCCCGCCCTGTTGCCGGCCACGAAGAACTGGCTTATATCCATCAGCGGCATCATTATCATGCCTGAATAGAAGTAGAAAGCTATCAGGTCGCCAAGCGTGGCGCTGCCCTTTATTACCATCAAGCCGCCGGCCAGGTACAACATGGCCACCGATACGAAATTCGCGTAATGGAAGAAATACGAGAAAATTATATCCAGCCGCGCCGAGGCTATCTCCGCCTCCTTCTGGCCCTCGGCTTTCACGGCAAAGAACGCGCTTTGCGCGTCTTCTTTGGCGTTAGCCTTTATCAGTTTTATGCCCGTAAAACAGGTTTCCAGGAAATCGTAAATGAAGGTAATGCTCTTCTGTACAGCGTCGTAGCGCACGTGCAGCTTCCGGCCGTTCTTGATGGAGGCCGCCAGTATGAAAGGCGCCGGCAGCAGCACCCAGAAACTGAGCCAGCGGTTCAGCATCACCATCATTGTGATGGCCGCTATAAGCGTGAAGACGGATTGTATAAAGCGGAAAACCCCGGAGCAGGCGAACCAGGAGATCTTGCGCGAGATGTCGTCTACCATCCGGGTAACCAGGTCGCCGGTGGTATAACGATGGTAAAAATGCTGGTCCATCCGGGTTATATGTTCGAAAGCTGCTTTGCGGAATTCCCATTCCAGCTTCATGTTCATGTAGGCGCGGTTGCGCTGCGCCATCACGCTGAACAGCGTGTTGGCCACTCCCACGCCCAGTATAAGGTAGATGTTGCGGCGCAGGTATTCGCGGGTGATGTCGCCGTTAAGGCCGTTTATTATCTGTTTTATCAGATATGGGTAGATGGCTCCCAGTACGGCGCTCGCCAGTCCCAGCAGCACTATGGCGAACATGCGGTACTTGTGTCGCCGCCAGTAGGGGAAAAGCCATTTCAGGGCGAAAATCATGCGGCCTTCTCCCCGAATTGCAGTTTATAGTACCTGGAATAGATGCCGCTTTTCTCCAGCAGCTGCTCGTGCGTGCCGCTTTCCTTTATTTCCCCCTCCGACACCAACAGTATGTTGTCGGCGTGGCGTATTGTTGACAGCCTGTGGGCTATCACTATCATCGTACGGGTTTTAAGCAGGCGCTGCATGGCGGTGTTGATCAGCCGCTCGGTATACGGGTCTATATGGGAAGTGGCTTCGTCGAGAACCAGCACTTCCTGGTTCAGCGTCATGGCGCGTACCAGCGAGATCACCTGTTTTTCGCCGGCGGAAAGATTAACGCCTTTCTCCACTATCTGCTTATCCAGGTTATGGTGTTTGAAAAAGGCTTCCAAACCTATGGTCTTTATAGCGTCATGCACCATGGCGTCGGGTATAGACTCGTCCATAAGTTTCAGGTTCTGCATTATGGTGCCGGGAAAAAGGTAGATGTCCTGGTGTACCAGCCCTATGGACGTGCGCAGGGATTTCAGGCTGATGTCCGCCAGGTCGACGCCGTCTATGAGTATCTTGCCCTTCTGGTGGTCATAAAATTTGAAAAGGAGGTTGGTTACGGTGGTCTTTCCCCCGCCCGTCTCGCCCACGATGGCCAGGCTTTTTCCTTTCGGCAGGGTGAAAGAGATGTCTTTCAGGCTCCAGGGCGCGGCGTCGGTATAGCGCATCCAGACGTTTTGAAACTCAATGCCCTCGCGTATGGAACGTATGTAGCGGGGCGCGGGGCTGTCCACTATGGCGGGCTTGCGGGCCAAAATGCCGTGTATCCGGTGCCCGGCGGCGAAAGAGCGCTGTATAATGCTGATGTGCTCCGACAGCCGGAAGACCGGCTCGAACAGCTTGTCGATATAAAGGATGAACATGACCAGTGTGCCTATGCTGATGGTGTGGTCTATGGCCCAGCCGCCGCCCATGCCAAGGATTATGGCTATGGAGACCGGGCTCAGCAGGATTATGCTGAGGTAGAAAATTATCATCATGAATTCGGCGGAGAGCTCCGCGTCGAACTTCTTCTTGTTTATGACGTCCAGTTTCTCCGCAGTCATCTTCTCCCTGTTGAAAACCTGCAGCAGGGCGATGGCGTTTATATGCTCGGTGAGGAAGCCGGAGATCTCGCTGGTCAGCTTCCTTACCGTCACGAACAGCGTGGTGCTTTTCCTCAGGAAGATGAAGCTGATGGCGAGCACAAAGGGAAATACCGAGGAGAGCATAAGCGTCAGGCGCGGGCTGAAGTAGAACATTATGGCGAAGGTTACTATGAACATCAGTATGTCGCGGAAAATGGTGACGGTGGTTTCGGTGAAAAGTTCGTAAAGGCTGGAGGTGTCGGCCTGCACCCGCGCGGTAAGGCGTCCTACGGGGTACTCTCCGTAAAAAGGCAGGTCCAGCGCCAGCATATGGGCCAGCATCCTCTTTTTCAGGCCGGTAATTATCTGCTGCCCGGTGCGCACCAGGCGCATCTGCAGCAGGTAATTGAAGGCCAGGAACAGTACGGAGTTAAGGAACAGGGCCCCCACCGCCATTATCAGCAGGCGGCTGTCTTTCGCCGGGATAGTCGTGTCGATTATGTACTTGGCGATGATAGGCGAGAGCAGGCTCAGGGCGCTGGAGAGCAGCAGCCAGGCAAAAGCCGCGAAGAAACCGCGCTTTTCCGGCGCTATCAGCCCGCAAAGCAGGTTGAAGGTAGCCCTGTAGTTTATTTTTTCTTTCGGGTCCTGCCCGTCGTCGCCGTGAGCTCCGTGCATAGCAGTATTGTATAAATTATGGAAGGCCGGCGGCTCCGGGTAAATAAAAAGGGCCCGGTTTTATCCGGGCCCTTTCTTGCGTCACGCGCTTTGTTTATTTAAATTCCGCGCCGCGCTTCAGGGCTTTAATATTAAGTTCTATAACTTCGGGTTTGAGTTTTTTGTAGACTTTGGGCAGGGCCCTGGCTATGGCGTCCACGGTTATGGCCCCGGTGGCCGCCGCGAAAGCGCCCAGCGCTACCATGTTCATAACTTTGCCGTTGCCCAGCTCGCCAGCTACCTGGTTGCAGGGTACGAACAGTATCTTTATGTCCGTCCGGGTGGGTTTGGAGTTTACCAGCGAGCTGTTCACTATCAGCAGACCGCCGGGCTTAACGGACGGTTCGAACTTTGCCAGCGAGGGCTCGTTGAGCACTATAGCCGTGTCCGGGGTGGAGACTATCGGCGTGGTGACTTCTTCGGACGCCACTACCACCGAGCAATTGGCCGTGCCGCCGCGCATCTCGGCGCCGTAAGCCGGAAAGAAGCTCACTTCTTTCCCTTCCATCATGCCGGCCTGTGCCAGCAGGTAGCCGGCCGATATCACTCCCTGGCCGCCGAAACCCGATATTTTTATGCCTTGGTACATGAAATATCTCCTTTAATTCCTCTGGGCGTCTTTATACACGCCCAGCGGGAATACCGGCAGCATGCCTTCGGCCACGAACTTGGTGGCTTCCGAAGGGTTGTCCAGGCGGGTGCCCCAGTTGGTGGGGCACATGCTCAGCACTTCCACCATGGAGAATCCCTTTCCGTCTATCTGGTTCTGGAAGGCCTTTTTTAAGGAGGCCTTTGTTTTGAGCACGCCGGGCGCGTTATGTACTGTGGTGCGTTCCAGATAAGTAGCCCCGTCCACGGTGGCAAGCATCTCGCACATTTTTATGGGATAGCCGGCTTGTTTGGCGTTGCGGCCATCCACGCAGGTGGTGGCTTTCTGGCCCATCAGGGTGGTCGGGGCCATCTGGCCGCCGGTCATGCCATAGATGGCGTTGTTAACGAAGATCACGGTGATATTCTCGGAACGGATGGCCGCGTGCACTATCTCGGCCATTCCTATGGAGGCAAGATCGCCATCGCCCTGATAGGAGAACACTATCGTGCCCGGCTTCGCGCGCTTGATGCCGGTGGCTTCCGCAGGGCCGCGGCCATGCGGGCCCTGTATCATGTCGCAGTTGAAGTAGGTGTCGGCGAACACCGCGCAGCCTACGGGCGCCACTCCGATGGTCCTGGCGCGGATACCCAGCTCGTCCATCACTTCGGCAACCAGCCGGTGTATGATGCCGTGCCCGCAGCCGGGGCAGTAATGCATCTTCACGTCCAACAGGGATTCGGGTTTCTTATTTAGCAGCTGCATATTCTTTGGCCCCCTTCTTAACGATGTTGTCCATGGCCTTATAGATCTCGTCGGCGGTTATAACCGAAGCGCCGGGTTTGGCGTACAGGTGTAGTTGTGAGCGGCCGTTGAGCGCCAGCTGCACGTCTTCCACCATCTGCCCCAGGCTCATTTCCACTACGAGGAAATGCTTCATCTTTTTGGAAAGTTCCACCAGGCGCGCTTTAGGGAAGGGCCACAGGGTTATGGGGCGGAACAGGCCCACTTTCAGGCCTTTCTCGCGGGCCAGTTTCATGGCGGCCACGCAGACGCGGGCCGAGATGCCGTAGGCTACCAGGGCGATCTCTGCGTCTTCCAGCATCTTCTCTTCGTATATGGTTTCGGCCGCTTCTATCTGCCTGTAGCGTTTCACGCGTTCGTTGACCATGATCTCCACGCCGCCTTCTTTCAGGTCGTAGGATTTTACTATTCTCTTGGCGCGGTTATTGTTTACGCCCAGCGCCCAGTCGGGTTCTGTAAGCGTACTCGGGTCTATTTCGGGGTGTTTGAATTCCACCGGTTCCATCATCTGGCCTAAAATGCCGTCGGCCAGCACCATGGAAGGGAGGCGGTACTTGAAAGAGACTTCAAAGCACTTGTGCGGGAAGTTGGCCATTTCGGTGACAGAGTTGGGCGCCATCACAAAAGTGCGGTAGTCGCCGTGGCCGCCGCCGCGGGTGGCCTGCCAGTAGTCGCCCTGTGCGCCGGCTATGTTGCCCAAGCCCGGCCCGCCGCGCATCACGTTGCCTATGAAGATGGGCAGATCCGCGCCGGCCGCGTAGGAAATGCCCTCCTGTTTGAGGCTGATGCCGGGGCTGGAAGAAGAGGTCATGCAGCGCACGCCGGTGGCGCCAGCTCCGTAGACCATATTGATGGCGGAGACTTCGGATTCCGCCTGCACGAACGCGCCGCCCACCTGGGGCAGCCGCCAGCTCATGTATTCCGGAATTTCGTTCTGCGGGGTTATGGGGTAACCGGCGAAGAAGCGGCAGCCGGCGCGGATGGCGCCTTCGCTGAGCGCTTCATTGCCTTTCATCAGTTTCTTTTCGGCCATGATCAGCTCCTTATTTGTAAACCCTGATAGCGAGGTCCGGGCAAATGCGCGCGCAGCTCTGGCAGGCGATGCAGCAGCCCTCTTTTGAGTCCAGGGCCGGGTAATAGCCGGACTTGGAGAATTTATCGGATCTTTCAATGCACTTTTTGGGGCAGACCTGTATGCACAGGTAGCATCCCTTGCATTTATCTGTATCTACTTCCATCTTGGGCATAGAACCTCCGGTTTTGTTGCGCGGCGGGCGGGCTCGGCGGGTATTGTACTGCTGAGCGCTAAAGGTCTTGTCGGGCTGCCGGAAGTCGCGCGTGGTGCTTGATACTTCTTAAAAAGTATATCAAAAAAAATCTGGAATTTATACCTGGCAACTGTCATTTCGGTCTTGGGACGGGTCAGGCGGCAGTTTTGCCCAGGGCCCGGGTATAGAGCGCAAGCAGCTGCGCGTTCATGCTTTCCGCCCCGAAGCGCGGGAATCCTGTGGTGTCGGCCATCCCGGTCCACTCTTTCGCGGCCTGCCCCATGCGCTCACGCAGTTTTTTTGAAAGGAAAAGTCTTTCCAGGGCCGCCGCCAGCGCTTCGGGGTCTCCGGCCTTTACCGCTATTCCGGTTTTGCCTTCTGCTATTATGTCCGGCAGCCCGCAGACACGGCTTACAACCACCGGCAGCCCCATGGCCTGGGCTTCCAGGGGCGCGCGCCCCATGGCCTCGTTAAGCGAGGGCTGGACATAAATATCCATGGCGCCCATCAGCGCGGCGCCATTCTGGCGGAAACCTGTAAACATAACCATATCGTGTATTCCCAGCTTTGACGCCAGCTTTTCCAGGGAGATCTTCAATTCCCCGCTTCCTACCACTAAATAACGCAGCCTTGCCGCCGGGAATTTTTCTTTAAGGATGACGGCCGCGCGCAGCAGATATTCTACGCCTTTTACGGGTTCAAGCCTGGCCACGGTGCCTATCACGATTTCATCTTCGGCTATGCCCAGGTCTTTTTTTTGAGTGAGTGCGCCGGAGGTTTGCAGGCTTACGCCGCTGTGTATCACTTCCCATTGTTGCGGCCTGCCTATCCCGGCTGCAGCAGATTCGTTCATTTCACCGCGGGTAAGCGCTATTAAATACCCGGTAAATTTTGAGAGCAGCCCCTCGGCAAACCTGAAGAGAAACGTCTTAAGCGGGCCGTAGTAGCCGTACAAAAGATGTCCGTGCGGTGTGTGGATAACTATCGCTTTTGTTGTGCCGCGGCCGGCTATGGCGGCTGCCAGGCGGCCCAATGCCCCGGCTTTGGAGGTGTGAGTGTGGATTATATCCGGCTGCAGGCGCTCCAGGTCTTTCTTCAGCGCCAGAAAAGCTTTTAAATCTTTGACAGGGTTCAGTTCCCGCTGCAGGTCGCTTATTTCTATATATTGCACACTAGGAGGCAGGAGTTTCAGCAGCGTGGCGGAGTTCTTGTGCGGGCCGGCCAGAAGAATCACGTTGTACACCGCGGCCTGGGCGGAGCAGGAATCTATAGTGTTCCGGCTTGAACCGCCGGGCTCAAGCCGCGTTATTATGTGGATGACCAGCTTTCTTGCCGGCATTTCAGGAGTTCTCCTGAGCCGCGGTGGCGGCCTGGGCGGCGCACAAACAGGCGCAGAAGATGAAAATAGCTCCCGACAGGTATATCCACAGCATCAGCGCTATGATTGCGCCGAAAGTGCCGTACACCGCGTTGAACGCCGGGGAGCTCTTCAAATATATGACGAACAGGCTCTGGGCCGCGTAAAGCAGCCCGGTGGCGCATAAGGCCGGGAACCATACTTCGGCAAAACTTGTGGGCCTGCTCGGTGCGAGCCGGTAAAAAAGGCTGAGCGCGAAGAAAAGGAGGAGCCATGGGATAAAAAATATCCATAGGCTGTGAGCCCACGGAAAAAAATATGTATTGTGGAGGACTCCGGCAGCCATTTTCCCCATCATCGGTACGGCCATGCCTACTAGAGCCAGAGCTGCGGCTATCATTACCATCAAGAGGATAAGGTTTTTAATCGGACTGCGCCACCAGTTGTGCCCCTGCTCGCCCCACGCCTTGTTCGCCGCCTGGGTCATGGTCTTAAAGAACTGCGCCGCCGCCCAGACGAGCATTACAAACGCCAGGGCGCCCGCCTCCCCCCTGTCCTGTATCACTTTTGCGATGGTATTAAATACACTTGCCTGCATATCCCCGCTGAGCGGTATGTATTTCTCGGCATAGTCTATAACCGCGTTGCCCGCGGCGGCGCGGTCGAAGAACATTGAAGCAATGGATACCGTAAGCAGTATGAGCGGGAACATGGCGAAAAAAGCGCTGTACGCGAAAGCGGCTGCGCGCTGTTCGCCGTCTATCTCCATGAATTTTTGTGCGGCAAGGCGCAGCGTCGGCCACGCCCTTCGTGTAAGTTTATTGATTAGTTCAGGCATAAAGTAAGCCCGCGCCTGGCGCAGGCTGGCGGCAGCTATGCGGCTTTCCCGGCTTCTTCCAGGGATTCAGCTATCATGTCCGCCGCGTAGTTGAGGTCCTTCGGGGAATGGCGGTAGCAAACATACCCGTGGTGGTACGGCTGCAGGAATACTTTGCGCCTGATAAGCTGGGAGTAGAAGTTTACCCGGGTCTTCTTGTATGCGCCCGTCTCGTCCTTGTCGAAGGTTATGTAGGGCATCCACGGCTCGCCGGTGAAGGTGCAGGGTACGCCGCTGGCCTTCACGTATTTGCGGACTTTTTTGCAGAACGAATGGCCGCGTTTGGCTATAACTTCGAGGATATTATCGCGCTCGAGCATTTCTATGGTTTTTAGCGAGGCTGCCATGGCCAGAGTATTGTTGAAGTAGGTGGAACTGACGAAGGCCTTGCTGATCAGTACGTCCATGATGTCTTTGCGGCCCGCCACCATGCTTATCTCGTAACCGTTGGCCATGGCTTTGCCGAATACGGACATGTGCGGAGTTACCCCGAATAATTTCTGCGCGCCTCCCAGGCTTACCCGGAATCCGGTGCGTATTTCATCGAACACCAGCACAGCGCCGTACTGCTCGGAGAGTTTCTTTACGCCTTCCAGGAATCCGGGTTTGGGCATTTCGACTTCGTGGGCGTTGGGGTGGCCGAGGGGCGTTATTATTATGCCGGCCACATCGTGACCATGCGCTTTAAGCAGGTCTTCCAGCTGCTGCAGGCCGTTGTATTCGAATTCCAGGGTGTCTTCGAAAGTTTTGGGGAGCACGCCGCCTTTGTTCTCAACGCACCAGTCGTGCCAGCCATGGTAACCGCAGCGCACTATCTTGTTTTTGCCGGTAAAGCTGCGCGCGATCCTGGTGGCCAGTGTTGTGGCGTCGGAGCCGGTTTTAGCGAAAACGACCTTTTCGGCCGACGGGACGATGGATATTACTTTTTTTGCCAGGGTGTTTTGTATCTCCTGTACTATGGACATGCAGAAGCCCTTGTTCTTTATCTGGTCGATGACGGCTTTGTCTATTTCTTTTTCGCGGTGGCCGATTATTATCGGGCCGTAGGCGCAAAGCATGTCTAGGTATTCGTTGCCGTCGGCATCCGTTACCTTGCCCCCCCTGGCGCTGTCGAAGAAGATCGGGTATTCGCCCGGTACAAAGTTGTAGGGTCTGCGTATGCCCATCATGCCGCCGGGGATCAGTTCCTGGGCTTCCTTATAAAGCCGCTCCGAGTTGTCCAGTTTAAGGTGTTCAGCCATTTTATGCTCCTTTCCCTCTACATTTAAATCTTCGTTGCCGCGCATTCGCCGGAGGAGGGCAAGGGGACCGGAACGCAAAACACGCTCGGCCACACCGTGGCCTCGCTCCTCCTCAGGCCTCGGCGCTTACGCAAGCCTCGGCCTTCGGAAGGTTTTGCTTATCCGGTCCCCTTGCCCGCCTCCGGGATGCCGGATAGAATCCAAACTTACTTCGCGTTCGCCAGCCTTTCGTGCAGCTTCTTTACCACAAAAGTGGCCACGTGCTCTGCGTAGGTGCCGGTACCGAAACCGGCGTCGTAGCCCAGTTCCTTTGCCAACTTATTGTTCACCCGGGGGCCTCCCATGATCAGCAGCAGTTTGCCGCGCACTTTTTCCGCTTCGGCCAGCTCTACCAATTCTGTGAGATTCTTTATGTGCACGTCCTTCTGCGTTACTATCTGGGAAATCAGCACCGCGTCCGCCTTTACGTCCCTGGCGTAGGCCAGCAGTTTGGCGTTGGGTACCTGCGACCCAAGATTGAAGGCCTCTATCATGGGGTAGCGCTCCAACCCGAAGTGATGGTTGTAGCCTTTCATGTTCATGATGGCGTCTATGCCTACGGTGTGCGCGTCGGTGCCTGTGCAGGCTCCCACGATTACCAGTTTGCGGTTAAAATGTGTCTTGATGAAGGCATTTACCTCATCCATGGACATGTACTTGTCCACGGCCTCGGCGTATTCCACCTTGTCGTAGTCTATGCCTACCTCGGTCTTGCCGTAAGCCACGAAGAATGTGAACCCTTCGGACAGGGCCGCGGCGTGCACTATGTCGACTTTACGGAACCCGAGTTTCTGGACATATTGCCGGGCCGCTTCTTTGGCGCGGCCGCAGTTCTTAACGGGCAGCGTGAAGGAAAGTTGTACTGCCCCGTCGTTAGAGGTGTCGCCGTATGGTTTGATCAGCATGAGATTTTCCCTGGTGCCGGTAATGTTCAACGTCCCGCTATTTTCAGTTTTTTCTTGAGGTAAGCCTCAACCGGGTTGAAATAATCCGGTGTTTTCTCGTAGACGCCGTCAAAGCCTTTCCCGCCGTCCCGCGGCCGTTTGATCTCGGCGAACATGCCTGTCTCTATGGAGGACATAAGGCCCTGCTTTTTTACCTGCGAAAGCATTGTTATCGTTTCGTCCAGCACCTGGCGGGCGCGGCGGGCCATTATTCCCTCTTTTTTGAACTCTATTTCGCCCATAAAGCCCTCCATGGTGTTGTGTACGTACAGGGCGTTCTCGATGGCAAGGTGCCTGTCCTGCAGGTAGGGCGTATGAATCGCCTCGGTCAGCATGCCCAGCAGCGCTATTCCCTGGTCGGTGGCTTTGCAGACGAAGTTGAACAGCGTGTTCATGGCGAAGCCCTTGAAAATGTCGCCGGTCATGAACTTCGTTGGCGGCATGTATTTAAGCGGGTGCTCCGGGAATATTTCCCGCGCCATAAGCGCCTGCGCGTATTCGTAGAGGAAGCCGTTCTTTACCTGCGGGTCTATCTCGAAGGCGTGGCCGAGGCCCATCAGGCGGTTGGGCATGCCGGCGCCGGCGGCGAACTTTTCGTTTATTAACTGTGACGCCAGTACGGTATGCGCTTTTTCCACCGCGTCCGAGGTGGTGAGGTAGTTGTCTTCACCGGTATTTATTATGATATCGGCCGCTGTGTTTATCATGCGGGAGAAAAACTGATCGGTAAAGGTGCGGTACATGTTTATGTCGCGGAACAGGATGCCGTACATCGAATCGTTGAGCATCATGTCCAGGCGTTCCATGGCG
>Ga0156396_1054_pt1 | contig 12409 bp, 13 predicted proteins | sample RifOxyA3_FD_108040 | JGI IMG/M metagenome (GOLD analysis project Ga0156396, IMG submission 108040) | Elusimicrobia bacterium RIFOXYA12_FULL_57_11 | reverse complement strand
GAAGTGGCGGTAACCGCCTTTCTCGGCCATTGTGGAATCCCATTGTATGGTAACCGGTTCATGCGACGTTTTTTTCCCCTGGAAAGTGTAAAAATCCAGCGAATCCTTCCTGACCGCCGCTATTTCCCCGTCGTTAACGAAGATAACGCGCTTGGTGTGCTTAAGAAAGGCCGAGACATCGGAAGCTATAAAATGTTCGCCTTTACCCAGGCCTATCACCAGCGGGCTGTACATGCGCGCGGCCAGGATCATGGTAGGACAACGCGCCCAGACCACGGCCACGGCAAAAGACCCCTTAAGTTCAGCCAGGGTGTGACGGAACGCTTCGAAGAAAACTGGTTCCAGCATATCGGAGCGGACGGCTTTCGCACCCACGTGCAGGCTTTTTAATTTTTCCTCTATGAGGTGCGCAATTACTTCGGTGTCCGTTTCGGATTTGAATCGATGTCCCAGCGCGATCAGTCTTTCTTTGAGCGCAAGATAATTCTCAATTATCCCGTTGTGAACTACCACCACCTGCTCGGAACAGTCGGTGTGGGGATGCGCGTTGTCTTCGGAAGGGGCGCCGTGCGTTGCCCAGCGCGTATGCCCTACCCCGGCTTTCACGGACGGTTCCTTCGCCGGCTCCCTGGCGATAAGCGCGTCCAGGGCGGCCACCCGGCCGCTCACGCGGCGCAGGTAAAGGGAGTTATTCACCTCAACCACCGCCACGCCGCAGGAATCGTAGCCGCGGTATTCCAGCCGCGTAAGGCCATCCACAAGGATGCCAGTAGCTTTTTTATCCCCGATATATCCGGTTATGCCGCACATAGTTACCGCCTGAGCGTTTGACAGCCCGGCCGTCAAGCCGTTACCCTACTGGATAAGCCGTTTCATTTCCGAAACCGCCGTTTTCAGCCCCACGAACATGGCCCTTGAAATTATGGAGAAACCAATATTCAGGCAATCCATACCTTCTATTCTCGCGACGGGCGCCACATTGTAATAGTCAAGGCCATGCCCGGCATGCAGTTGCAATTTCAATTCTTTTACCAGGAAGCCGGCGAGCTGGAGTTTTTCCAGTTCCCTGGCCTGGAGTTTTTTCCCCCACGCCCCGGAATAGCTGCTGGTGCACAGTTCTATGCTGTCCGCGCCCATATTATGGGCCGTCCTTATGACCTGCGGCTCCGGGTCGCAGAATACTCCCACCTCTATACCCGCGCCGGAAAGGTTCTTTATCGTCTTCTCCAGCTCCTTATTGCGGCCGTTAAGTTTCAGTCCGCCCTGGGTAGTCACTTCCCGCGCGCTTTCGGGGACAAGGCAGACAGAATCGGGATGGATGAGCAGCGCCAGTTTCTCCATCTCCGGGATCGCGGCTATTTCAAGATGCAGGATCCCTTTGACCTCCCGGCGGACCCTTTCCAGGTCGGCTTCCTGTATGTGCCGGCGGTCCTGCCTGAGATGCATTACAACCATGTCGCCCCCGGAACTGTAAACCACGCGGGCGGCCTCAACCGTATCAGGGTTCTTTTCCTTCCGCGCCTGGCGCAGCGTGGCCACATGGTCGATGTTGACCCCGAGTTTAACATGCTTCATAAAAAACCTCCGTACAAATAGACTCCAAAACAGTTCCCCGCCCAGCGGCAGCGGTGCCCCGGCTATCAGCCTTTAACGCCCATAGCGCCGGAATGCTTTCTGTAATGCTCCAGCAGATCGTCGGCTATAGCCTGTATCTCAGGCCCGGACTTCCCCTCCACCAGCAGCCGCAGGAGCGGTTCGGTACCAGAATACCTCACAAAAATACGCCCGCTGCCTTTAAGGGTTTCCTCGAATTGCGAGATTTTTTCCGTGAAGCCCCGCACCTCGGCCAGCGGCGGCTTGTGTTCTACCCGCAGGGACCCCTGCACCTGGGGGTAGCGGTTCCAGTGGCGCCTGAACCAGCTGAACGGCTGCCCCATGTCACGCACGGCCGCCAGCGTCTGCAGGGCGGTAAGGATACCGTCCCCGGTGGGCGCGAACTGTCTGAAAATTATATGCCCGCTGGCTTCCCCACCGAGCTTGAAATCCTCTTTTTGCATCGCTTCTGTGACGTTCTTGTCCCCTACCGGTACCTGCGCGACGCGTATCCCCAAACCCTCCAGGTACTTCAGCAGCCCGTAGTTGGACATGAACGTGAGCGCCACGCCGTTATTTGTCAGGCGGCCGTGGGTCTTAAGATATGGCGCCGCGATGGAGATTATATCATCCCCGTCCAGCGCCGCTCCAGCCTCGTCGGCGAACATGCAGCGGTCGGCGTCGCCATCCAGGCTTATGCCGCAGAAGGCCCCCCAGGCGGCGGCCTCTTTGGCCATTTTATCGGTATGCAGGGCGCCGCAATCCACGTTTATATTCTTGCCGTCGGGTTTATCGCCTATGATTTTTACCGTGGCCCCCAACGCCCTGAAAATGCGCGGGGCTATTTTATAAGCGGCACCGTTCGCGCAATCAAGCAGCAGTTTTACACCTTTAAGGTTAAAACCGTGCGGCAGCGTATTCTTGAGGAACGCCTCGTAATCCGCGGAAAAATCCTTCTTTACCAGGTGCGGAAAAGCCGGGCGGAAAGACAGCGGTTTTTTACCGAGCAGGAGGTTCTCTATTTTCTCCTCGATGGCTTCGCTCAGTTTCAAGCCGTCGCTGGAAAAGAACTTTATACCGTTGAATTCCGGCGGGTTATGGCTGGCTGAGATAACGATACCGAAATCGGCCTTTTCACGGTTCACCAGGTAGGCCACCGCCGGGGTAGGGATGATCCCCAGGTTAATAACCCTTAGTTTGCTGGCGCAAAGGCCCTCTACCAGGTGTTTCTTTATAAGCTTACCCGAAGCGCGCGAATCCATCCCCAGCAGGACCACCGTCCGGGAAGTCGCATCGGCTTTGCACCTGGGCAGCACCAGCGAGGCCGCATACCCTATATTGCGGATAAATTCGGGAGTAAAAGGATAGCCCCATGGCACCCCCCTGATTCCGTCTGTTCCGAAAAGCTTCCCCATTTATTTAAGATTCTCTCCAAAGGTTCCGATATTATTTTATATTATATCATTTAAGCGGGCAGAAGCCCCCCCGCGAATGCGGGGGTGCCGAGTGGAAGGGTGGCCGAGTGGTTTAAGGCGCCGGTCTTGAAAACCGGTGTACGGTTAATCCGTACCGTGGGTTCGAATCCCTCCCCTTCCGCCAGCTTTGCGGCATAAATTCCCCGCCCGGAGCGCACGGCGCGAAAGGCACTGCAAGTGGAGAGGTGTGTGAGCGGTTGAAACAGCAGGTCTCGAAAACCTGTAAGGCGCAAGCCTTCGAGGGTTCGAATCCCTCCCTCTCCGAACTTTTTAATTTTCCTGAAATATTAACGCCTGCACGGATCTACCGAGCGGCGGGAGCCGCGGCGTTCCAGATACCGTGCCGCCCGGCCTACGCCGTTTATTTACGGTAAGCCTCGGTCAGCCTGGCGGGAGAAACCACCGCATACCCGTTCCCAGCCAGCCACTTTACAAGTTTTGCGGCAGCCGTGCGGCTCTGAGGGTGGATATCGTGCATCAGCACTATCCCTTTGCCGCGCTTTTTTATCATGCCGATAGTATTCAGGTGCAACTGGTCAGGGTCCCTGGCCGACCAATCCATGGGGTCAATGGTCCAGCCTACCGGGGTAAGGCCAGGAAGAAGGAAAGCAGAGCAAAAAGGGTAAAAAATACGGTTATTTGGCCTATGCCCGGGTAGGACCGCTACAGCATGGCTGTCCCAAGAAAGTTCTTCAAGCGAATGGCAGGAAGGGCTGCAAATCGCCGTCCCGGATGCGATTTAAGCGCTTTTGACTCAAATTTAATGTGTCCAGCCGCGTCATTCGTTCCATCAATCCCGCCCTTATCACGTTATGCAGGTAGTACAGCGAATGCGCGTACCGGCTCTGGTATTTTATGTAGGCCAGCAGCAGGTAATAGCACATCGCCGTCCAGATCTGCGTTAAAACCGCGTTCTCGCTGGTCCCCAGGAACGTCTTTATCTTCAGGTTCTGCTTCACCCACCGGAAGAACGCCTCTATCTGCCACCGCGATTTGTATATATCCGCAACCGTTTTTGCCGGAAGCTGCAAATGATTGGTCAGAAATTCAAAGGTCCGCCCGTTTCGCCCTGGCTCCCGGTATATAATAAGCCGCATCCACTTAGGGAAAACCTTCTTGCTCTCGGCTCCGTCAAAAGCCACCACGATATCGTCCAATACTCCATTGGAACGACCATGGAAACTGGCATGCTGTCCCACTATGCGGTATCTAAGCCGCCCTTGTCGCCGGGTGACAAAATACGCACCCGCGTCGCTTATCTGCCGGAACCACTTGGAATCCATATAACCCCTGTCAAAACAATAGATGCTGTCCCGCGAAAGCTCTATGTGCTTCCTCGCCGCCACAACATCACTCTCGTCACCTTTTGTCATAACCATAAAGCAGGGAATATCCCCATCGTGGTCATACTGGAAATGCATCTTGATGGCGCCCTTCTTGTGCTTTATCTGGGACCAGGGAAACAGCGACAGGCAGAGGCTTACCGTGGTGGCGTCTATGGTATATAACGGGTTCTTGAAGTTAAACTTGTGCTTAGGGGTCAGTTCGCGGCATCGGACCAGCAGCTTGTAGAACAGGCCTTCGTATATCCGCCAGTTCCGCTTGCCGTTGGCGTGCGACAGCGTGTTGCGGCATATCTGGGCCGGCAGGCCGAGGTGATAGGTCCGCATGGCCTGCACGCAAAAAGCGCCCTCTATTTCACGCAGGCTCTCAAGCCCGCTTATCTGCGCGTACAGCAGCGCCGTGAACTGGTTCCAGGTGCTCAGACGTTTTACGTACCGGTCCGCGCCATGCTGTTTTACGAGGTTTTCAAAATGATGTCTCGGTATCTGGGAAAGGATACTGGAAAACAATGTGCTATAATGGCCCATAAGGAATCCTCCGTCGGTAAGGACTGTTTTCTAAGCAAAAACAATCTTACCATTAACGGAGGGTTCTCTTTATTCACGGATTTTCTTGGGACAGGCCTGCCGCTACAGGAGGATGCTGCGCTTACCTGTTATGACCCGCTGGTGATGAAGTACCAGATTAGCAGAGCGATCACAAGGGACAACAGCTTCATCTGCCAGTTGCGTGAAAATAGTTCGGGGATATTCATATGTGATGCCCTAGGCCTGCGGCGGCGTCGACGGTTGTGGCGGCGGATGGGCGGCGGGGGCGGCGGGGGCGGCGGCCGCCGGCGGAGCCTGTTCCGGACGCAGCGCCTTTCTCAGCAGATTTTTTTCCGCTTTTGAACGGTAAAGCTGGTACAGCATAGCCTCCAGGTCCTTCGTATCAACAGCCTGCTGCAGCTTCCCGTTGCGCGCCACCGAAATCAGGCCGGTTTCCTCCGAAACCGTTACTATTATAGCGTCGGCTATCTCGCTGAGCCCCAGCGCCGCGCGATGGCGCATCCCAAGAATCTTGGAAAGTTCTTTCTGCTCGGTAAGCGGGAGTATGCAGCCGGCTGCCACCAGACGGCTGTTGGCTATAACCGCCGCTCCGTCATGCAGCAGTGTTTTATCGTGGAAGACGGTAAGCAGCAGTTCTTTGGAAACTTCGCCGTTAATACGCACTCCCGTCTCCACTATGTCGCGCAGCCCCATATCCTGCTCAAGCACTATAAGCATGCCCATTTTTTCTGCGGCGGCCAGCCGTAAAGCCTCTATCATTTCCGAAATGAACATGTACTCCTGTGAAACCATTATACGGCCCAGCGGATTGGACCCGATGTTAGCCAGCGCGGAACGTATCTCCGGCTGAAACACCACGATAAGAAGGAAAATACCGGCAAGCCAGAACTGCTGCATCAGCCATACCGTGGCCGAAAGATTCAGGAACTTTGCCAGGGAAGTGACCACGGCCAGCACGAACACGCCCCAGACCACCTGCATGGCGCGCGTGCCTTTGAGCAGCAAGATAAGGCGGTATACGATGTAGTACACCGCAACTATGTCCACCAGGTTGTTGATGTAGCGCAAATACATTAGACCCCGTTTTTAAGCGGCTTTTGAAGCCGCGATAAGCTGTTCTATTTCCGCCGCGTCTATAACTTCGTTCTCCATAAGGCGCGCCGCTATGGCGTCCAGCGCCTTACGGTTCTCGCTCAGCACGGCCTTGGCCTTCAGATAACAGTCATTGACTATGCGCTTTATCTCCTCGTCCACGCTTTTAGCCGTTTCGTCGGAATAGCCCGCCTGCCGCGCGAGATCGCGGCCCAGGAACACTTCCGACTCATCCTTCTTAAGGGACATCGGCCCTATCCTCTCGCTCATCCCGAATTCAAGCACCATCTTCTGCGCATAGCTGGAAACCTTGGAAATATCGTCGTGGGCGCCGGTGGTGATCTCGTTAAAGATCATCTCTTCCGCGGCGCGGCCGCCCAGCAGCACGCAGAGGCGGTTCAGGATCTCCGTCTTGGAGGTCAGGTATTTATCCTCCACCGGCAGTTGCAGGGTGTAACCCAGCGCGGGCCCCCGCGGGATTATAGAGACCTTGTGCACAGGGTCGCAGCCCGGCAGCGACTTGGCCACCAGGGTATGCCCGGCCTCATGATAGGCCACCACCTTCTTCTCATGCTCGGAAATTATGCGGGAGCGGCGCTGCGGCCCGGCCATCATTTTTTCGATAGCTTCCTCCAGGTCCTTCATATCGACCGCCTTCTTCTCTTTTTTAGCGGCCGAGATGGCGGCCTCGTTGATGATGTTGGCCAGGTCCGCGCCCACAAAACCCGGGGTATGGCGGGCGATAACAGACAAATCGGCCTCGGGAGCCAGTGTTATCTTCTTGGAGTGCACGGTCAATATCTCGATGCGGCCCTTAATATCCGGAACGGGAACATTTATGCGCCGGTCGAAGCGGCCAGGCCGCAGCAGGGCGGTATCAAGCACGTCCGGGCGGTTGGTGGCGCCTATAAGTATTATCCCGTCGTTGGATTCGAAACCGTCCAGCTCCACAAGTATCTGGTTGAGCGTCTGCTCCCGCTCGTCGTGACCGCCGCCTATGCCGGCGAACCGCGAGCGCCCCACGGCGTCCAGTTCATCCACGAAAACTATGGCGGGTGCGCTTTTCTTGGCGCGCTCAAAAAGATCGCGCACACGGCTGGCACCCACGCCCACGAACATTTCCACGAACTCGGAACCGGAGGAAGTGAAGAACGGGACGCCGGCTTCTCCCGCCACCGCACGGGCCAGCAACGTCTTGCCGGTGCCGGGGGGGCCGTACAGCAGCACGCCTTTGGGGAGCTTCCCACCCAGAACCTTGTATTTTTTCGGGTTTTTCAGATAATCGACGATATCGTTCAGCTCATCCTTGGTCTCATCGCAGCCCGCCACGTCCTTAAACGTGGTCTTGCTTTTCTTCAGGTCCTGCTGGCGGGCCTTGGACTTGCCGAAACTCATAGCCTGCTTCCCGCCCATCTGCGCCTGTTTAACGAACAAAAACCACCAGAGGAAAACGAACAGCAGTATCCAGCCCACGTTGAGGATAAGGCTGGCTATCCAGCCGCGGTCGGCTTCCGCCGAAAAATCCGTAACCCCGGCGGCCTCCATGTCCCCTATCAGCCCGGCGTCCGTCATGGGTATCGCCCGGAACGCCACATTTTTGTCGCCATCCTTCATTTCGCCGCGGATAAGGTCCGGGCGGATGGTAACTTTCACTATTTTTTTATCCCGCAGGCTCTGCTTGAATTCAGAATACGGCAGCTGGCGCTCCCGCTCCGCGCCTTTCATGCTCTGGTAAACCGCGATGAACATCATCAGCGAAAGGAACCAGAACAGAAGTTGTTTTAAATTTTTTTTCAACGGCATAGTTTAGTTCCTTCGATTACCTCTTTTTTCAGTACGCCTATATACGGCAGGTTGCGGTATATCTCATTATAATCCAGACCGTAGCCCACCACGAATTTATTGGGGATGGTAAAGCCTGTGTATTTAATGGAGACGTTCGCCTTGCGGCAGCTGGGTTTGTCCAGCAGGGTGCAGATTTCAAGGGACTTTGGTCGCCGGGTCTTCAGGTTCCTGAGCATGTAGCTCATGGTGAGCCCGGAATCCACAATATCCTCCACAACAAGCACATCCCTGCCCTCTATGTTCTCCTTCAGGTCCAGAACAGTGCGGACCACACCGGTGGACTGTGTACCGCAATAAGAGGAGAGCATCATGAAATCAAGCCGGGTCTCCACAGAAATGTGTCTCACAAGGTCGGCCATAAACAGCACGCAGCCCTTGAGCACCCCTACCAGCGTAACGGAACGGCCCGCGTAGTCCGAGGAAATACGGCGGCCCAGTTTTTTAATGCCGGCATTGAGCCGGGGCGTCGAAATAAGTATCTCTTCCAGATCCCTGTGCATAAGAGTATATTCTAGGTTTTTTGGAGTGGTTTTCCAAGGCTTTGCCTGTGCCGCATCAAGTGACCCGCTCATCGGCCGGCCAAGGTAAAATCCGGGAAAGCGGCGGACAAAAAAGGGCCCATACAAACATAGGCCCCCGGAACCGGCCGCCGCGCCGGCAATCAATATCGTTTACCTAATCCAGGTCCATGGGATTTATCGGCCTTGAGGTGTCGCCGGAGTCTTCAATGCGCTTCTTTTCCTGTTCAAATTTATCGAGGAGCTCTTTCTTCTTCTCTTCCATGGCCCTGCCTGCGCCGGAAAAATAGTCGTCCAGGCGGCTTTTGTCGCTCTTTATTTTCTTTAAAGCCTCCTGCATTGGGTCCGCCCCTGCCTTCAACTGAGGCTTCACCCACTGGCGCAAAACCTTGCCTGTCTTCCTGTCCACCTCTATCTGCGCCTTGCAGCAGGGACAATCTATAATATAAGTGCCGTCGGACATATTCCTCTCCCCTGGCTCCCGGTTATTTGACGCCCCATATCGGGTGTTGCTGCGGCAGCACCTTCACCCGTGAAAGGCGGGCTGCGGCCCAGCAGCAGGCCTTTTTCATGAAAATCCCTTTCGGGGGCCTTACCCCACCGGGCCGGGGCGTGGCCGGCTGCAGAAAAAAAGGCACATCCGGGCGTATAGCGGCGGCCAGGGCAACGGCTTTTTTAAGATCAGCCAGGCTGGTGCTGTCGGTCAGCACCACCTTAAGAAAGGTTTTTTCCGGAGCCACGGCAAAAAACCTTGCATGCTCGTACCAAAAGGCTTTCCCTCCAGTAGACGATGGCAGTTTAATGTCCGCGGCTATTACCGCCACCTCCCCCTTGATCCGCTCCAGCTCCCGGTAAAGTACGCCGTTGGTTTCAAGGTGCAGGGCCAGGCCGGCTTTCTTTACCCCAGGCGCCAGACATTTAATGAATTTCCAGTTCAATAAAGGCTCGCCCCCGGTAAGTGAAACCGCAGCGGCCCGGTTTTTCCCGGCAAGCCTCAAAATATCCATCGCGGCCTGCGCCCCGGACATTTCCATAAAAGCGTCTCCGCCTCTGGCTGCCGGCTCATCACAGAATTTGCAGGACAGGTTGCAGCCCGCAAAACGCAAAAAAACCTGCTTTTGCCCGCAGTAAAGGCCTTCGCCCTGAACGGAACAGAAAATTTCGGATACGGGCGCTTTTAACATGGCCCTCTCCGGCCCGCAGAGGCCCCTGCTTTAAGCGCCGGGTCGGTCAGCCCGGCCTCGGCAAAACCCCGGGCGCGTAATTTGCAGGAATCGCAATGCCCGCAGGGGATGCGGCCGCCGCGGTAGCACGACCAGGTAAGAGAAAGAGGGGCCTTGAGCCTCAACCCGAGACGGACAATGGCGGCCTTGCTGAGACGGACAAGCGGGGTAAGGAACCGGATTTTCCCTCCGGTGGCGCCGATACGGGTGCCGGCATTGGCCGCTTTTTCAAGAGCCCGGTAAAAGGCAGGACGGCAGTCAGGGTAGCCGGAGTAGTCCACCACGTTCGGCCCCGAAACTACGGCCGCGGCCCCGATAGAATCAGCCAGCGACACACCGATAGAGGCAAAAACAAGGTTGCGGCCCGGGACATACGTGCTGGGTATGGCCCCGGAACCTATGCGCGAAAACTCCGTATCCGGAAGCTCCACCCCTGGATTTACCAGCGAACTGACCGCCAGCCAGGGGAAAGACAACTTCACTTCATATAGCCGCACCTTCAACAGGCCCGCTATTTTACGGGCGGCCTTGTTCTCGCGGGAGTGGCGCTGGCCGTAATCGAATGAAATAGCGCGGCAATCATACCCGCGGGCAAGCGCCCAGCATAGCGCGGTAGTGGAATCCAGCCCGCCGGAAAACAGGACAACAGCCTTCTTTTTTCTCATCGCCCCGCCCCTCAGCCTTTATGCCCGCAGGCATCCTGTACCACGCCTACTCCGTTAACCAGTTTAACGAGCGGCACGGAGTTGAAGATACCTTTCTTAAGCGCTATTTCAATATCGCGTTTGCCTGTAACCGGCCTCGAGGTCATAAAATCCAGCACCCGCCCGCTGGCGTGTATCTCTTCGAGCGCCGCCTCGAACGCGTTTCCCCCCCTGAGCTCCTTTTCAAGCGCGCGAGCGCAGATGACGTCTTCAACGTGGGCGCGGTTATAGAACAGGCAGGCCGGAACTATAAGCGTGGGCAGGGGCCTGCTGCGGCAATACCCGGTAAGCGCCGGGAAATTAGCGAAGCAGGCTATAAGGATTTCCTGCGCCAGGTGCAGCGAAGTTGCGGCCGGAGAGCCGGAGTTCGTAACAGATAAAGCCGGCCGCGCCGGGTCGGAGCCGTGCAACGCCGTATAGGGCGAATTATCATATTGATCAACGCCCGGGCCCAGGTCTATTTCCGAAAACAGGTCGGAATCTTTTTCCAGCTTTCGCACGGCCAGGGCGCGCGCCGTGCTTGCGTAGACACGGACATCGCGGCGCCCGCTTTCCAAAAGCGCGCAGATAGTGTTGGAAAAACGGAAAAGGTCTATCACCAGCGCCCGCCCGCGCCAGACCGCGGCCTCGGCAGGTTCACCCGCTATACGGATGGAAGTATTTTTGTCCGCAGGGGTACGGGGAGGTTGCGCCATATGTTCAGCCGGCCGCGAAACCGGAGCCAGGACAGCACCCTGAATGCCTGCAGCTCCGCGGCAAAAACAAATTCTTTTCTCGCGCGCGAAAGCCTATACCCCGGAAACCGTTCAGGGCTGGTCAATCCCGAGGTCACGACATATTTTCCTGACGGTAAAATCAGCTATTTCGTTATGCCTGGTAACCGGGATCTCTTTGCTGGAAACCGGGTTCAGGAAGACGGAATACTTCCCGCCTTCACGGGACAGCACACAACCCTTACTGATAAGATGCCGGACAAGATCTTTGCGTTTCATATTACACCTCTTTGACCGCCGGGACACGCCCGGCCACAAAGATATTTTAGCATTCTGCCGTGTGGATAGGAACAATAAAGACTGCCAACGCCCGCGCTGCCGGCCGCACCCGCGGCGGGCTTTGCCGATCCGGCCCCCTTTTAATCCGCGCTCCGGGAGATGCGGCTCAGGAGTTTCCAGGAGACGCCGCTTTTACCCACGGTAAGCTGCACGAAATAAATAGCGCCATCTTCGGAACTCTCAAAAACAAGTATACTGCGCCCCCCTTCGTTCAGCACGCCCTTGCACTGCCCGTAAGAAGCCGGCATGCCGCCGGGGACATCGGCCTCGCGCTCGCCCGCGGAGTCTTCAGACTGCGGCACAAACCGGCCCGCGTCATCCGGGTCCGATTTCGAATCTATCATCACTGTACCCTCTTCAGCCTCGGGTTCGGATTGTTTTTTGGCGGTCTTCCTGGCGGGAGCCGTTTTCCCGGATTTTTCGTCCGCGCTCTGGGCTTTGACCAAAACGGCCTGTTTTGCCTCCGGAGCAGGCGCGCTGTCTTTTTTTCCCGGAGCCTGGGCGAACAGGGCAACCGCAAAGGTTGAAAATACAAACACTAACAGCGGAGTTATCTTCATAAACTGCCTCCTAAAATTACTATGTTTAAAATCTCTTAACGGCGACTTCCCCGGTCTTTATCTTAAGCAGCCGCAGCGCCAGTTCGGAAAATCTGCCGGGAGCGTCGCTTACCATAAAAAAAGCTTTGCCAAAACGGCCGGAATTCAGAATACCGGCGGCGGCCAGGGCCTGCCGCGCCACGCGGGCGGCGGCCATGGCGGAATCCACTATACGGACGCGCGGGCCGAGCACGCGGCGGATGGTCTTCTTAAGCAGTGGGTAATGCGTGCAGCCCAGTATAACGGCATCAAATTTTTTATTTTTAAAAGCTGCAAGGTATTCCCGGGCGACAAGCACGGCCAGCGGCTTGCCGCACCAGCCCTCCTCCACCAGCGGCACAAAAAGAGGACAGGCCTTTTCCACCACATGTACATCCGGACGCTCCCCCACGAGCGCAAGGGAGTATGCCCGGCTG
>Ga0156396_1052_pt1 | contig 12495 bp, 8 predicted proteins | sample RifOxyA3_FD_108040 | JGI IMG/M metagenome (GOLD analysis project Ga0156396, IMG submission 108040) | Elusimicrobia bacterium RIFOXYA12_FULL_57_11 | reverse complement strand
TCCGGCAATGTCTGGGAGTGGGTAGCCGACTGGTACCACGCCGGGTATGACGGCGCGCCCGCCGACGGCAGCGCGCGGGAAAAGCCGGAAGGGGAATACCGCGTTAACCGCGGCGGCTCCTGGGGTTCCGGCGCGGACTTCGCGCGGGCCGCCTACCGCCGCGTTCCCGGCCGCCGCGGCGGCGACCTGGGCTTTCGCCCGGCGCGAACTCCGTGAACTCCCTGCGGCCGGCGCTAAAAATTACTGATCTGCGGGACTGTGCCGGCCTTGCACGCGTCTGAACACCAGTCCAGGCTGCCGGCCAGTATTTTTTTCCTGTATTCCCGGGCTACCCCGTTATTCCATATTTCTTCCAGTGAATTCTCTTCCACATTGCCCACGGCCCGGAGGCAGTAGCAATCGAACTGCGCCTTGTTGCCGGATATCCGCAGATGTTTCCAGGGCAGATGGCAAAAAAGCCTGCGGCCTGCGGGGTTGAACAGGCAGCCTGCGCCGCTCTGCCGCGCGGCAACGGGCGGCGGCGCGCTGCCGCGCGGCGAACTCCCCAAAGCCGGCAGGTTGTAAGACAGGTCTATGGCGTATTTGCCGGCCTTTTCCCGCAGTTTAGGTAAAATGTTTTGAAAGTAGGCGCGGGCGCGCTCATCCGGCCGGTTGAAAATATCCTCTTCGTCGTTAAAACCCATAACTGGGTTGAACGCTATGGCGCTGAAGCCCTGCTCCGCCGCGAAGTCCATGGCCGGTTCAAGTTCCGGGTAATTGCTTTTCATTACCGTGAAGCATATTTCGGTTCTTGTCCCTTTCCTGTTCTTGTGGCGGTGTTCGTTTATAAGGGCTACGCTTTTAAGCAGATCTTCGAACGCGGCTCCCGTCCGGATCTTTTCATAGGTGTCTTTGGTTACCCCGTCCAGTGAATACCTTATGGTGGCGCTGGCGCTTGTAAGCAGGCGCGCCCAGGCCGCATCTATCAAAAGCCCGTTGGTAAGGATGGTCTGCCTGAGTTTTTTAAAGCGCGCCGCGTAAGTGAACAGCTCCCTGAAGCTGTCGGCGAGGAACACTTCACCGCCCAGCCAGGTTATTTCCACCAGGCAGGGGAGCAGTTCCCGTATTTCCCGGATGGTTTTTGCCGGGAGCTCGCAGGGCTCCTTGTACTGGGCGCACATTTTGCAGCGGAGGTTGCAGCGGTTGGTGAGGGTCACTATCAATCCCTGCGGCTTTGCCTCCAGAACCGTATTTTTCAGCGCGAAGTCTCGCTCACACAGGAGTATGTTTTTGTATTGCGCGTCTTCATCCGGAGCCAGGGCTAGCGCTTTGGCAAAATGCTCAAGCGACCGCGCTTGTTCCCCCAGGTGTATAAAGATCCTGCCCAGGAACCGGTGGTATTCCCAGGTGCCAGTGAAGTCCGCGGGCAGCTGGCAGGCCGCCGCTATGTAATCGCCGGCGGTTTCCGGTAAGTTTCCTTCGGCGCCGCGGGCTGCCGCGGCACAGGAGATGATATGCTCGCAGATCTCCGCCATGGCGGACACGGTGTTATTGAAGATGTACTTATTCAGCAGGGACCGGGGCCGCCCGCGGTCCAGCAGGGTAAGCACCGCGCGGTATTCGGTCACGCTTTGCGCGAATTCCCCCCGTTCCCTGTGGGCCGCGGCAAGCTTGTAGTGCGCGCGGGCGGTGCGCGGAGCCTGCGCTGGCAGTGGATCTTTGCCAGCGGGGGCGCGGCCGGCTAAAAGAGCGCTGGCAAAGGCCTGCAGCTGCGCGCGCCGGCGCTCCAGCCGTTTTTTATGCCGCCGCCAGTTGACCGTCGCGGCAAGCAGCAGCACAAGATTAATGAGGCGGTAGGACAGGTCGTCAAAAGATTCCAGCGTTTTTAGCCTGGCGGCCAGGTAGCGGACGCTGAGCAGGTTTTTTGGGTGAAAGCTTTTATTTGCCATAAGGGGGCGGAGGGCGCGGTTTACCGGGCGGGGTCCCGTGGGCGCCCGGAGATCTCCGGCCAATTGGCGATGATCGTGCCGGCGGCGTTGCGCGCTATCAGTTCGTGCCCCACGGAAGTGGCATGCCCGAAACGGCCGCCCGTGCCCTGGACGAACTGGTCGGTGAAATATGCGCTATATAAGTCGTCCCCGGTAAATTTTTTAAAGTTTTCATTGCCGATGAATATGATGTCCTGGTATTGCGGCAGTATATTTTGGTCCGGGAACGTGTCGTAGATGGAATCCCTGAATGCGGAATATCCGGTCTTGGGTATGCTGGAGAACAGGTTCTTCAGTGCCGCCGTGTTGCCGGTGGGATATTGCATGGCCAGGTAAACTATCCCGCGCTCCCGCGCGGCGGCCGCGAGGCGGCGGTAATTGAACATGGTTATCATGAAGTAGGATTGGCTGTAGTTCAGTCTGAAGCCGCGTTCCTTTACAATGGCGTTCATTTTCGGATTGTTGAGCCCGTTTATTCCGGCAAGCAGCGTAAGGAGGGCCGGGTCCGGTTCCAGCCCTTCGTCCATGGCCGCATGCAGCAGGGCCAGCGCCCTGTTACCCAAATCTTCGTCGGAGAGCAGAATGGCGGGGTAGACGAGGTATGTCGCCAGCCGCGGGGATAACGGGTTTAGCTTAAGAGCGCGCCCGGCCAATTCAAAAGCCGCGAGCGCAAGCTCCCGCACTTGCGGCGCGGCGGCGCCGCCTGGTCCGCCCTTTTGCGCCATCCGGGCCGCCGCATTGTAAAAAATATGGCTGGCCCAGGATAGCGCGCACCAGTCATTTTCCCGTTCTTCAGCGGCCAGTGTGTACGCCAGTTTTTTTGCTGTTCGTGTCGCCTCCGGGGACGCCGCGGCAAGATCGCCGAGCCTGTCCTTGAGAAGGGCGATTATCCGGCCATTTTCGCTGTCGCTTATAGTTTTTTTCGGGTGGCGCCGGCGCAGCCAGCGGGCCAGTTTTACGATGCGCAGCGACTGCAGGCCGCTTTGGCGCAGGTATTCAAGCGGTACCCAGTCGTTTATCCCCATCATGGAAATTACGGCGTGCGGCCGCAGTGCCTGCGCCTGCTGCAGGAATTCGGCCGTTTGAAAAGGGCTTGAGGTGCCCGATTGTGCCAGGTTTATAACTTTAAAGGTCCGCCCCAGGCCGGCCGCGTTTAATTTTTTTTCAAGCGCTCCCGGCCAGGACCGGTCGCGCCTTTTGGACCAGAACAGCGCCGTTGTGGATTCTCCCAGTGTGACGATCCTGAACTCATTGCGGTCTTGCGGGTCCGGTTGTGGGTTCGCCCGCGCCTGTGCGGCCGAAATGAGCCAGGCGGCGGTCCGCAGCGCGGCTTCGAGGCTCGCCAGTGCCAGCGCTATGCCCAATAAAACCGCAAGCAGGCGGAATATCGGTTCTTTGTAATGCTTCATTTTCCGTGCCCCGGCAATGAACCGGGAGCCGGCCCGGCCCCGGAGAGGCCGGCAAGCTTGCGGTCCGCCAGTTCCGGCAGGCTTTCATAGCGCCGGGACCGGCGGTAGCAGAGGCCGGCCAGACGCCGGTCTCCCTTGAATGAAAAGTAGTCGCCCAGGTAGAGCCATTTAGGGAAAGGCAGGCCGCGGCTGCAGCTCGGTATTCCGAGGCTGCGGGCAAGGCGTGTGAATTCCTCCGAGCGGCGCAGGCGCTCCAGGTAACCGTTGCTCCCATCCGCCATCTCCCAGAACAGTATGCTGTCCGCGTGGAGGATGCCCAGATCCCCGGCGTGACTGTAAAGATAGGTTTCGGGGTATATGGCGCAGAGGCGGTTGGATTCCGCCACGCTGTGCAGCCAGGGTTTTACCCGGGTGAGAAAGGCCAGAGTCTCGCTGAAGTCCCCCCTTGTTTCGCCCGGCATGCCGAACATGAAATTCCCCTGTAGTTCTATTCCCGCCCGTGCGCCGCGCTGCAGGAAACCGGCCGCCTCGTCGTTGGTGAACGGATTTTTATTCATGAGCCTGCGCACCCGCTCGGAACCGCTCTCCAGGCCCAGCCACAGGAAAGAGCAGCCGGCGGCGGCCATTTTGCGCAGGAGCGCTTCGGACATCCGGGGGGATACTACGGCGTGCCCGCCCCATTTCAGCTGCAGCCTGGCGGCCAGGAGCAGATCGCAAAGGCGCTCCAGGACCTGCAGGTCCCCGTTTATCAGCAGGTCGGAAAAAAATATTTTTTTTATCCCGGGCAGCTGTTGCGCGAGGTGTTTTATTTCGGCGAAAATGCGTTCGGCGCTTTTAGTGCGGAAGCCCCCGCACAGCAGGCATTGCTGGCAAAAATGGCAGTGTCCCAGGCAGCCGCGGCTGGTAAACAGCCACAGGTCGCCCGCGGCCCTGTACTCCCCGGCGGCCCACTGCGCGGAAAAATCCGAGTAATCCGCGAAAGGCAGCTGGTCCAGGTCCCTGCAGGGTGCGGCCGGGCCGCAGTCCTGTATGCGGCCGCCCCCGAGGTTCAGCAGCAGCCCGGGGATGGCGGGCAGGAGGCCGGTTTCGCTTACGCCGTCGAGCAGCGGTCCCAGTACGGCCTCGCCTTCGCCCATTACCACCCCGTCCACGGCGCTTTCGCGGGCGAAGGCCGGACCGGAAATATGGCGGTCGCACTCCGGCCCGCCGAATATTATGATGCGGGAAGGGTCCGCCGCCTTTATGCGCCGCGCCAGCGCCAGAGCGAACAGCGCCTGGCTGTTGCAGACCGAGAAACCCAGCACCCGGCAGGGGCTCGCCAGTATTTCCCGGACGCAGCCTTCTACCAAGTTCCCGTTCTCCCGGATGAACCGCTCGACGCTGCCCTCATCCAGCCAGAACAGGATAGAGAGGCGGAGATTGTCCCAATAGGTCTGGAACCTGCCGGCGGCCCGGTAAAACCGGCTGTTGAGGTCGAAGCAGGCGGCGGTGTGCCGGGTTTGCCCGCGCACATAGGCCGCCAGCGTGGCCAGCGCCAGGGGCGGCGCGTCTATGCTCCAGCCCGGGCAAAAAACCAGGCCGATATTTGTTTTAGCCATAGTCTTCACGAAGGTATTATATTGCTTTTTGCCGGAGTCGGATATGTCTTTGTCTGCCGGGCCCGGGCCGCGGCCGGGCGCGTGTCAGCCTGCGGCTTCGGCCAGGCGGATCTCTTCTTCCAGCAGGCGCCAGAGGGTTTTTGACAGCGCGGCAAATTCGGGGGAGTTTACTATATCCAGGGAGCGCGGGCGGACGAAGGGGACCTTGAGTTCCGCTTTTATTCTGCCTGGCCTGGCGGAAAAAACCAGCACGCGGTCGCCCAGGAGCAGGGCTTCCTCTATGCTGTGCGTAACTAAAATGGCCGTTGTGCGGTCTTTTTCCCAGGCTTCCAGCAATTCCCCCTGCAGCAGGCGGCGCATGCCGGCGTCCAGCGCGCCCAGGGGTTCGTCCATCAGCATCACCTCCGGTGCGCAGGCGAGCAGCCGGGCCAGGGCCACGCGCTGTTTCATGCCGCCGGACAGCTGGTGCGGGTAATAATCCTCAAAGCCCCCGAGCCGCATGTTCTTTATTTGCAGGTCGGCGGCTTTTTTAACGTGCGGCCGTGGCTGTCCCTGGAATTTCAGGCCCAGTTCCACGTTCTGGCGGACGGTTTTCCAGGGGAACAGCGCCAGGTCCTGGAAGAGCAGGCCGAAGGACGGGCGCGGGCCGGCCGTGGGCGGGGCGGCTATTTTCCCGGAGGAGGGCGCAAGCAGGCCGGCCAGTATCTTGAGCAAAGTGGTCTTGCCGCAGCCCGAAGGCCCCAGCAGGCACAGGAATTCACGCTCGTGCAGGCTGAAACTTACGCCGCCCAGCGCGCGCAGCCCGTTGTCGAAAGTTTTGGAGAGTTCCCCGGCGGAAAATTTGACTGGCATATCTTATTGTTATAAATGTATCATTTTGCGGTCCTTTATTCCCAGGATCTGGTTATTCAAAAAGGAATTTTGCATGCCGATTTTTAAAATCAAAGATGTCTTGCCGGCGGCCCTGCTTTTAAGCCTGTTCGCGGCCGGTGCGGCCGCGCAGGAAGATAAGGTGGCGGAGCTGGAAAAAAAGCTGCGCGCCACGCAGGAATTCTTTGCGGCGGAACTGCTTACTATCAAGGCCGAAGCGGCGTTGGCCGGCGGCGCGCCGGGCGGGAAAAAAGAACTTCCCAAGGTGGAGACCGCAGCCCGAAAGGCGCAGATCAAAGGGCTGGTCCGCACCCAGTACGAGTATGTGGAAAAGGGAAAAAGGCGGGCCACCGGGGCGGTAGTGGCCCCGCTGACAGGGTTTTCCATGGTGCATACCAGGCTTTGGGTGGATGGCGCGCTGAACCAGGGTGTGGGCTACCGGCTGAAAGCCGATTTTTCGAATCGGGGCACAGGTGTGCTGCTGAACGAGGCCTATATAAGCTATGACATCGTGCCGGAGCAGTTAATCTTTACCATCGGGCAGCGCCAGCCTAAAACCATGGGTAACCCGCCAGCGGAGAACCAGGGTTTCGCGGCCCTGCTTAATAGTTCCGATACCCTGAAATTCTGTCTTAACGACCGTGGCGTGGCGCTGAGCGGCCGTCTGCTGCGCAGAACCGTGTTTTACGAGGCCCAGTTGGTAAATGGCAGCGGCGTGCTGGGTACGGATGCTGCCAACGACAATACCAGTTTCCTGTACTACCTGCATGGCCGTTATGAGCCGCTGGGCGAAATTTCCAACGCGCAGAACGACATTAAACGCAGTGACCTGCGCTTCGGCGTATCCGCCACCGGGGCGCACTCCCGGGATAAAAAGATCTTTGGCGTGAAGCGCCAGGATAAGAACTGGTGGAACGCCAACGCCTACGTTAAATGGAACGGTCTTTTTGCCAGGGCCCTGGTGGCTACGCAGGATGTAAAGAACATAAGTGTAACCGGTAAGGACCAGCTGCACTGGTCGGCACAGGCGGGCTACGCCGTCCCGGTGTGGGCGGGGCACATACTGGAGCCGGTGGCGCGCTACCAGTTCACGGACCTTAACAAAGACGCGTCCGGCTGGCAGGAGGAAATTACCACAGTGGGGTTCAACTACTACCTGGACGGGGATAACGCCAGGGTAATGGTGAATTATAACTTCAAGGAAGAGCAGGGTACCCGCGTCATAAACAACAACTCGTTCCAGGTGATGTGCGCGCTGTTCTTTTAAGCGTCCATTTAAAGTCAGGAGAGACCTATGAATAAAAATATTTTATTCCGTTCAGCGGCCGCGGCGGCGCTGGCGCTAGCTTTCGGTGGCCAGCTGTGCGCCCTTGAAAAAGTAAACCTCAACATGGCCGACGCGCCCGCCTCTCTGGTGATCTACATAGGCATGGAGAAAGGTTATTTCAAACAAGAAGGGCTGGACCTGAATATTATCCCCGGCTCTTCTTTTACCTCCGCGGACAAGCTTAATTCCCTGGTGTCAGGCGTGGTGGACGTGTTCCGCATGTCTTACCACACCAGCATGGGCGAGCTGATGCCTTCGGCGAATTTCAGGATAGTGGCCGACGCGCAGCGCCAGGTAAAGGGGCTCGCGCGGCCGTCTTATTTCCTGGTGCGCAAGGACCTGGCCGGGACCGTCAGGACCTGGGGCGACCTGAAGGGGCGGACTATCGCTTCCTATTCCCCTGCCAGCCCCATGCAGATAGACGTGCTGCGGTCGCTGGAAAAAGCCGGTTTGTCTGAAAAAGACCTGACGATAAAAAACGTCGCTTTCGGCCTGCGGGCGGGCCTCCTGATAGCCGGGGAGCTGGACGTCTGCATGTTCCTGGAGCCGGTGGCCGGGCAGCTGGTGCGTATGGGGGTGGCCGAAGTGTTCGAAAATTCAAGCATAGCCGAAAGCGACAGCGAAGTGGCGCTTATGTTCTATTCGGGGCGGTTCAGAAAAAATAAAAAATCCGCCCAGGGGTTCATGAACGCCTATCTCCGTGCCGTTCGGGATTTCCAGGCGATGCCCATGGCGGAACAGCAAAAGATAGCCGGCAAATATTTTCCGTTCCCTGTGGACGCCAGTTCCCTGGCCGCCCTGCACGTGGGGACCGACGCCGCGGTGGATACCGCCTATCTTTCCGGCATACAGGATTACGCGCTGGCCGCCGGCATGATAAAGAAAAAAACCGGCCCGGAGCAGATGTATGATTTCTCCTGGCTGGCCGCCGCGCGCAAAGCTTTGCCCGCAAAATAATGGAAAAGCGCGGATCAACGAAGATCATTGTGGGACAGGGGCGGGCCTCCGGCCCGCGCAACGCTCTTATCGCGCTGGGCCTGCTGGCGCTGGTTTGGGAAGTTTTAAGCCGCGGCGCGGCGCGGCCGCCGCTCCTTTTCCCGCCGCCTACGGCCATCCTTGCGAGCCTGTACCATTCTGCGGTTTCAGGCGAATTGTTGAAGTGCCTCTGTCCCACTCTTTTCAGGCTCGGCCTGGGCTTTTCGGCGGGGGCCGCCGTTGGCGTGGCGGCGGGTTTTATTTGCGGGACCTGGCGGCTGGCGGATTCGGTGCTGGACCCGCTTATCAACGCGGCCTACCCCATCCCTAAAGTGGCGCTGATTCCTTTGTTGATGTTCATCTGCGGGTTTGGCAATGTTCTTATAATCGTGCTGGCGGCTTTTTCCGCTTTTTTCCCTATGGCCGTAACCGTCCGCGCCGGGGTGCTGCGGGTGGACCGCACGCTGGTGGACGCCGCCGTAAACCTCGGCGCCGGGCGCGCCCAGGTGGCGCGCGAGGTTATTTTTCCGTCGGTGGTGCCGTACCTGCTGTCCGGGGCGCGGCTGGGGCTTTTGGGCGCTATCCAGGCTGTGGTGGTGGCCGAAATGCTTTTGTCTGCCAGGGGAATGGGCCGCATGCTGTGGTTGGCCGGGGAATGGATAAAGATGGAAATCTACTACGGCTACCTGGCGGTAATGGCGCTTACCGGCGTCGTGCTGGTCTGGGGCCTTGGAAAACTTACCCGGCGCCTGGTGCCGTGGGCAAAAAATGACGCTGGTTAAACGCGCCGCTCCGGTTTTTACCGGCTGAGGTTCAGGTGCGGGGTGTTATCCACTTTTCATACCACAGCGCCGCGTTGAGTATCCGCCACACGATAGTATAGGAATGCCAGTGCCCGGTAATGCCGGCGTCAATTATCCCCTCGAAGGCACCGGGTTTTAAGAACCGCCGCGCGAATTCTCCGCGCGCCGGGACGGCTTCTTTTATTTCCAGCAGGCGGCGCGCGTCCAAAACCGGATGCGGGAATTTCTTCTTGTTACTGTCCGCGAGCACGCGGCCGGGCAGTTTACCGCGCATAACCCTGCGCAGGAGATGCTTTGTTATCCCGTTGCGGATCAGCGCGCTTTGGCGGAGTTTGAAAGAAAATTCCACAAGCCGGTAGTCGAGGAACGGAGACCGTACCTCCACCGCGGCGGCCATGGAGGCCCTGTCCGAATATCCCAGTATAAGCGGCAGCAGTCCGCGCTCTATATCGAAGCGCCGGATGCCGTGCAGCAGGGAGCCGCAGAATTCCCCGCTGACCGGCGGGGGGCCGTCCGCGCCGGCAGGGGGGAAGGGTAATACGCCGGGCACGTACATGTCCGTAGCGGGCCGCGGGTTCCTGAAGGCGGTGCGAGGCGGCTGTTCCCCGGCCGCGCGCAGGTCTCCCCACCAGGCGGTGTTCCTGTATTCCGGGTGCCGCGCGCAGGTGAAAGCGGTTTCTGTCAAAAAATCCGCGTAATTATCCAGCCGCCACAGGTCGGCGAGGTGGGAGGATATATAGCGGGTGTACCCGGCCAGTAACTCGTCCCCGCCGTAACCGCTAAGGAGTACGCTGTAGTTCGCGGCTTTCGCGGCTTTCGCTATATGGTATTGGGCGAAAGCGGAGGGTACGCCCGCGGGCTCACCGATGGCGGAAATTATTTCTTCCAGGCCGGCCACCAGGGGCTGCTTGTCCGTTGTTACGAGGTCAAGGCGGGCTCCGTAGTGTCCCGCCGTAGCCTGCGCCTGCTCCGTTTCATCGCCGCCGCGCTGTTCCGGGACCGCGCAGAAGGCGCGGGCGGCCGAGGCTCCGGGGGTTCCCAGGGCAGCAAGCACCGCGCCTGAATCCAGCCCTCCGCTGAGCATAAAGGCGGCGGAAGCGTCACCGTTGAACCTTATGCGCACGGCATCGCGCAGCAGACAGGAAAATTCCTGCGCAACGCTGTCGTCGGAGGCGCGTTTTTCCGGGGGGGCGTCGGTTAAAGACCAGTATTTCCGGCTGGCGCATTTTCCGTCCAGCGTTATTTCAAGTATGTGCGCCGGCGGAACCTGGGAGATGTCCGAAAAAAAACTGGTGCTGTTGTCCTCATAAAAAAACAGGCCGAGATAGGCCCCCAGTTTTGTGTGGTCCGCCCGTGCCCGCGTTCCGGGAAAAGATAATATGGCGTGAGGCTCGGAGGCGAAAACAAAGCTATTCGCTCCGCGGGTGAAATAAAGCGGCTTTTTTCCCAGCCGATCCCTGGAGAGCACCAGTTTATGCCTGGCAGCGTCCCAGATGGCCACGGCCCACATGCCGTTGAAGCGGGAGAAACAATCCGTGCCGTATTGCGCGTAAGCTTTGAGTATTACTTCGGCGTCGCCTGAGCTGCGGAAAGTGTGGCCCGCGGCCCGGAGTTCGCAGCGCAGGGCTTCGTGGTTGTAGATCTCCCCGTTAAAGCTCACGCACAGCCCGGCTGGATCGAAAAGCATGGGCTGGGCCGACGCGCCGCCCGGGTCCAGTAATTCCAGCCTGCGGTGGCCCAGGGCCGCCCGGCAGGGTAAAGCGGGATCTTTATGGAAGCCGGCGGTGTCCCAGTACTGCTCGCCCGCAGAATCGGGGCCCCTGTGCCGCAGGCGCTGCGCCATGCGCAGGATGGCGCCGCCGTCTATGCGGGCCGCGTCAAAATGTAAATATCCGGCTATGCCGCACATCGTTTGCTCCAGTGTCTGCCGCGGTCAGGCCCGCGTTCCTATGTCTTCCCAGCGCGGGGGGCAATTGCGCGGCTTTTCGCCGGCGAACAGCGCGTGCCAGAGCGCGTACTGCGCCAGGCGGTTAGGAAAATACTTCTCCAGCGCGGGGGTGTGGGGGCCGATGCCTGGCAGGCCGGGAAACGTGCCGGCAAGCCTGGCGGCTATGGCGCGGTTGGCGTTGGCATACCAGTTCCTGGACATGATCGCGTCATAGGGCGTTTTCGAGCGGTTCAGGATTTCTTCCGGTACCAGGCCTTTAACCGCTTGCTTGTGCAGTACCCGGCCCTGCGGCAGGTCCCCGCCCGGGTTCCAGGAAAATATTTTTGCGGCCGCGGTGCAGCTTGAAAACAGCGCTGGCGCTATAAGCATGGCCCCGGTTTCGCCGGAAAGTTTTGTGCGCGACTGGAAAAGCCTGGCGCCGGCGAGGGAATTATACACCGCGCCGCGCAGCTGTGAAAAAAGGTCCGGCCCGGATTGGGCGAAAAGCGAGGCGGCCGACAACGAGCGCCGCGCGGCGTCCGACACAAAGGAGGCCAGTTCCGGCGGATAGAACGACGTGATATCCTTTATAAACCCGAGTTTCAATAAAACCAGCAGCACCTGGTAATATATTTCCCTGGAGGGCGGCGGCGCTTCCTGCCCGCCCTCTCCGCCGCCGAACAACGCCGGCCGCCAGTGCGCCGGGTCCGGCCCGGCGCGGCCGGCCGCGGCCAGGCGGTCCGAAAGAGTTTTTATATACCGGTCATGGTTGGAGAAATATCCCAGCAGTTCTATTATCCCGAACCCTGTAATGGCTTTTTTAAAGCCCGCCCCGGCGATATGCCGGGACATCAGCACCATGCGGGTATGGTGGAGGTTCGGCGACGCGGGGATTTCAGAGCGCCAGTAGGTTTCCGGGACCGCGTCCAGCATCTGCTCATAGGATATCTTTACGACCTCAAGTTCTATGCCAAGGTGCCTGGCGGTGAGCCTGGCGTAATCGGTCTCCGGCGGTTTTGAACTGTCGGAAAATTCGTAAGCGAAGCCGCGCACGTTCTTTGCCCCGACGCTTTCGCGCGCCAGGGCGGCGAAAGTGGCGGAATCTATGCCGCCGGACAGCAACACCGCTATTTCACGGTCTTGGCCTATAGCCGTTCGGGTGGCGGCCAGCAGTATGCGCCTGAATTCTTCCGGGGTATTGGCCGGGTCCGGTACGGACCTTGCCAGCAGGCTGTTCTCCCGGCGCGTAAGCGTAATATCTTTTCCCGCCGCCACCAGAATAGCGCCGGGCGGCACCCGGGAGATGCCGGGAAAGGCGGTAGCGGTATCCGGCGGGATGTCCTTGCAAAGTATGAATTCCGCGGCGCAGGCCGCCGATGCCCCGGCGGTCTCCGGGAAAAGCGCCAGAATGGGTTTTACCGAAGTAGAAAAGAACAGCACTCCTGCGGATACATGGTAATAAAGTTGGATGGCGTCATTGACGTCCCCGACAAGTGTGAGCTTTTTTTGGGAGAGATCGGCGTGCGCCAGGGCGTAATGACCCTCCGGCATCGCGCGGGCGGGGGCAAGGATATCGGCGGCGGCGGCCAGTTCCGCAAGGCTTGGCCGACCGCCGGGCC
>Ga0156396_1019_pt2 | contig 12504 bp, 13 predicted proteins | sample RifOxyA3_FD_108040 | JGI IMG/M metagenome (GOLD analysis project Ga0156396, IMG submission 108040) | Elusimicrobia bacterium RIFOXYA12_FULL_57_11 | reverse complement strand
CCGCCACTGCGCCGAATTCTGGCAGATAGAGCCGGAAATGGCCTTTTACGAGCTTGTGGATAATATGGACCTGGCTGAGGACTTTATAAAGTCCATTACCAGGCGTGTCCTTGAACAATGTCCGGCGGACCTTGAGCTGTTCGCGAAGTTTGTGGAGCCGGCGCTGATGGATAACCTGCGCAACGTGACGGAAAATAAATATGAGCGTCTTCCATATACGGAAGCCGTAAAGCTGCTGGAACCGGTAAATGACCGTTTTGAGACGAAGGTCGGCTGGGGTGTGGACCTGGCCTCCGAGCATGAGCGTTTCCTGGTTGAGAACTATTTCAAGAAACCCGTGATACTCTACAACAAGCCCAAAGAAGTCGGGTCCTTCTACATGAAGCTTAATGACGACGGGCATACCGTGCGCGGCATGGACGTGCTGGTTCCCCGTATAGGAGAACTGGTGGGCGGCAGTGAACGCGAGAACCGGTTGGATGTTCTTGAAAGCAAGATGAAGGCCGGCAATATCAGGCCTGAGGACTACTGGTGGTACCTTGATCTGCGTCGCTACGGGTCGGCTCCCCACTCCGGGTTCGGTTTGGGCTTCGAGCGCATGATGATGCTGGTTACCGGTATCTCCAATATTCGGGACGTGACCGCTTTCCCCCGCGTACCCGGCTACGCGGAATTCTGAAAACCCCGGTTTGTTTATGCACAGATGATGCAGCCGGCCGGCTGCGGAGGCTATATGAATAGAGCGGTGGCTTTAGACCTTCTCAGGACCTATGTAAAGAACGAGAACCTGGTTAAGCACTGTCTGGCTTCCGAAGCGGTTCTGCGCGCGTTGGCGGCGCGGCTGAACGCCGACGCGGACCTGTGGGGGCTGGCTGGGCTGCTCCACGATATCGACGCAGAGCTGACCACCGGCGACCCGGGGCGCCATACCCTTGAGGCCGAAAGGATATTAAAAGAAAACGGGCTGCCGCCAGGGCTGATAGAGGCGGTAAAAATGCATAATGAAGCAGCTCACGGGGGGTTGCGCCGGAGCGACCCCTTTCACAGAGCTCTGGCCGCAGGTGAAACGATTACGGGGCTTATCACCGCTACCGCGCTGGTTTATCCTGACAGGAAGCTGTTGAGCGTGAAAACATCATCGGTGGTTAAGCGTATGAAAGATAAGCGTTTTGCCGCTACGGTCGACCGCTCTATAATACTTGAGTGTGAGGTTCTTGGCCTTAATCTGGAGGAGTTTACCGAGCTGGCTTTGGGCGCCATGCAGGCGGCGGCTCCGGAGTTGGGGTTGTAGCGGCCGGAACCATTTGAACTCAGCCGACACGGATAACGTGTTAAAAAATAACCTGCCGGTAAATTCCGGCGGGTTCTTTTTTTTAGGTTAGCTCTTGCAGTCTTACTGGTAGTTAAGTCTGCGCAGGCGGTGTCATAGCGGGTTGTCGATGCTTGTGTATCAATGTATTGTAAATCCTTGCCATGGCGATATGCAGCCAGGGAAGAAAGACAAAGGTCTTAAGGAAGAACGCGGTTATTATCCAGGGTTTAAGATTGAGTTTAACTACGGGCTCCGACATTTTTCCTGTAACATAAACCGGGTTGGGGGCGAGCATGTCTATCATTATCGTCAGAAGCACCACAAAGCCCAGGACTCCCCTCCAGCCGCGCGTAATCTCCGCGCTTAGTTTGAAGGATTCTGTTATCGTAGAGCGGCGGTCTACCACGGTGTATTCGCTCAGGCAGTAGGTGGAATAGATTATCAACCCGGGCAGGATGAACAGCAAGGTCCCGGCAACGGTCATAAGTCCGAGCAGGAGGGTTACTGCTACTGCCCTGTGGTAAATCCGGAAAGCGCTGAACAGCGTTATCAGGGGCGGTTTTTCACCGCGGGCCAGCCGTATGTAAACCAGGTTGGAACCGGTTGTCAGCGGGGCAAGGAGCAAAAGCGCGTATAACAGAGCGGGAAAGTAAGAGTGCCAGCGGTCGATGCTATAAAAGACAGGCGCGCTGAACAGCGTCAGGAGGAGGAGTACCGGGAATAAGGCCGTAAATCCGTCAATGTAATCGTTCCAGGCAAGTTCCAGCCAATCATGTTTCTTGTTCGGATTCATTTGTTCAGCGCCTGCCGGCGGCTTGGGCGTACAGCAGGCCGGCGCGGTATGAACTGCGCACCAGCGGGCCTGAGAGTACGGCCTTGAAGCCGGCTGCCTTGGCCTTGTCTCCCCAGGCCGCAAATTCTTCTTCGGTGTAGTATTTCGCCGTTGGTCTGTGACTCTTTGACGGGGGCAGGTATTGACCAAGCGTCAGCAGGTCGCAGCCGCTGGAGACAAGGTCCGCGAGCGCCCGTTCCAGTTCCGCCGGTTCTTCACCCAGTCCCAGCATTATGCCGGATTTTGTAAAGATGTCGGGGCGCAATTTCTTTGAGTTGGCGAGCACGGAAAGCGACCGCCCGTAGTCGGCGCCGGCGCGGGCGCCGGCGTAAAGACCGGCCGTCATTTCCAGGTTGTGTCCCAGCACATCAGGGTTGGACGCTAATACGATCTCAAGGGCCTTGATGTCGCCTTTCAGGTCTGGGATAAGCGGTTCGGTCTTTATGTCCGGGGAGAGTTTTTTTATAAGGCGGTTCGCGGCGGCGAAGTGACCGGCCCCGCCGTCGGGCAGGTCGTCGCGGGTGGGAGAGGTGAAGACCACGTATTTAAGATCCCATTTGCGGCAGAGTTCGGCGGCGCGCAGGGGTTCACCGGTGTCGGGCGGCAGCGGTATGGATTTTTTCACGGCGCAGAAGCCGCAGTTGCGGGTACAGATGTCGCCCAGCAGCAGGAACGTGGCCTCTCCCTGAGCGAAGCAGGCGCCCTTGTTGGGGCAGCGGGCTTCGTCGCAGACGGTGTGGAGCGCCCGTGCAGCCAGTTCGGCCGCGGTTCCCGTGGCGGCGGAGCCGCGCAGGCCGGCTTTGTTCCTGCGCACCTCGTCCACTATCCATTTCGGGAAATGAGTCATTCCGTTATTTTAAGGTGCAGTTCCTTGAGCTGACCCTCGTCTATGGCCGAAGGCGCGTCGCTCATCAGGCAGGCGCCGCTGGTGGTTTTGGGAAAAGCTATGACGTCGCGGATGGACTCGGTGCCGCAGATTATCCCTATCAGCCTGTCGTAGCCCATGCCTATGCCGCCGTGCGGCGGCGCGCCGAAGTCCATGGCGTTGACAATCATACCGAAGCGGCGCTGTACCTGTTCTTTGTCGTAGCCCATCAAGGCGAAGATCTTTTCCTGTATGGCGCGGGTGTGGTTCCTGACGGAGCCGGAGCCCAGCTCCACGCCGTTCAGGACCAGGTCGTACTGGCATGAGCGGATATTGCCGGGGTCAGTGTCGAGTTTATGCGCCTCTTCGGGCAGCGGGGCGGTGAAAGGATTGTGGGCGAAGGTCCAGTGGCCGCTTTCGGCGTCTTTTTCCAGCAGAGGGAAATGGCGGACCCATAGGAAAGCCCACTTTTTTATAGGCGCGGGCTTCAGGCGCGCGATAAGTTCGTTCCTGAGCGCGCCCAGGCAGGGCGCCGCTATGACAGGCTTGTCGGCGGCCAGGAATACGGCGTCGCCCTCGTTAACGTCCAGCAGGGTTTTAAGGCCGGCCAGTTCAGGCTCCGTCATGAATTTAAGGGTGGGTGATTCCCATTTGCCGTCTTTGAAGCGCAGCCAGACCAGGCCTTTGGCGCCATGTTTCTTTACCAGTTCTGTCAGTTTGTCCATGTCGCCGCGGCTGAAGGCGGCGGCTTTTTCGCCTTTTATGGCGCGTACCGCGCCGCCGTCGGCCAGGGCTCCGGAGAATACCTTAAACTGGGAATCTTTGAATAGAGAGGAGCAGTCTTTTATTTCGAGGGCGTAGCGCAAGTCGGGCTTGTCCGACCCGTATTTCAACATTACGTCCGTGAATTCTATTTCCGGGAAAGGGCCGGAGATCTGTTCGCCGATATGGGCGAAGATCTCCCCCATCAGGCCTTCTACTACCCGGGCCACGTCCTGCTCGTCCACGAACGACATTTCCAGGTCTATCTGGGTGTGTTCGGGCTGGCGGTCCGAGCGGAGTTCTTCGTCGCGGAAGTTGCGGGCCAACTGGAAGTAGCGGTCCATGCCGGACATCATAAGTACCTGCTTGAACTGCTGCGGGCTCTGGGGCAGGGCGTAGAACTCTCCGGGGGCGTTGCGCGACGGGACCACGAAGTCGCGCGCGCCTTCGGGGGTGGAGCGGGTGAGCATGGGGGTCTCTATCTCGTTGAAATCCAGGCTGTAGAGGTAATTTCGCACTACCTGGGACAGGCGGCTGCGCAGCACCAAATTATGCGCCATCAGGGGCCGGCGCAGGTCGAGGAAGCGGTACTTGAGGCGGGTCTCCTCCAGGACTCCGGCGTGCTCGCCCAAATCGAAGGGCAGAGGCTGGGAGACGTTGAGGACGGTGATGTCCGCGGCTTCTATTTCTATTTCTCCGGTAGGCATGTTCTTGTTGGCGTTGGCGCCGGGGCGAGGCCTTACGCTGCCGGTGACGCGCAGCACGTATTCGCTTTTGGCTTCTTCTGCTGTTTTGAAGACGGGGCTGTCAGGTCCGGCTACTACCTGGGTTACGCCGTAAAGGTCGCGCAGGTTTATGAAAAGGACGCCGCCATGGTTGCGCTTGGAATCCACCCAGCCGGTGAGGGTTACCGTCTGGCCGTTGTTGGAGGCGTTGAGTTCGCCGCAGGTATGCGTGCGCAGCGCGGTTTGTTTTGAAGGTTTCGTTGTTGTCATAGTATCTCTCTCAAATAATAATTGGTTTTCGAATTGGATGTCTGGCTGGTTGGCGGCTGCCCGGGGCACTCCCCTGCTCACCTGGGCAGAGGAAACCCTTGCATGGTTTCCCCCCGCCTTACGTTGATGGCGGGGCCCCCTTTCCGCAACAGGTGATCCGGGGAGTGTCCCGGGCAGCCGCCTCACCTGCGCTAAATTCCGCGGAGCAATTCTTTTATCTTCACAGGGGCTTCCGCTAACGGAACGGTGAACTGTTCGCCGCCTTCTTTCATGGGCTTTACGGCTGCAGTGCCCGCTTTCAGTTCGTCTTCGCCTATGAGCAGCGCGAAGGCGGCGCCGCTTTTGCCGGCGGAGCGCATCTGTGACTTCAGGCTCAGTTCGAAATTGGAGAAGTCGGCGCTTATGCCGTCGGCTCGCAGGGCTGTGAGCAGCGCGAATGCCCTGTCTCCCGCTTCTTTGGCGGCGGCTATGACGAAGGCTCTGGGCGCGGTATCCGGCGCGGGTTTGTCTTTAAGGAGCATCGCCATGCGGTCCAGGCCCACGGCCCAGCCTATGGCGGGCGCCGCGGGGCCGCCCATGGATTTTACCAGGTCGTCGTAGCGGCCGCCGCCGCACACGGCGTCCTGGCTGCCCAGCGCGCCGGAGCGCACTTCGAATACGGTTCCCGTGTAATAGTCCAGGCCGCGTACCAGGCTGGTGTTCACCTGGTAAGCTACGGCAGCGGCGCTAAGCAGGCGCTGGGTGCCGCTGAAATGTGTTTCGCAGGCGGGGCAGAGGGCGCGCTTGGGGGCTTCCGAGGTGAGCCAGGGGCCGTCCGTTTTGCAGTCCAGAGCCCTTAACGGGTTGCGTTCTATGCGGCCGCGGCAGGGTTCGCAGAGTTTCTCCGCTTTTCCGCGCAGGAAGCCCAGTAGTATCTCCCGGTATGCTTTGCGGCACTCGGCGCAGCCCAGGGAATTTATAACTACAGAGCACTCTGCCACACCCGCTTTCTCCAGAAAGCGGACCAGCATGGATATGCTTTCTGCGTCGGCGGCAGGCGCAGGGTTGCCTATATATTCCGCGCCTATCTGCGTAAATTCACGGTAGCGGCCGGCCTGGGGGCGTTCCGCCCTGAACATGCTGCCGAGGTAAAAATACTTCCCGTTGCGGCCTGTCTGGGCAAGGTTGTTTTGTATATAAGCGCGCACCACGCCGGGGGTGCCTTCGGGCCGCAGGGCGACTTCGCGGCCTCCGCCGTCGGTGAAGGCATACATCTCTTTCTCGACTATGTCGGTAGTGTCACCGGTGGATTTTACGAAAAGTTCTTTTTGTTCCAGGGTAGGGATGCGCAGTTCCTGGTAACCGTAAAGGCCGAACACTACCCTGGCGGCGGCTTCTATGCGCGCGAACAGTTCCGAATCCGGGGGCAGTATGTCGCGGAAACCCCTTAAGGAGTTAGTCACCTGATCGTTCCTGCCATTGATTTCAGGCGGGCAAGGTTGAGGATTATCAGCTCTCCCCGGCGGTAATCTATGGTGCCTTCGCGTTTAAGCACGTTTATGGCGCGGCATACCGGGACACGGGTGGTTCCCAGGTACTGCGCCAGTTCGCTCTGGTCTATGGCCACTCTTCCGGGGGTGGAATGTTTCGTCTTTGCGAGTTCAAGTATCCCCTCGGCCAGGCGTCCCAGGATGTTATGGAACAGCATGGAAGCTATTTCATTGTCGGCCTTTGTGAGGCGGTCGGCCAGCGTGTGGAGCAGTTTCAGCGTGAAATCAGGATTTTTTATTATAAGTTTGGCGAAGTTGCGCTTGGAGATAGCGTATAGTTCGGTATCCTCCGCGGCCTGGGCGGAGGCTGACCTGACCCTGCCGCCCAGCAGGGACATTTCACCGAAGAAGTCCCCCCGGTTAAGAAAGGCGAAAGTCTTTTTCTTGTCCCCGCCGAGGGAGGTGAATATCTTTACTTTGCCTTCCTTGACTATAAAGAAACTGTTGCCAAGGTCTTCCTTGCGGAAAATCATCTCGTTCTTCTTGTAGCGCCGGGAATGCGCTATCTTGATAACGTGCATTATCTCTGTGTCGCGCAATCCCCTGAAGAACGGAACTTTTTTTATGGCGGTCCAGACATGGGTCATAGGTCATCCTGAGGCAGCGGAAAGCCGCCACGCTTACTTCTTTTCTTCCATGGGCATGCCGCATTTGGGGCACTTGCCGGGTTTGTCCGAAGCGGCGCAATTCATGGGGCAGGCGTACTTTTTTGAAACTTTTGCGTCCGCCTTGCCGTCCGTTTTAACGAATTCTTTCGCCGCGGCTGCCTGTATCAGCTTTACGGTTTCTGGCGTTTTGCCTGTGATCTTCACCAGTATCCCTGCAGGAGTGTTCTCGAAGGTGGTTTCCGCTCCGGGGACGGTGGTGGGGCAGCCGGCGCATTTGTTGTTTTTGCCGGCATAGTGCGGTACGGCTGCCTGCTGTATCTTGGCCACAGTCTGCCTGTTCTTGGAGGAAATGGACACTTCAACCCCGGCCTGGGTGTTGGTGACGCTGGCCGTTGCTCCGGTTATTTTTTCGGGGCATATTTTCCCGCCGCAGTTTTTACCGCAGTCGTGCTTTTGGGCGTTTTTGGTTTCCGGGCAATTTATCGTTTTGGCGGCCCCGGCGGCTGCTTTTTTGTGCATCGGGCAGTCTGCGCAGTTCTTGCCGGCGGGCTTAACTTCAGCGGCCCTGGTGTTCTGGGCGAAGGCGGCGCATAACGCCAGGGTCATGATGGAAAACAGTATTGTCTTTTTCATCGGGTAATCTCTCCTGTGCTGGGGCATTTACTGGTGCAAACTTTACCAGTGATTATTATATAAATTAAACGGTTCTTGTGTTGCCGGCAAGATCCGGCGGTTTCGGCGCTATCGCGGGTAAAACAAAAACGCCCCTTCCGGAGCGTTTCGTTTTTTGCGGCCGCGGGGGAGACCCCTCTCAGGTCTCTTCGTGGAAAGCGGTGTCTCCCACCACTTCGCAGCGGATGGTATTGGTCGGGCGGCCCTTGCCGAAAGGGCTGGACGCCATGAATACCAGCTTTTCTCCGTTCTCGATGGCCCCCTTTTTCAGCAGCAGGTCTATTATTTTCTGCGCCACGTCGCTGAAACGGAGGTTCTCCGGGTTCTCTATAAGGAACGGTATCACGCCCCAGTTAAGCGCCAGCTGGTGATAAAGCGTCTCATGGTGAGTGAAGGCATAGATCGGTACGCCGGGGCGGAATTTAGAAAGGGCCCTTGCCCCGATGCCGTTGGCGGTTACCACCGCTATAGCCTTTGCGTTCCAGTCGTGGGCCGTGTTTACCACGCTGTAGGCCATGATATTGGTTATCTCGTCGCGGTTCACGTAGTCGTGTGTGATGCGGGCCAGGGTATGGTAGTCTATGCTGGATTCGGTGCGGTCGATGATGCGGCCCATCATGTTCACCACGCGCTTGGGGTGGGCGCCTTTGGCGGTTTCGCCCGAAAGCATGACGGAGGACGTAAGTTCCAGCACGGCGTTGGCGATATCGGTAACTTCGGCGCGCGTGGGGTAGGTCATTTCCGTCATTGACTCCAGCATCTGTGTGGCCACTATTACCGGCTTGCCGGCCAGGTAGCAGCGGTTGATAATGGTTTTCTGGAGATTGGGAAGTTCCTCTATGGGCAGCTCTATGCCCAGGTCCCCGCGCGCCACCATAATACCGTTGGAATCGCGGATTATGTCATCGAGGTTGGCCAGGGCCTGTTTGTCTTCTATCTTCGCTATAAGCTTAATCGGCGAGTCTGGGTTTAACGCGTGTATTATTTCGCGTACGTCGGCGATGTCCTGGGCGGTGCGCACGAATGACAGGGCTATGTATTCGAATCCGTTCTCGACCGCGAAGGCGATATCTTTCTTGTCTTTTTCCGACATGAACGGGATAGGGTAGTGCACGCCCGGGATGGCGAGGTGGGCTTTGTCTTTAAGTTTGCCGTCGTTGAGCACCCTCAGGCTGACCGCGCCGGGCCATTCCGCGTGCAGGCGGGAAACTTCCAGTTCTATGAACCCGTCCTGCAGCAGCACGCGGGTCCCTACCTGGCAAAGCTTGTCTATGCGCGGCAGGTTGGTGTAGAAATGCCGTTTTTCGGGAGGGAGGTCGGCGATATCCTCCGGCTGCTTCTCCGTGCTTTCAATGTAAAGGGTGTCGCCCTTGGACAGGAGAACGGGCTTGCTGTAGCCGAACATACGGACTTCCGGTCCCTTGGTGTCCAGCATAATGGCCAGGGGAACATCCAGTTCTTTGCGCACGGAGCGCAGTATCCTGACCCTGTTCAGCGCTTCTTCATCCTTGCAATGGGAGAAATTGATGCGGGCGACGTTCATCCCCTCTTTTATAAGTTCGCGGATGCAGTTCTCGTTTTCGGAAGCGGGGCCGATGGTGCAGATTATCTTGGTCCTGCGCATCATGTAAAGATCTTTAGCGAAAGTGTTGGCCATCATACTGCCCGCCCCGGTAAGCCTGACGTGTTTTCCTCATTCTTCATATAGATATTATAGTAAATTAGCCCGGCCGCCTTTTTCGGGAGCGGCCGGGCACTTTTAAAAGTGTAAAAGCGGGTTTGCCTTGCTATGCGATTATTTTTGCCTGCATTCTGCGGCGGCTTTTGACGCCGCATTTACCTGCAGCCCCATCCTTTGCGGGAAGATTTCTATTTTTTCTATGCCGCCGGGCAAGGGAAAAAGCCTGCTGAAATCAATGGGCGGGTGCTGGCTGGTCCCCAGAAACTGAATTACGGTCTGGACAACCGAGTCAGGCACCCGTATTCCTTTAACCGTAGCTTTAAGCACTTTTATGAAAATATTACCCTTCGCCGAGCTGACCAGACAGTCCAGGCTTATAGAGTTTTCCAGCGTCAGGTAGCGTTTCAGCCTCTTTACGAGCGAGGACGCTGACCCGTCACCCAGGGCCCCGACGGCCGCCGCGCTGAAGCGCGCTACAGCGTGAATTTCCAGCATGTGTTCCGCCTTGAACCGGACGGAGGCTGTTTTTACCGTAATCCCGGCATTTTTGTTTTTGCCGGCTTCCTGCCGCAGCCATTGTTTCACAAAATCGTTAACTTCATCTTCCGTGAAAGTGAATGACCGTATGTCCCCGGAGGCCGTGTTCCCCCCGCCCCTCCGGGCAGCGTGGCAGGATATCAGGTCAAAAGCTTCCTGGACCGGGGCGGCTGCCGCGGCCTGCGGGGTTAGTAGTGTCAGTAATATCCAGCGAAGCATCATTCAGATACCGGCGACCGTTCGCCGCGGGAAAATATGAAGTGTAGGGTTCCGCAGGCAACCCCGGCCGCCATTATAATGTTATCGAGGAAAGTGACACAGGCCGCCTGCAAGGCGAAAAAAAGGCCTTTTTGGGCGTTGAGGAATGCCAGGAAACGGATATTAAGGAGAAGCCAGCACGCCCCCAGAGCGGGCGGCGCATAGGCGGGCAGCAGCCCGCCGGCGGTGAGCGGCAGGAGCAGTGCCAATAGCGGGGCCAGGACTACGCTGGCTAATTGCTCTTTTGGCGAGTGTGAGTAGCCGGTACCGCTCTTCCCGAGCTGCTTCCAACCTTTAGTGGCTATCAATATGTGGGCCCACCAGAACGGGATGTTGAAATCATTCGCGATAAATGAGCGCAGGGTGTACGTTTTCAGGTGGGTGACCTGGAGGTCTTTCAGAAAGGCTATCTGTCTGCCTGAAGCCGCGTAGCTCTGTCCCATAGCGGTATCTTCGCCCAATTCTACCGTCAGAGCGCTTTTTTGGGCGGCACACCCCGCATTGTTCCATAACGCGGCGCGTACTGCGTAGATGGATCCATATAAAAAAGTTACACGCTCCGGCAGCCTGCCGAAAATGTGGTGCATGTACAGGTTCTTGTACTGGCTGAAAAAACCTTTTACCGGGGTGTGCATGGACAGGCGGCCGGTTAAAGCATCCACTCCTGGATTGGCCTGAAAAAAATCGGAGATTATTGCCAGCGTATCCGGCTGTATAAGGATGTCGCTGTCTATGTTCACAAGTATTTGCCCGGTGGCCGCCTGGAACCCGTTCTCCCTGGCGGCTATTCTTCCGGCGTGAGGGAGGGTCAGCAGCCTGTCGGCGTATTTCGCCGCGATAGCGCCGGTTGCGTCGGTGCTCCCGTCATCGGCAACTATAAGCTCGTAGTCTTTGCGGGAAGAACTCCGTATTGCCGCAAGGCAGCCGGCAATTGTGCCCTGGCAGTTAAACGCCGGAACTATGACAGATAGCCGTGCGCGGGATTCGCCGGTGGTCTGTAAGTTCATCTATTTTGCGGCCTGCCCGGCAACAGAACGTTCGTATTCGCAAATTACCCGCCGGCAATCCCCGTCCATCCGGATCCGTCCTTCATCCAGCCAGATAGCCCGCGGGCAGTGCCTTGCTAAAAACTCTCCGTCGTGGGAAGCCATGATGATGGTTTTTCCTCCCGTGATCTTTTCCCTGATGGCGGCGTCGCTTTTTATTATGAAGCCTTTGTCTACGAATGCGAGGCACTCGTCAAGGATCAGGAAGTCGCCGGGGGTGTTAAGGAAAACGCTCAGGCTGAGCCGCTGTATCTGGCCCATAGAAAGCCGTTTCAGCGGGGAGTACATGAACGTGGCCAGGCCGGCCATTTCAAGGATAACCTTCATGTCGTGCGTAAGAGCTTTCCGTTCTCCGCCAACTATTGCCCCGCGCAGATAGACATTGTCGATTACGGATAAGTCGTTGTTGAACCCGGTCCAGAAATTTAAAAGCACTTTTGGCTCGCTGCCGGTCCGGATCAGACCGGTTGTGGGTTTATAAATCCCGGCCATCAGCCTGAGCAGCGTGGTTTTCCCCGCCCCGTTATTTCCGACTACGGCCACCCGCTCTCCCTGTTTTATAGTAACCGAGATGTTGTGCAGGACCCGGAGTTTTTTCATTAAGGGTTCCTTATGCAGGAGCGCCTTTATTACCCTGAACGCCGTTTCCCGGTGGCGCAGGATAAAAAAATGTTTCGAAACATTCTCCGCTATGATGGCGTTTTCGTTCATGCCCTCTCCACCGCGGTGTCTTCGAGCCGGCAAAAAGCCCAATAACCGAGCGCCAGGAAAAATACGCCCAGAAACAAGCTGTAGGCATAGCTGGCTGCGTCGAAGCGTCCCATTAATAATTCCCTGAGCGATATTACGAACGGCGTAAGGGGGTTGCCGAAATATACAAATTTGCGCGCCCACGAAGAGATGTCCTTGAGCTCGTAAAAGATCGGGGAAATGAATAAAAGAACGCGTGAGATAAGCATCCAAAGGTGCTCCACATCCCGCGCGAAACAGAATAAAAGGGCCAATAGCAGGCTTACTCCCAGGATGAACGCGGTAAAGGAGGCGATTATGGGAAGCCCCAGCAGGACCATGGTCGGGGAAAACCTGCCGTAAAACACGGACAGGGCCACGCAAAACAGGAGCTCTATCAGGAATTTATAGAGCGGGATGGGTATATGGGAAACCAGGATAACTTCCCTGCGGACAGTGGTGTTCAGCATCATCGGCAGGGCTTCGTAAAAGGATTTCATCACGTAGAACGTGGTATTTATAAAAAAATTTACCATGATAATGCCGGAAAGCAGGTATAGGGGATATGCGTAAATGTTTTTACCGAAACGCGCGGAGAATATCGCGTAAGTCACCGCCAGCATGGCCAGCGGCCCCAGGAAGCTCCAGAAAAAGCCCAAAATAGAATTATGGTCTATA
>Ga0156396_1049_pt1 | contig 12821 bp, 8 predicted proteins | sample RifOxyA3_FD_108040 | JGI IMG/M metagenome (GOLD analysis project Ga0156396, IMG submission 108040) | Elusimicrobia bacterium RIFOXYA12_FULL_57_11 | reverse complement strand
CGCGCGGCCGGCAGCAGCCCGGCGCGCCACAACGCTTTCTGGATCTCACCGGCGTACCATTGATAGACATGCGCTGGCGGATGGATCTCGTCGAATTCCGGGGCGTGGTCGTCCGGGAGTTTTTCAGACAGTCTGAGCGTGGGGATATCCTGCGGGGTAAACGATTCGTTATACCCGCCTCCGTCCCCGGGAGGGCGGAGGATTATTATGGGTATGCTATCGCCGTATTCCCGGCAGAATTCCCCGAATTGCCTCTCCTCGCTGACCATGTTCTCATAATCTCTTTTCCAGCCGGCGGTGTCCGCGTCCGGGGACATTGCCAGGCGGTTGACGGAGAAAACCATGGCGCGCAGCAGACGCCAGTGGCGCAGGAAATCAAGGCTGCGCGGCCAGCAGAAGCGCAGGTTCTCGCGGTAAAGGCCGGGGTCCAGGTCGAAATAGCGTTTAAAGGGCTGGCCGTAAAGGAAGGGTCTTCTTCCCCTGTTGCGCGTTTGAAATATCAGCAGGTCTGGTGAGTATTCCCGTATTATCTTCCCGGCCGCCGCCAGGTTCTGCGGGATAACATAGGCGCACACCCCGGCGTTCCATACTTCATATTTGCCTGGTGAGCGGCTGTTAAGGAGGCTCTCCAGCCGGGCCGGGTAGGTTTGGTGGTCGTTTACCATGGCGCCGTAGGTGTTGGAACTTCCCAGGCAAAATATGCGGGTAACGCCGGCGGGTTTTACCGGGCTGCGCGGCCGGTCCCGGAAGCCGAGGGAGTTTATTGTGACTTTCCTGCTGCCGCGGTCTTTAAATACCATGGCCGCGCCAGGTTTCAGTTCATAATGAAGCCTTGGATCTTCCGAGGGCCGGTGCACTTCAAGGTCGGCGTTCTGGTAATAGAGCAGGGGGGCCAATATCCGCATGTCGAGGCTGGTCCAGGTTATGAAGCCTTCCGCCAGCGCAAGCAGCAGCAGGCATTCCAGAACCAGGAGCGCTGGCAGACGGAAGGCTTTAAGTCCGGAGATGGCGGTAGTGGCGGTGTCCATGTTATTGAGCCGGCGCGCGGGAGCCTGAAAGCGCGCTTAAGCGCCCGTGCCTTATTCCTGTGGCCTTTAAATCATGGGGTTCCAGAGGATACCGGTAATTTTACATAATTAGGTTTGCCGCGGGCCGACTGACAGGGAGGCCGAACGCTTTATCGGAGATTTTTGTAGAATGGTTTTACAGGCAAACGTCAACTGGCGCCTATGACATTCAACAGCAAAAATAATATTCCCGGTTCGTTATTTCTGTCCCTGTGCGGCGGAGCTTCCCGCAAGCGGCTGCTCTGTGTGTTTTTTGCGGTCATGGCAACAGCCGCCGCGGCTGAAGGCTTGTACAGGCTCAGTTGGGTGCATAAGCGCGCGTTCGGGCCGGATATAGATAAAAGCCAGCATTTTCCTCTTTATGTGGTGGGCGGGGCTACCGCCGCGGGAGAGCCCTATTCCCCCGGAATTACCCTGTCCGGTTTGATCGGTTATTTTTTCGACGGCCATATAAATGATGAAAAGATCCGTGTATTCAATCTGGCCAGGGCGGGGGAATCTATTTATTCGCAGACTGCCGCCCTGGAGCGTGCTCTGCGTCTGCGGGGCAGGCAGTATTCCGGGGTCGTAGTTGTTTATCCTGACCATGAAGAAGCGGTTAGCCTGCGCGGAGGCTTGCTGTATGTATGGTTCCAGGAAAAGATATTGTCCAGGTCCATGCTGCTTGCCGACTTGTGGTATTACGCGGAGAAGAAATTCCCATGGCTCAGGGTAAGAACGGCGGATACTTACGGGTATAGGCTGCGCCGCCTGCTGGAAATCAGTCTTAACCATGGTTTAACGCCCATCCTGTCAACCGTGGTCTCAAATGAAGCGGAGTTGTCCGCCGCCGATAAATTGCCGCGCGCGACAAGCCTGCATAATGAACTCATCCGGAGCCTGGCGGCCCGGTATTCCATCCCCTGTGTGGACGCCGTGCAACTGTTCGCCGCGCGTTCGCCGCGCGGCCCGTCCGGCGGCGGCCTGTTTTCCGACGGGCAGCGCCCGGATATGGCGGGCTATCTGCTGCTGGCTGACGCCTGCGCGCAAAAGATCTCCGTACTCTTCGGCGAACCTTTGCGGCGCGCTAGCCCCTCGCCGGCGCAGGCGTTTAAAATATTTTCATACGGGGAGGAAGACCAGGCTTATGCCCGCGTCAGGAGCGGCAGGTGGTTCTTAAGCGCGGCCGCGCTGCACGCTTCTCCCGGTAAAAGGCTTCGGCGGGCTATGGACTGTTTCAAAAGCGCTATCGAGCTGGACCCTTATAATTTTTCCGCCTGGTTGGGGCTGGGCCTGACGGAGGCCGCTATGCGCGGGAACCTGTTCTCGGATGAACGCGGTCTCAAGTGGCTGGCCAAATACCGGTTGTTCGACGGCGTGGAGTACAGCTGCACCAGGGGGCAGCTGAACGCTATCCTGGAAAAGCTGGAATTCCTGGGCGTGCCGGAGAACGTTCTGGTAAAGATAGAGGACGCCGCCGCAAGGCAGCTTGCCGCGGTGCAGACTGAAGGCGCGGCTGCGAACCCGGAGATAGAACAGACAATCGCGCGTAAGCCGCCGGACCCCGAAGATCGCGACCTGGACATCCGCATGGCGCTATGCGCCAGGCTCGCTGGGGGAAATAAAAGAGAACAGGCGCTGCAGGCTTGTCAGAACGTGGTTTATTCGGCGGAGCCCGTAAATGGCGGCAACCGGGAGGAACGGAATTTCGTGCGCAACGACGCGGCGTTAGTGAGCTGCAGGCTGCTTAAAGAACTCGGCAGGGAAGAAGAAGCGCGGGAACTGCTTTTGTGGACGGTAAAGACCGCGCCGGAGTCCTGGCCGGGGCTGGCTCTGGCAAAACAGGCGCTTGAACGGCGTTAGTGCGCTTACTCCCGGATCTTTTTCAGGCTAACGTGCGGCTGTGTCCGCGGGCAGCAACTTGTTGCGCAGGAGCCAGGTAAAAATTTCAGAGGCGTACCAGCGGTACACATACTCCGGAGGGTGGATATTGTCGAAGTCAGGAGAATGAACTTTCGGCAGGTTGTCGGCCAAACGGATTACCGGGATATCCAATACGGAGAACGCCGATTCAACTACGGAGCCGCCCGGCACTACCAGCCGCGCCATGCGTATCTTTTGCCGGTTCTCCTCATATAACTCGCTGAACACCCGCAGTGCGCTGTCACTCATGACCAGCCCGTTATGCGTCTTATAGGCGGTATAATCCGCGGCCGCGGCCAGGCGGTTTATGTAGAAAAATACCGCCCGCAATAAACGCCAGTGGCGGATGAAATTCAGGCGTTTCGGCCACCCGAAGCGGAGATTCTCAAGGTAAAGCTCCGGGTCCCCGTCAAAATACCGTTGAAACGGCTGTCCGTGCAGGAATGGCCGCCTGCCCACGTTATTCAGCTGGAAAAGCAGCAGGTCGGGAGAATATTCCCGGATCATGGTTTTGGCCGCTGCAACCGTTTGGGGGATTACATAGGCGTTGACGCCGGCGTTCCATACCTCGTATTTGCCGGGCCAGCGGCTGTTCAGCAGCTGCTCCAGCCGGGCCGGGTATGTCTGGGAATCTCTGACCTGGGCTCCGTAGGTGTTGGAACTGCCGAGGCAGATAATACGGGTTACCCCGGGCGGTTTGGCTTTTTTCCGCCGGGGACCGCGGAACCCGAAGTCATTGATAGTTATTTTGTGCTTTCCTGTGTTTACAACGCCCGGCTTAAGTTCGTAGTGCAGGGTTATATCTTCGGAGAGCCGGTGCGCTCCAAGATCGCCGCTCTGGTAGTAGAGCAGGTCTTTAAGGAGGAGCATGTCGAGGTTGCGCCAGGCCACAAAACCTTCCGCCAGGATAAGCAGAGCGGCGCACTCAATTAAAAGCAGTACATGAAAATGAGAGGTTCTGAGCCGGGAGAGGGGTGAGGTATTGATGGGCATCGTTCGTTATCAGATCTGCCGGCTATTATTTTACACAAAATCCCGGTATTACCGGTGCCGTTCGCCTGGTTTTGCCTGCGGAAACGCCGTTATGTTTTTTGTATCATACTGCATACGCTTTTAACCCGGCGGCGTGGAACTATGCCGGCGCGGGGAATAGGGATATGCAGCAAGACGCCAACAATAAATCTTCGCGCGCGCGTTATCCGGCGCAGTTTCGGCGGGCACCGGTGAAGGGTGTTTTTTTCGTCCTGGCGGCAGCTTTTGTACTGGCCTTGGCGGCGGAGGCCGGCTACCGCGGTTTCTGGCGTGTAAAGTGCGCCTGGACCGGACGGCAGGATACAAGCGGGTATTTCGATCTTTACGTGGTGGGGGATTGGACTGCCGCCGGACAGCCGTATGCCCCGGGTATTACCCTCTCCTCCCTTGTTTCCCGCATGTTCGCCGGCCGGGTGCAGGGACGGCCGGTCAGGGAATTCGACCTGACCATGCGGGATAGTTCCGTTTACTCTCAATCGGCTGCGTTGGAGTATGCGCTCCGGTGCCGGGCGCCCGGCGCTCCGGGAGTTGTCCTTGTTTACCCGGGGCATGCCGACGCGCTTGGCGAGTGCCGGCCGGGGCCGGGCGCATGGCTGAGGCAAACTCTTTCAAGGCGTTCTCTGGTGTTTAACGATCTGGCCTACTACGCAGGCAAAGTGTTTCCCTTTCACTATATAAAGACCCGGCGCACTTATGAATATCACGTTGAGCGCATTGTCGCCGCTGGTTTAAAAAAAGGGGTGTTGCCGATCTTATCCACGGTGGTGGTAAATGTATCGGATATGGGTCCGGGCCTTTTTTTACGCTCTGCGGGGGCCGGCATTGAGGCGAAAGCTATAGTCGCCAAAGGGCTGAGCCTGAAATCCGGGGGGCGGCGTGAAGAGGAATTTCGCTACTATTTAAGCCAGGCCAAAACGCATCCGGAAATGCGTTCGTACCTTAAATATCGCGCGGCAAAAACCTGTCAGGAGACGGGCAGGTTTAAAGAAGCCGCCGGTCTTTATTCAGAGCTCATAGAGACCGCCGAGCTTGACGATAATTACGGACGTCCGTCCCGGTGGCAGGACGACGTTATAAGGGCCCTGGGAGTGCGGCGGTCGATCCCGGTGGTGGAGGCCGTGGAGCTCTTTAAACAAAATTCCCCGCACGGGCTTGTGGGCAACAACCTGTTCACGGACGGGATCATGCCGAACATGGCCGGCTACCTGCTGCTGGCCGGCGCGTACGCGCGCCATATTTCCACGGCCTTCAATGAACCTGTCCGGATGCTCTTTGCCGGCCCGGAAGACGTTTTTGAAAGTTTTTCGTATACAAAGCGTGCCCGGGCCAACGCCCTTGTCCGCAGCGGGCGATGGCTGTTCAATGTTTCCGCGCGGCATTCTTTGCCCGGGGAAAGGCTGGCCGCCGCCCGCCGGTGTTTTAAGGATGCCATCTCGCTGGACCCTTACAGTTTTTCTGCGTGGCTTGCGCTGGGACTGACCGAGGCGGCTATGCGGGGCAGCCTCCTGTCAGACGAGGCGGAACTGCGTTGGCTGAAGCAGCTTGGAGCGACTGATTACCATACCGCGGATTATAATATCCAAGATCCGCAGCTGCCGGAAATACTGGTTAAGCTGCGTTCATATGGGGTGCCTGCCCCTATAGTTGAAAAAATATCCATGGGTCAGGCCGCAATGGCGGCCGCCTCGGGCAAGGCCGGCGCTGAAAAGTTATAGCTCAGGTATTATGCACTTCCCAAGACTGCTGACAGAGGGGTATTTATGAGGGCCGCGCCAGGCCGGGCTACAGTGCGCGCCCTTAAAATAACGGCGGCTATGCTGGCCGCGGGTTTATGCTCTTGCACCTTGCAGGAAGGCTCCGAGATAGCGCCGTATCTTAACTTCATAGAGCGCAATAAGCGGCATTCGGTTCCGGTAACCACCGCGGCGTTTCAGGAATCATTCCAGGCGGCTTCTGAATTCTTGAAAAAAAATCCGCACGGGAAGGTTGTCAAAGACCTGCGGGGGAGAATAATACGTGAATTGCACATAGCTTTCCTGCTGAACGCGCTGGACAGCAGAGAACTGACGGTGAAAACGCTTTATTCCCGTACACACAGCGGCTATACCGAAAAAAAAATTTCGCTAACCGACCCGCAGGCAGGTGAATTTTTCGCCTTATTGCTGTTTCCGGACAAGGCCGCGGCACAGTACCCGGCTATCGTGGGGCTGCACGGGCACGGAGGGGCTCCTGACACCGGCATAGGCATTGCCATGGCCCGCGAAGGTTTTGCCGTAGCCCTTATTTATTTCCGCGCCATGAACGGCGGCCGGGCGGAAAAAACCAGTACCGAGAAATTGTACGCCAATGGGTTCACCTTGATGGGTTTGCGGGTTTATGAAACCCTGCTCCTGGTAAAATACCTGAAAAGCGCGGGTTTCATAGACCCCGGCAGGATAGGGATTATGGGACATTCCGGCGGCACCAGTGTTGCCCGCCTGGTTTCCTGGCTGAACCCCGGGTTCTATGCGGCGGCTTATGATATGCGGGTCTCATTTTTAAGGAGGTTCGAGGACCGGCCGGAAGGCGTTCATTGCGAAACGATCCCCGCCTTGGCTTATTATGATCCACAAATAAACGATTTGGCCGCGTTGCCGTTTTATGCGCGTGAATTCAGGTATGGCTATGCCGGGCCGGGAGAACAACGGGAACTGGTGCGTTTTTTTAAAGACAACCTGGCGCAATCCGTGCCGCCGGGCGAACGGAGGTTCAGGAGCCTGTCCCTTTCAGGCATCAGCCCGGTAGAGCCGCCGGCAGCTTCTCCTTTCACTGCCGCGCTTGTCGCGTACCTGGAGGCGGCCGTCGGTAAAGTAAAAGCCGCGCTTAAGCGCGCGGCCGGCGCAAAAGAGTCTGCAGGTGAGCGGGGGCTTCATTCTGAAGTAGCGGGGCCTGCCGCCAATAGTCCCGAAGTCCGCGCGGAGCGCTGCTTCATTCTGGCTGGGGGAAGCAATAAGGAATTGGCGCTTGGGGCCTGTCAAAGCGCGGTGTATGAGGCTTATTCCGGGAAGGGGAAGATCTCACCTGCCTCCAGGATGCGGGCCAGTGCCGCTTCGTTCGAAAGCTACAAGCTGCTTAAGGCCCTGGAGCGCGGGGAGGAGGCGTACGAAACCCTGCTCTGGACGGTTAAAAACGCGCCGTCCGCCTGGCCGGGACTTCCGGCGGCCGAAGCCGCGCTTGAAGATACGGTTTTAACCGGTCCGGCGCGCGTTACAGGTGTAAGTTCCGGCGCAATCAACGGGGGCATATGACGCTTAAGAGAATTCTTGAACCGGAGATCATGCACAGCGCCGAGGCGGCCCTCGAGTATGAGGCTATAGACCACACCGCCGCTAACGCCGCGTTCGCCGGGCTGCTGGCCGCCGTCATCGGGCTCAAGGGCGGAAAATTGCTGGATCTTGGTACCGGGCCCTGCGACCTCCCCATCGCCATCTGCCGCAGGATCTTGGGCGTGAAAATAACCGCCGTGGAACTGGCGCCGTCCATGCTGAAGCTGGCTTCCAAGCGGATAGCGCGCGCTGGGCTGGCCGGGCGCATCTCCCTGGTGAAGGCGGACGCCAAAGCCACCGCCTTTCCTTCCGGGGCTTTCGATTGCGTGATCTGCAACAACCTCATTCACCATATCGCGGACCCGGGTTTGATCTTCCGGGAAATCGCGCGCTTGTGCCGGCCGGGCGGCGGCATTCTTCTAAGGGACCTGCGGCGTCCTGCCAACCGGCGGCGGATTTCCGCCATGGTGGCCCGGTGTGCCGGTAGCGATACCCCCTGCCAGCAGGAATTGCTGCGCAGTTCCATGCATGCGTCCCTGCGGGTGGCGGAAGTGCGGGGATATGCGCTGCGCGCGGGGCTGGCGGATTTTGCGCTGAAGGCGGACGGTGAAAGGCATTGGCAGCTGCAGCGCCCGGTAAGGGGCACGACGGGCCGCCGTTAAGCCTTACTGCCAGGATTCAACTATATTCAGTATTTTTGGGATGCTCTTTTTTATGGAGAGCAGTTCTCCTGCTATGGAGTGGGAATCTTTTTTCCGGGTAGCGGTTACGGCCAGCAGGAGGCCGCCTATTTTATCCAGCAGCGCGCTGTTCAGGCTTTTGGCGAAAACTTCGTATCTGAAAGCCGGCGGCCGCGTGGAAAGTATGAATCGGGCGTCGCCCTTGTCCGTGGCAAGCCTGAGGATTATTTTTCCGTCAGCCGCGGTCGGCACATTTTCTACCGTAAGTTTCCCGCCCAGCCGGCCTATCAGGTCCTTCAGTTTCGCGTTTTGCGGCGCGTCGGCGCCGTGCTCTTCGGCCTGGAGCACAAAATAATCCCCGTGCACCCGGTTGTCCGCGGGGTTTATCAGTATATCCTCGCTCCTGGCCAGCACCGAACAGGCTACTTCGGCCCTGCCTTTTTCCAGGGTGAAGGCCAGGCTTTCGTGGCTGTCGAATCCCAGCTTCAGGCTGATCTCGTTGCGGCGAAGCAGGGTATTCAGTTGTGACCGCGGCCGGGCTAGCTGGCCGCGCATGTGCGCGTAGGCGGATGTTATATGGGGGTTTACCGTGTACGCCGCCTCATAGAGCTCTTCTATGGTTTTTTTCCTGTCATGCCCGAGCATGCGGTACAAATACATCAGCAGGTGAGAGTCGTCCATCCTGGCGGCGGTGGGCTTGCGGCTGCCCTTCAGTTCGTCTATAAACTGGCGGATATGCTGGTTGGACCGCTGGTTCTGGATCTCCTTTTCCTGCCAGTCCAGTCCGTCTTTTTCGTCGAAGGAGGACTGGCAATAAAGTCTCATCGCCTCTTTCAGCTTGAAGCCGAATTTTTCCGGGTTTCGGTAGAACGGCGACCCCTCGGCCATATGGAAGGACCCGACGGTATAAGAATTCACCAGGTCCTTGGTGGCTTTAAGCCAGTCTTCCATTTCCCTGACGTCAGCCCAGGTTTCGGTGGGCATGCCGGTGATAAGCAGGACATGGTTCCAGATTCCCGCTTTGTGCAGGTCTTCCAGGTTCCTGTAGATCTTTTCCGGGGTAAGACCCTTGTTTATGTACTTGAGCATGCGCTTCGTGGGATATTCCACGCCGGATATCACCTTTATCGTGCCGGCGGCGCGCATCATAGCTATCAGCTCCCGGTCCATGTTGCGCAGGTTGAAGCAGTCCGCCCACAATATCCCCAAATCCGCTTTTATCAGTTGCTCGAGAAAGTTGCGGGCGTATTTATAGGTAGGGTTGAAATTAGGGTTATAGAACAGGAAATGCCGGCAGCCAAGTTCCTCTTTGAGTGTTTTCAGTATCCGTATGGCTTCGCCGGTATCCAGGGAAACCAGTTCCGTCCGGGCGTTGGCGCAGAAAAAACAGTTAAAAGGGCAGCCCTCGCTGAAACTGACATGCAGCGTAAGATAATCGTCCTGGGCGCCGCGTTTAAGGCGCTTTTTCAGCGAATCCGGCAGGTGGTAGAAATGGCGGATCTGCCTGCCGGTATACCTGTACGCCGCGCTGTTGGCTTTGTCGTAGGCGGGGAACCCGTACGGCACCGAATGATTGCGGACCTCGGAGTCCGGGAGCGCCGAGAAATACTGGCTTCCCTTCATCCAGTCGCCCGTCTTTTTCTCCTGTATGAAAACGCTCTTGTTTATGGTCTCGAAATTAAGGCCTTTGACTTTCAGGTCCCTGAAGGAGATCTTCTTTTCTACGGCCTTGCAGATGTTGAGTATCGCCTTGTGGGCGTTGCCGCAGACCGCGTAATCGATGGCGGGACATTCCCTGAGGATCTTGCGGTATTCCGCCTCCTGGAAGGATAGGGCCATGTTCTGAAGGCCTCCCAGCGCTATTACGGAATCGGGAAAACGTTCTTTCATCGCTTTAGCCAGGCACTGCGCCAGGCGTATCCCGAGTTTTATCTCCAGGTCGTCCCCGAGGAAATGTGTCAGCGAGATCCCGAACATGTCCTTGCGCTCCATTTTAAGGGCGTTCAGGAAAAACTCCGTCTGTCTGCGTATCTCCCGGTCATCCGCGCGCAGGAACCGTTCTACCGCGGCCTGGTCCGTGTATAACATCAGTTTTACCAGGCCCGGATCTTTCGCGTAAGCCTTTATGATGTGGTTATTGAAATCGTAATGCTCGATATCGGGGAACCCGGCCCGGTTCAGGTAGCCTGCCAGGTTCGGGACGCCTACTTTCTGATATAAAAGATTCCTGCACCAGTCATGCTTCAGGACGGTAGGGGAGGGTGTGATAAAAGCTATTTTCATAGGGCTGGCGGCCGGAGTTGGCGGGGGTTTACGTCAAATTTATTCTGCCTTTTTTAACTGGTAGTGTCAAACCGCGGGCTATCGCCTGCCGGCTGGCAGCCAGGGATCGTTTTTGAAATGATCGCCCCGCGCGGCTTTAGCCATAAAGCGGCTGCCGCCAAAGCAGCGCAGCCTGAAAACGCAGCGGCGGCACTTGCCGCGCAGGTATTCGAGCCCCGCGATCTTTTTAAGGAAGGCGCTGTTCCAGGCGCGCAGCGGGGCGGCGCCAACGTTTTTCTGGATATAGTAGCTGGGCTTGTAAAAGCCGCGCGGATCCACCACAAGGCGGCTGTGCCCGTCGTCAAAAGTGGCGCCCAGGAAAAGCGGGGCCTGCTTTTTTTTGAAAAGGCAGAAGGGCACCGGGTTGGCGAAGACCACCCTGGGTTTCTGCCGCATAAGCGGCTCGAACTTGTCTGCCAGGCGGCGCAGGGACCGCGGGTTGATCGCCGGGGGCCCGTCGGAGCCTGCCGCGCTCATAGGGCGATACAGTTCCCATACGTCGGCCTTGAAGCTGCGCGCGAGGCGCAGGTATTTGCCGGGGTTCTCAAGCAGGGCGTCCGAAATAACCGTGCCCAGCCTTAAAACGGGGATGCCGCAGCTCTTCAGCAGGCGGATGTTCTCCGTTTTTTTTGCGAACAAGCCGTTCCTGCCGGTAGCGGCCGTCTCGCCGGCCGCGTCGCAGCCCTGCATAGAGACCAGGACGTTGTCTATGAAAGGCGCGGCTTTCTTTATGAGCCCGCGGTCCAGCAGCGTTGCGTTGGTGTTCACCAGCACGTAAAAACCCAGTTTCTTCGCCGCGGCCAGGGCCGGCAATATCCGGGGGTGAAGGAAGGGTTCCCCGCCGGTGAAACGGATGTTTTTTATCCCCAAGGCCCGCGCGCGGGCCAGGTGCCGGCGTATTGCGGCCAGCGAAAGTTCCGCGTCCAGCGAGCGCGAAGAGCATACGGCGCAGGCAAGATTGCAGCGCCTGTTGACTTCCAGTACTATCTCGTTGGGGATAGCCAGTACGGGAGCAAGCTGTCCGGGGCGGGCGCAAAACCAGGAGCCGGGCTCCAGGCCCGGGCAGACGGGTTTAAGCCGGCAGCGGCCGCATATGGGCAGGCGTAAACCGCTTTTTCCGCCCGGAGTGTGAACTATATGGTCATAGGCGTCGGGCAGGAAACAGTAAGGAACGCCTTTTATGAAAACGCTGAAATGCGGTTCATAAGCGTTGAGGACCCGGTAAAGAAACTCCCGCGCGGCGCCGGCACCGGTTTTTCCGGGAGTAATGGCGATATGGACGGCGTTATCTTTTCTGTTTACCAGGATCTTTATCCCCGGCAGCGGCCGTAAACTGTTCGCGCACCGGTATTTTGCGGATCTTGACTTCACGGCATGGGCTCCCTATACGCGGCGCTTCCCGGTCTTTAACGTCTTTACCGGGCGGAATTCTTTCCAGCCGTAAATTTCCGGATATTCCCTCCAGGGGCCTTCGCAAATCTTGAAGTACCTGCAGGTTTTGCATAGAGGGCCTTTTGTCTTGCCCTCCGTTCTGCGGTAGTCGCCGTAGCTTTCTATGAACTTATCTCCGTCGGCCACCGGGCCTTCCGGTATTATCCGTTCGGCTACGCAGTCTTCATAGCCCGCCATAAAACAGAAGGGGATGGCCTCCGTGTAACAGGGGATCCCGTTTTTTATGCCGGCGTCCAGGCCTTTTTTTACCCAGGGCATTATGAGTGATTTTTCAGGCACTATCCATTTGCTGTTCTCCAGGGCCGTGCCTACTATGTGCACGAAAGCGAACTGGTACTGGCTTACTCCCAGTTTTACCAGCAGCGCGGCCAGGGCCGGCAGTTCTCGGTAATTCGAAGAGGTTATTACGGTGTTGGTGACTATCGGCATGCCCAGCCGTGCTGTATTCTTTATGCCGGCAACGGTCTGCAGAAAGCTGCCCGGCGTGCGCGTAAGCGCGTCGTGGGTTTCCGGTTTCGCGCCGTGCAGGGAGGGGCTCATTTCAGTGGCCCCCGCGGCTATCAGGCGTTCCAGCAGGCCCAGGTAGGCGAAAGTGCGGCCGTTGGTCTGCAACTGTATCGTCTTGTATCCGATCTTTTTCGCCATGGACACTAACTCTATGATATGCGGGTGCAGGGTCGGTTCCCCGCCGGTGAATACTACGGCCCTGGAGCCTCTTTTGTAGGCGGCGGCAAGGTCTCCGCGCACGCGCTGCGTGCCACGGTCGGACTGGTCTTCCCGCTTATGCCCCTGGGCGCAAAAATCACATTTATTATTGCACCGGAAGGTAACTTTAATGTCTATGCGTGTGGACATAGTGCTTTAGCTGCGCGCAGTGGCGGCGTTGCGCAGGAAATTAAGCGTCCAGACCTCTCTCCAAACCTGTCCGGAGCGGGAGGGCGGGCTTTTGAGGGGGGAAAAGTAAGCCTTTTCCCCCAGGAAGAGCGGCTGCGGCAGGTGGTGGTTCGCGAGTTTCAGCAGTCGGCCTTCGCAGGAATGCGAGCATAGCTGGCTGAAGTGCT
>Ga0156396_1047_pt1 | contig 13126 bp, 10 predicted proteins | sample RifOxyA3_FD_108040 | JGI IMG/M metagenome (GOLD analysis project Ga0156396, IMG submission 108040) | Elusimicrobia bacterium RIFOXYA12_FULL_57_11 | reverse complement strand
CCCCTAAGGCTCATTTGCGCCAACAGTTCATTACTTAAGCCGCTTGCGGACTGCCTGGGCGAAACGGATCATGCCTTCGGGGCAGAACCGGAAGAAAAGTTCAGGCTCCAGGATCTCAAGTTCCATCAGGTGGAACCCTGTCTTCAGGCGAACGGCGTCCACGCGGGCGTAAACGGTATCAAGGTTAACCGACTTCAATAAGGCCGCGGCCTCGTCAATTTCAGCCTTGGGAGGAAAATAGGCCTCTACCGTGCCGCCGTGCAGACCTTGCACCCGGAATTCTCCAGGGCGGGCTTTTTTCAGCACCGCGTGAGAGAATTCTTCCCCGAAAAAAATGAAGGAATGTTCCCCGAAGGTTTCTATCTCCGGGACGAAAGGCTGAACAAGGACGGAACTTCCGGACAGCGCGGACGTTTTTGACAGGTCGTCCTCCCCGGAAACCTTGAAAGTATCCCTGCCCCCGGCGCCTATCCGGGGCTTGAGCACCAGGGTCCCGTGTTTTTCAAAATACTTTACCAGCAGCCCGGGAGTAAAATTATTCTCCACATAAGTGGGAACCACCTTGTGTCCGGCCCCGGCCAGTTCCACCAGGTAAGCTTTGTCGATATTCCATTTAACGATCTTTTCGCAATGGATAATATTGCAGCCCTGGCGCGCGGCGCGGGCAAGCTTCTCCAGGAACAGGAACCGCTTCAGGGCGTAATCCCAGGGCGTGCGTATCAGGATATTGGCGTAAAACTCCCAGTCGGTTTCATCCCACACCTTGACGTGTATTTCCATGCCAGCGCCGGCGAACACGCTGGCTATCCCGGCCTCGTCGGGGATCAGCGCGGCATTGGTTTTATCGGTAAGGTAAAGCAGGGGGATCATGTTAAGACTTTGCAAGCAGCGGGATTACCGTTCTAATTCCCCGGCCAGCAACTCTTCGTACTGCTGCGGAGTATCAAAGTCGCGGATCGTTTCACGGTCCGCCACTTCCAGGTCGGCTATTTCCACGGACGGGTGGTGGGTGACCCAGTGCAGACCTTTATCCAAGGGCCCTTCAAAACACAGGTGACGGTGCACGGCCGGGATTATTATGGGGTGTCCGCGCTTAAACAGCGGCTCGCCCGGGCTGGGGGAAATACGCTCTACACGCGGAATCGCTATTGCCCCGGGCCGGCTGCGCCAAAAAGCTATCAGAGCCTTGTAAGTTTCCGGATTTATGGTAGGCTGGTCGGCAAGGCAGACCATGAAAGCCCCGGCATTTATACCGGCAGCCTCAAGGCCGGCGCGCAGCGAAGCCAACTGGCCATCCTCCGGCCTGGGGTTCACTGTTGTTTTTTCGCCGCCGGGTTGCCAGGCGGAAAGGATTTCGCCGGAAGCCCGGCCCAGAACCACCACCCGGTTCTCCACCCCGGCCGCCCGGAGCGCCAGGCAGACATGCTCTATAAAGGGCCGCCCCTTCCACCCGAGCAGCGCCTTGGGGCGGCCCATCCGTGAAGATTCTCCCGCCGCAAGGATTATGGCTGTTAACATACTGCCGGTTTGTTCAGTCGCCGAAACTTATGCCCAGATCGCGCGCCGTTACTATGGTATCGCAATCCAGCGGGACTGTCTTCATGCGGCTGGTGGCCTGTTTCAGGGGAACATACCTCACCGCAGGGGGATCCAGCGCCACCATCACCCCGGATCTCCCGGCGGCCAGAGCGCGCACGGCCGCCGCGCCGAAGCGCAGCGAAAGCAGGCGGTCAAAAGTCGTGGGGCTGCCGCCGCGCAGCAAATGCCCCAGCACCACGGCGCGGCTTTCCTTGCCGGTAAGCGCAGCCAGGTCCCTGGTAACCCGCTCGCCCGCCCCGCCCAGTTTTTCGGCCCGGCCTAGTTCCTTGCTGATCACCGAAACCGTTCCCCCCACGGGCATGGCTCCTTCCGCCACCACCACTATGGAGTATTTCTTCCCGTGCGTCCACCGCTCCTTCAGCGCCGACGCCACTTTCTTTATATTGTAAGGGATCTCCGGTATCAGGATGGCATCCGCGCTGGCGGAAACCCCCACATTCATGGCTATCCAGCCCGCATAGCGGCCCATCACCTCCACCACCATTATACGGCGATGCGCGTCGGCCGTGGAGTGCAGGCGGTCTACGCATTCCGTGGCAAAAGAGACGGCGGTATCAAAGCCGAAGGTGACCACGGTCCGGTCGAGGTCGTTGTCGATGGTCTTGGGCACGCCTATCACGCGCAGCCCTTTTTGCGCCAGCGCGTTGGCGATGCCCAGAGAACCGTCCCCGCCCAGCGCCACCAGGGCATCGATGCCGTTCCTTTTGAAGGCGGCTATAAGTTCGGCAGAACGGTCCTTTTCATACATTTTCCCGCCCCTGCCCATGGTAGGGTATTTAAGTGGGTTGCCGCTGTTCGTGGTACCGAGTATGGTTCCGCCCAGCGCGGTGATGCCGCGCACCTTGGCCCTGGTAAGCGATATCAGGCCGCCCTCGGGATATAATTCCGGCATAAGCAAACCGTTGTAGCCGTCCCTTATGCCCACGCATTCCCAACCCCTGCGCAGGGCTGAAACCACTACCGCCCGTATAACGGCGTTAAGCCCCGGCGCGTCACCGCCTCCGGTATTTATAGCTATCCGTTTAATATTTTTCGCGTTCATAATACTCCCTAATTCAGCAAGTAAGTTTCAGCAACCGGCTTTACAGTAAAGTGCAGCGGCGGCCTTATTCGCCCTTTCCGCAAGCTTGAATTCGTCAACGTTCACAAGGCGGCCGTTACTCACCACCACACGGCCGTTCACTATGGTGTACTTGGTCCGGTGCGAGCTGCCGCAGAACAGCAGCGAGGCCAGCGGGTCCGATTTTGAGCCGGCAAAATCCAGCCCGCTCACGTCGAAGATGGAAATATCGGCGGCCTTACCGGGCTCCAGCGAACCTATATCACTGCGGCCCAGCACTTCGGCGCCGCCCCGCGTGGCCAGCCTTAAGGCGTCACGGGCAGGCATGGACTCCACCCCGCTTTTTACACGGTGTACCAGCATGCACTGGCGCGCCTCTCCCAGCATGTCGGACGCGTCATTGGAAGCGCTGCCGTCCACGCCCAGGCCCACCGGCACTTTACTCTCAAGGAACATACGGACGGGGGCGATACCGGACCCCAGGCGCAGGTTTGAGCAGGGACAATGCGCCACCCCGGTCCTCGTCCTGCCCATTTTCCCGGCTTCCGCCTCATTCATATACACACAATGCGCGAACCAGGCGTTGCCTTCGGATACCCAGCCCACGGACTCCATATAATCCAGCGGCCGCATTTTAAAGAGTTTTTTACAGAAAGCCTCCTCATCTATTGTTTCCGCCAGATGGGTATGCATGCGCACCCCCCATTTTTTAGCCATTACGGCGGTAAGTTTCAGCAGTTCCGTGGTTACGGAGAAAGGAGAACAGGGCGCCAGCGCCACCTGCGTCATGGCGAATTTACCGGCGTCATGAAATTTATGCACCAGGCGCTCGCAGTCCTTCATTATAAAATCTTCGGTCTGCACCACGCTGTCCGGGGGCAGCCCGCCTTTGGAACGGCCGCGCGACATGGAGCCGCGCGTGGGGTGAAAACGGATACCCAACTCGCGGGCCGCCTCTATCTGCGTATCTATAAAGAAACCGCTGTTCTTGCGCGGGAACAGGTAAAGGTGGTCGGTGCTGGCCGTGCAGCCGGTCAGCAGCAATTCCCCCAGACCCGTCTGCGTGCTGGCGTAGATCGCCTCCGGGTCCACATGTTTCCAGATATCGTAAAGATAAATAAGCCAGTCGAACAGTTTGGCGTCCTGCACCTTGGGCAGGTTCCGGGTTAGGGTCTGGTAAAGATGATGGTGCGTGTTGACGAAACCTGGCAGCACCACGCAGCCCTTCGCATCTATTACCTTGTCGGCTTTTACTGCCAGATTTTTACCGACTTTCTTTATTTCCGGGCCTTCCGCGTAAAGGTCCCCGCCCTTGATCTCGCGGCCGGAAGCGTCCATGGTGGCCAGCACCAGCGCGTTCTTTATCAAGAGGGTTTTTTGTTTCATGGCGTCTCCGGAAATTCAAGTTCTTTAAATATTATAGTAAAATAAAAATTAGCCCCGGCCAGGCCGGATACCCCATAACAGGAAAAATCATGAAAAACAAAATCACCTTCCTAACTGACGCGCAGCTTAAAGCCGAGGCGGACCGCTGCCTTTATTGCGAGGAAAAGCCCTGTAAAACGGCCTGCCCGGCCGACTGTTCCCCCGCCGATTTCATAATGGCCGTGCGCCAGCTGGAAAGATCCGATATCAAACGCTCGGCCGCCCTCATAATGGGACACAACACTTTCGGCGGCGTCTGCGGCGCGGTCTGTCCCGACTGGTTCTGCGTGAAGGCCTGCTCCCGCAAGCTTTTCGACAACCCGATAAACATACCGGCCGTGCAGGCCGCGGTGGTTCAGAAAGCGAAGGAGCTGGGCGTGATGCCCAAGTTCAAGAAGGCCAGGCCCAACGGGAAGAAGATCGCCGTTGCAGGCGCGGGCCCGGCCGGCTTCGCCGCGGCGGGAACCCTCGCCCAGCTGGGCTACAAGGTGGACATTCTGGAAAAAGACAAAAAAGCGGGCGGCGCCTGCAACCTGATACCCGACGCGCGCTTCCCCAAAGAAGTGCTGCGCACGGAGATAGAATTCATAAAAACGCTGGGCGATATTTCAATAAAGACCGGGGCCGCGGTTAAAGACCCGGCCTCGCTGCTTGCGAAATACGATGCCGTAATAGTTACAGCCGGCGTGGAAAAGCAACTGAAGCTTGCCATCCCGGGAGAGAACCTGGGAGTGGAAGGCCTGGAATACCTGCGCAATTTTGCTAAATATAAAGTGAAGGGGAAAAATGTAGCGGTAATAGGCGGCGGGGCCGTGGCCGCGGACTGCGCCATGAAAGCGCTGACCCTGGGCGCCGCCAGGGCGGAGATCTTCACCCGCAAGAACATAGGCGACATACAGCTGCCGGAGCACGAACTGCGCGACATTCTGAAAGCCGGCATAAACATCAACGGCCGCAGCCGCATCACCGCCGTGCTCAAGAAGGGAATAAAAATCATTCGCCTCGACGATAAGTCAAAGGACCTTCCCGGCACGGAACAGGTGCGCTCCGATATAGACTTCACGGTGCTGGCCATAAAGAACCTGCCGGTCTTCGAAGACAAGCGGCAGAAAGGCGTCTTCCTGGCCGGCGACTGCCGTAACGGGGCGGCCACCGTGGTGGAAGGCGCCGCTTCCGGCAAGAACGCCGCCATGGAGGTCCACGCCTTCCTGCAGGGGAAAAAAGCTCCCGCCATCCCCGACAACAAAAAAAGCACGGTGGTCCTTAACGGCCGCGCCATGCTGCCCGTCTCTCTGGAGACGGATTTTTTCGGCCGCAAACTCAGCTCCCCTTTTATAATTTCCGCCTCCCCCCACTCGGACGGCTACGCGCAGGTAAAACGCGCCTATGAAGCCGGCTGGCCGGGCGTGGTAATGAAAACCGCCTTCGACGGCCTGCACGTGCATATACCGGGCGAATACATGGTAACGTTCACCGAGAACACTTACGGCAACTCCGACAACGTTTCGGACCACCCCCTGGACCGCGTCTGCGGGGAAGTGGCGCGGCTGGTGCGGGAGTACCCGGACCGGTTGACCGCGGCTTCCACCGGCGGTCCCGTAACCGGCAACGACGAGGCTGATAAAAAGGTATGGCAGTCTAACACCCTCAAGCTTGAAAAAGCGGGCGCGATGGCCGTAGAATACTCGCTCTCCTGCCCCCAGGGCGGCGACGGGACCAAAGGCGATATAGTTTCACAGGACCCAGAACTGGCGGCGAAGATCATAGGCTGGGTGATGGAAGTCTCCGACCCGAATATCCCCAAGCTCTTCAAGCTGACCGGCGCCGTAACCGCCATCTGGCAGGTGGTCAACGCCATCAAGCAGGTGTACGCCAGATACCCGCACAAAAAGGCCGGGATAACGCTGGCAAATTCCTTCCCGGCCCTGGCTTTCAGGAACCGCCTATCTGGCAAGGGCGCCTGGGAAGAAGGCATGATAGTGGGGATGAGCGGCGAGGGCGTGGCCCCGATCAGCAACCTCACCATCTCCAAGGCCGTGAACCTGGGGGTGCCCATCTCCGGCAATGGCGGGCCTATGGACTATAAGGCCGCGGCGCATTTCCTGGCGCTGGGCGCCAGGTCCGTGCAGTTCTGCACCGTGGTCATGAAGTACGGCTTCGGGATTATAGACGAACTTAACTGGGGACTAAGCCACATGCTGGAAGCAAAGGGATACGGCTCGGTAGGCGCTTTCATCGGCTGCGCCCTGCCCTCCCCCGTGACAGGCTTCATGGAACTTACCGCCGTAAAGAATATCCCGGAGGCCGACGCGGACCTGTGCCGCCATTGCGGCAACTGCGAACGCTGCGGCTACCTTGCGGTGGAACTGGACGGCAAAAAGGTTCCCCGGTTCGACGCCTCAAAATGCGTCGGCTGCTCACTGTGCGTAAAAAAATGCTTCTCGGGAGCGCTGAAAATGCGCAAACGCACCGCCAAAGAACTTGCCGCCCGCCCGGAGTAACACCATGAAAAACATTCTTATCAAGAACGGCATTATAGTAACCCTCGGCGCGAAGAACCGGGTGCTGACCGGCTGCGCCCTGCTCATAGAGGACGGCCTGATAAAAAAAATAGGCCCGCAGAAGAACTTCAAAGGCAGATACGCAAAGGTTATCGACGCGGCCGGCAAAGTGGTGATGCCCGGTTTTATCAACACCCACATGCATTTCTACAGCACCTTCGCCCGCGGGCTGGGCAAGGCAGCCCCGTCGCGCAACTTCACGGAGATCTTAAACAACCTCTGGTGGAGACTGGACAAGAAACTCACCAACCAGGACTCGTACTACAGCGCCGTGATACCGCTTATAAACGCGGTACGAAAGGGCACCACCACCCTGATAGACCACCACGCCAGCCCCTTCGCCATAAAAGGCTCGCTGACGGCTATAGAAAAAGCCGCCCGTGAAACGGGCCTGCGCGCCTGCCTTTGCTATGAGGTGTCGGACCGGGACGGTGGCGAGCTGGCCCGGGCGGGACTTGAAGAGAATTCGGAATTCATACGGCGTGCCGCCGCCTCCGGGGACAACAGCATCAAGGCCCTCTTCGGTCTGCACGCTTCCTTCACGCTTACGGACGGCACGCTGGAAGAAGCGGCCTACCGCGGCCACAAACTGGGCGTCGGCTTCCATATCCACACCGCCGAGTCGCAGGCGGACCAGCTGGACGCGGAGTCGCACCACAAACTGCGGGTGCTGGCGCGCCTGCGCGGCTTCGGCATACTGGGCAAGCAGTCCATAGCCGCGCATTGCGTACACGTCACCGACGCGGAAATAGATATCCTGAAGGAAACCGGCACCGCCGTAGCGCATAACCCGCAGTCCAACGCCAACAATTCCGTGGGCATAGCGGACATCGTCAAAATGATGTCCCGCGGCGTGCTGGTAGGCCTGGGCACCGACGCCATGACCGTCAACATGTTCGAAGAGCTGCGCGCCGCTCTCTGGCTGCAGCACCTGAAGCACGACCCCTCGCAGGGCTTCATGGAACCGGTCACCGCCCTGACCGTAAACAACGCTAAAATAGCCAACCGCTATTTCAAGGGCCTGGGCGAGCTGAAGGAAGGTTTTGCGGCCGACGTGATACTGATGGACTATTTCCCGCCCACGCCGATGGACGCCTCGAACTTCGCCGGGCACCTGGTGTTCGGCCTCAGCCAGAGCGCGGTGGACACCACCATAGCAGCAGGTCGCGTGCTGATGGAAAACAAAAAACTCAGGCTGGATATAGACGAAGAAGAGGTTTCAAGGAAATCTGCTGAACTGGCAAAAAAACTCTGGAGCCGGTTCTAAGGAACGAAGGATTAAAGCGCGGCCTACGGCACCGCGCCGCACTTAAAAGGTCAGCGTAACTTTTTTCAGGCCTTTAGGGTTGTCAGGATTAAGGCCGCGCGACGCCGCCAGGTTGAGCGCCAGGAGTTTCATTTCAATATCGGCAAGCAGGCAGTTAAAAGGATACCGGCCTGCTTTTTGCGCCACCACCCGGTACGGGGTGCCGCGCTCATCCAGCGCTTTTTTCACCTTCAGCAGGTCTTCCGGCAGGGGACCGCCGGGGCTCAGCAGGAAAACGAAATCCCGGCGCGTGTAGGCCCCCACCGGGCCATGCAGAAATTCCGCGGCGGAATACCCCAGCGCGTGCGCCCGCGCCATTTCCCTGAACTTAAGGGCGGAATCGTCGGCCACGGCGTTATACGGCCCTCGCCCCACAAAGCCTATCATCTGCGCTTTTTTAAGCTGCTTAAAGAAACCCTGCCCGGCCTGGGCGAAAGGCGCCGCCACAAGCCTCCGGGCTAATTTTACGGTATCGGAAAAATCGCTTTCTTTAAAACAGCCGCTCCAGATCTGGGCCGTCCACAAGACGGCCCAAAGCTGCAGGATAAAGCTTTTTGTAGCGGCAACCGGCAGTTCCGGGGAGCGGGACAGCAGGATGTGGCGCCCCGCCAGGCGTGCCAGCGGGTTGCGTGCAAGATCGGCCTCATTGGTAACGGCCGCCGCGCCGGCGCCCCAAGCCATCAATTTTTTCAGGCAGGCCACGATATCCGGGCTTTTGCCCGATTGAGAGAATGCCCACACGGCCTGTCCTTTGAAGTTAAGCGGCCGCGCCGCCTCGAAAATAGAATGCGGATGGATGAAGTTGGTTATTGTGCCGGCGCAAGTTTCCCAGACATATTTGGCGAACAGGGTAGCGTTGCCGGAAGAACCGCGTCCTACGAGATATACCACCTTGTCTTTAGAGCGTATGGCCGTTTTTTTAAGGCTTTGTGAGCCTCGGGAGAAGTTTTCAAGCAGTTCCGGTATTTCCCGGATGTCTTTGGCGGTAAGTGTATCTTCAATTTTCATGGTTCGTGATTTAACGTCCGGTTATTTTCTTTTTTGCTGTCCTGAGCACCTTTAGTCTGGCGTCTATATGCTTGAGGTCCGTACCGGTACGCCCGTAGTGGGCGTGCTCTATAGGTGAATCGGGGCAGATATAGGTGCCGCGCTGTACGCCTTTTGGGTCTTTTTCCAAACCCAGCCAGATCAGCCAGGGCTTCATGTCAGAGAAATCCCTGACAGCCAGTTCCGGGTTGGAACGCATTATCAGCGTTTCATCGCCGAAACCGTCCAGAACGGCTCCCTGGTGATAGCCCGCCTCTTTCGCGGCTTCCACGTCACGGTACGTGTCGCCTATCACAAAAACTTCGCGCTGCTTTATCTCCGTTTTAGATATTTCAGCGGCCCGTTCAACCGCCTTTTTAAGCATTTCACTCCGGTGATGAGAGTCGCAACCGTAGCCGCCGAAAGCGAAATGCTTCATCAGCCCCGAAGGTTTAAGCTTTATAAAGGCGCCAGTCTTCAGGTTGCCGGTGCCGAGGCCCACCAACACCCCCTTGCAGCCGGAGAGTTTTATCAGAAACTTTGCAACACCTTTTACCTTCTGATATTTCTTGTTTTTAACGGCGGCAAGCACCTCGTGAGGAAGACGTTCCACATATTTCCGGGTCAGCTCTTCCATTTCCTTCCTGGTAGGCTTGCGGCCGGCGCCTGTTTTAAAGGCGTTCTCGAAGTTGGCGTTGTCGGTTGCCCCCTGCAGCTGGCAGGACTGGCAGGCTTCGGGGTGGCCGGTCATGGCCTTAACCGCGTAATTAAGCGCACGCGCCCCGGCGCCCCCGGCTTTGATAAGCGTACCGTCTATATCGAACAGGATTACTTTCATAGGATCCGGAACACCTCAGGGCTTGCGATAGACTATTTTGCCTTTCTTAACCGTCATTACGCACTGGTTGGCCCCAAAATAGTAGCACAGCTCCCGGTAGTCGTCCGCGTTAAAGAAGGCCAGGTCCGCCTGCATGCCAGGAACTACCGCGCCAAGCCGCCCACCCAATCCCAGCGCCCAGGCGCCGTTTACCGTGGCGGCGCAAAGGGTTTCCTCCGGGGTCATGCCGCAATGGGTGCAGGCAGCCGAAAGGACGAATTGCATATTCCAGCAAGGGCAGGTGCCCGGGTTAAAGTCAGTGGCCAGCGCCACAGGTACGCCTTCGGCTATCAGTTCGCGGGCGGGCGGGTATTTAACCAGGCCAAGGTAGAAATTAGAGGCCGGCAGGAGGGCGGCTATGGTGCCCGCTTCGCGCATGGCGGCTATATCCTCGGCGTAAACATGGTCGGCGTGATCGGCGCTTATAGCCCCGGCGGCTATCCCGGCGCGCGTCCCGCCATAGTTCGAAAGCTGTTCAGAATGCACCTTGGGCCTGAACCCCAGGCCCGCCGCGGCTTTAAGGTAACCGGTGGCCTGCTCCGGGGTGAAATAACCTTTTTCGCAGAAAATGTCGGCGAACACCGCCAGCTTTTCGGCCGCCACCCTGGGCAACACCTCGGCAACGATATGGTCGAGGTATTTCTGCGCGTCGCCGGCGAACTCCGGAGGCACGCTATGGGCGGCCAGCAGCGTGGGCAGCATTTCAAGCGGCGTAAGTTCCGCGGCCGCGCGCACGGCCCGCAGCATTTTCAGCTCGGATTCAAGACTGAGGCCGTAGCCGCTTTTAACTTCCATCGTGGTGGTCCCACACTCAAGGAAGCGGCCGGCGCGCGCGGCCAGCTGGGCCGCCATCGCCCCGAGCGGCTGCCTGCGCACGGCGCCTATGCTTGCAAGTATCCCGCCGCCGGCCGCTTTTATCTCCTGGTAGGAAGCCCCGGCGGTGCGCATTGAAAAATCTTTCAGGCGGGGTTCGGCGAACACCGCGTGGGTATGGCTGTCCACGAAGCCGGGCAGGCAGACTCCGCCCACCGCTATTTTTTTCGCTTTTTTGGCCAGGCGGTGACGGGCAACGGCGGCCCCGGAACCGGCGGCCGCTATAATACCGTTCTCCACCAGGACCGCTGCATTTTTTACCAGCCCCGTTTCGCGCATGGCCGCCCCCGCCCTTGGCGCGTTATCGCCCGCGAATGTAAGGAGTTGTTTTATACCGGTGAAAAGTATTGCCATAGTGTTCACTCAAGGGCGGCCGGGGTATTCCCCCGGGAACCCGTTGCGGAAGGGGGCCCCGCCATCAGAGTAAGGCGGGGGAAACCGACGCAAGGGTTTCCTCTGCCCGGGTTCCAGGGGGAATACCCCGGGCGCCCGTAGCCGGCACCTACCTGAAATTATCGAACTGCAGCGTCAGCCCGTAGTCACCGCCGCGCAGCAGCGTCATCACGTTCTGAAGCTCGTCCTTGGATTTGGAGGTAACGCGCAGCGTATCCCCCTGTATCGCGGCATTAGCCTTGAGCTTCCGGTCTTTAATGGCCCGCACCATTTCCTTGGCCTTTTCCACCGGTATACCCTGTTGCACTTTCACCGCCTGCTTGGCCGTCCCACCCAAAGCGTCCTCTATCTTCTGCGGCTCGAAATTTTTCACCGGCAGGCCGCGCTTGGAAATCTTGGTAAGCAGCACGTCAAAAAGCGCCTTAACCTTATAAGCGTCAGAAGACTGCAGCATGATAGTGTTAGCTTTCTTGTCGAAATTTATTTCCGATTTAGAATCCTTAAAATCGTAGCGGTTAATTATTTCCTTCATCGCTATCGCTATCGCCTCGTCCACCACGGTGTACTCGACCTTGGATACCACGTCAAAACTGAATTCGCTTGCCATTTTCAATATCCTCCGTTAAGTTATTTAAGCATCGGTATCTTCACGCCTTTCTTTTTTGCGAAATCCGTTGCGGTCTTATAACCGGCGTCGGCATGGCGCAGCACGCCCATGGCCGGGTCGTTGGTGAGCACGCGCTCAAGACGCAGGCCCATCTCTTTCGTCCCGTCGGCCACGGTGACCTGGCCGGCATGCAGGGAATAACCCATGCCTACCCCGCCGCCGTGATGGAAGGACACCCAACTGGCGCCGGAAGCCGTATTGATAAGGGCGTTAAGTATGGGCCAGTCGGCTATGGCGTCGGAGCCGTCTTTCATGGCCTCGGTTTCACGGAAGGGACTGGCGACGGAGCCCGAATCCAGATGATCGCGTCCTATCACTACGGGCGCGGAGATTTTCCCCTTTTTAACGAGGTCGTTAATACGCATGCCCATAATATGGCGCTCGCCGTAACCCAGCCAGCAAATGCGTGACGGCAGGCCCTGGAATTTAACTTTCTTCGTGGCCATGTCCATCCAGCGGCGCAAGTGCCCGTCTCCGGGGAACAGGTCCAGCACAAGCTTGTCCGTTACGGCAATATCCTTCGGATCGCCTGAAAGCGCCGCCCAGCGGAACGGGCCTTTGCCTTCGCAGAAAAGTTCGCGTATATAGGCTGGAACAAAACCGGGGAAGTCGTAGGCTTTTTTTACACCCTGCTTAAAGGCCATGGTGCGGATATTATTGCCGTAGTCGAAGGTAACGGCGCCGGCTTTCTGCAGTTTCAGCATGGCCTCGACGTGTATGGCGATGGATTCCATGGAAAGTTTGAGATATTTAACAGGGTCCAGGCGGCGCAGGGAGTCGGCCTCCTTTACGGAGTAACCGCGGGGGATATAGCCTTTCAACGGGTCGTGCGCGGAGGTCTGGTCGGTCAGCACGTCTATTTTCACGCCGCGGCGGGCCATTTCGGGCAGCACTTCGGCGCAGTTGCCCAGCAGGCCGATGGAAAGAGGCTGGTGCGCCTTCATGGCTTTATCCGCCAGCGCCAAAGCCTCGTCAAGGTTGCGGCCCATTATATCTACATAAGCCGTGTCCAGGCGCTTGCGGATGCGCGTCTCGTCGGCTTCTATCACTATGGCTACCCCTCCGTTCATGGTTACGGCCAGGGGCTGGGCGCCGCCCATGCCGCCGAGGCCGCCGGTAACCGTGAGTTTGCCGGCCAGGTCGCTCTTGAAATGTTTGCGGGCGCAGGCGGCGAAGGTCTCATAAGTCCCCTGCAGTATGCCCTGCGTGCCGATATAGATCCAGGAACCGGCCGTCATCTGGCCGTACATCATCAGGCCCTTCTTCTCCAGTTCGTCGAAAGTCTCCCAGTCGGCCCAGTTGCCCACCAGGTTGGAGTTGGCTATTATGACGCGGGGAG
>Ga0156396_1045_pt1 | contig 13377 bp, 10 predicted proteins | sample RifOxyA3_FD_108040 | JGI IMG/M metagenome (GOLD analysis project Ga0156396, IMG submission 108040) | Elusimicrobia bacterium RIFOXYA12_FULL_57_11 | reverse complement strand
GCGCAGGGAATCCCATAGCGGGTTGAAATGGGAATGTTCGTTGTTGCCTATATAGACGTTCTTTATAGGTATTTCTTTTATCTCCATGCGGGACCGGACCGCGAGCAGGAGCATTTCCAGTTCAAATTCATAGCCCTGCGGCGGAACTTTAAGCAGCTCCTTCATGAAATCCCTGGGGATGCCGCGCAGTCCCGTCTGGGTGTCGCGCAGTGCCCTGCCGGAGAAGAAGCTGAAAACAAGGCGCGTGAGGGTATTGCCAACCAGGCTGCGCGCAGGCACCGTGCCTTTGAAGGTGCGTATGCCCAGATTCAGCGCGCGTGGTTTCTTCTCCAGCGCCTGGCTTACCTGTTCTATATCTTCGGGGAGGTGCTGACCGTCGGCGTCCGCGGTTACCACGCCGGGGTATTCCGGTGGCATCTTGGTAAGGAAATAATTGAAAGCGGTTTTTAGCGCCTGTCCTTTGCCCAGGTTGGCGGCATGGCGCAGTATGTGTACTTTTGGCAGCGCGCCCAGCGTCTCAAAGAGCGTGGCCGCGGCGTTTGTGGAGCCGTCGTCCACTATTATAACTTCCCGGTTAGGCGCGGAGCGCAGCGCCCGTACAAGTTTTTCAAGCTCAGGGCCCGGCTGGTAGGCGGGTATTATTACAGGTGGTTTCATTCCTGACTGGTTTTCCCTGCGGTTTCAGTGATTCTTAAGCGCATAATTTGTTAATATTTAACCATATTATCAAATTTAGGTGCGTCCCCTGCAAACGGCCGGCCATTATTTAGGTTAGGGATAAACATAATGATTTCACTTATTAACCCGTTTATAACCAGCGCTGAGCGTTATGGTAAAGAGATAGGCGATATTGGCGGCCACCAGATGCCGCTGGGCATCTATTACCTGGCGGCGGTGCTTTTAAAGGACGGCGAAAAGGCGGAGGTGATAGACGCCGAAGCCATGAAACTGGTGCACGAGGACCTGGTTAAGAAACTTAAGCAGGCCCCGCCCGCCATTATAGGCATTACTTCCACTACCGTGGCTTTTCGTAACGCAAGGTCCCTGGCGGAATTGCTGCGCCGCGAACTGCCCGGTGTACCCATAGTTATAGGCGGCCCGCATATGACCGCCATGCCTGAGCCCACCATGCGCACGGGGGCGTTCGATTACGGCATAGTCCGCGAGGGGGAACAGGCTTTTTCCAGCCTGGTGAGCCTGCTGCTGCACGGCAAGGGGGCTATTGCGGATATTCCCAACCTCTGGCATGCCGCCGCCGGCGTAATAACGCCGCCCGCAAAGGTTGAATATATAGCGGACATCGACACTATTCCGTTTCCCGCCCGCCAGCTTTGCGGGGACCTTGGCATGTACAGGCCCCCGGTGGGGGCTTTTAAGCGGGAACCCGTGATGAGCCTTATCACCAGCCGCGGCTGTCCGTATCAGTGTATGTTCTGCGATAACAATACTTTCGGCAGGAAGATGCGTTTCTTTTCCGCGGAATACGTGGTCCGGGAAATAAAAGAGCTGGTGGTCCGTTACGGCGCGCGCGAGATAGCCTTTCTCGACGATACTTTTGTCCTTGATAAACCGCGTCTGCATAAAATATTCGAGCTGTTGGACCAGGAAAATGTGAAATTCTCGTGGACTTGCATGACCCGGGCCAATAACCTGGATCTTGAAACGCTTAAATTCATGGCGGCAAAAGGCTGCTGGCAGCTGCGCGTGGGTGTGGAAAGCGGCAACCAGGAGGTGCTGGACTTTATAAAAAAAGGAATAACACTTGAGCAGGTGCGCAACGTGGCCGCCTGGTGTGAAGAACTTGGCATCCAGACCACCGGATTTTTTATGATAGGCCACCATATAGACACGCCGCAAACCATACAGCAGACCATAGATTTTGCCCTGTCGCTGCCGTTTACCGACGTTACGGCCACTATAAATACGCCGATGCCGGGCACGGAGTCGTATGAGAAAGCCCGGCAGTACGGTTCTTATGATGAAAGCGACTGGACTTCTTTGAACTACTGGACGCCGGTATTCGTGCCTAAGGGCCTTACGCGGGAATTTATGCTGCAAAAGCAGTCTGAATTCTACCGCCGGTTTTATATGCGCCCCGGGGTGCTGCTGCGGCAGCTGGGCAAGATCCGCTCGCCGCGCGCGGCGCTGCTGGCCGCAAAGAACGCCGTTCTTGCGATAGGTTTTATCAGAGGCAAAAAATAAGGCGGGCGGCGGTAAAGATTTTTGCCTTCGGCAGTATAAACGGAGAACCAAGAGAATGGCGGAGCGTATTTTGATATTGGGCGGCGGCGGGATGCTGGGGCATAAGCTGTGGCAGGTCCTGCAGCTCAGATTTCCGGGCACGTTTGTGGCCCTCCGCAAGCCTAAAACATATTACCGGGAGTGCGGGCTTTTCACCGGCCCGAATGTGATAGACTCTCTGGACCTGCGCGATTTTACCCGCCTTGACTCCGTTTTAAATGAGTTTAAGCCTTCCGTTATTGTGAACTGCGCCGGGGTTACGCTGCGCAGTAAGGAAGCCCTGGACAAGAACTCGGCCATCTCCATTAACGCCCTGCTGCCGCACCGCCTGGCGGACTGGTGCGCAAAAAACAATTCACGCCTTATCCATTTCAGCACGGTCTGCGTCTTTGACGGGAAGACCGGGGGCTACACAGAGGACAGCCCGGCTGACGCCCGCGATCTTTACGGCACCACAAAAGCTTTGGGCGACGTTTCGGCTCCCTTTGCGCTGACGCTCAGGTCCTCGTTCATAGGCCGGGAAATATTCGGCGGCAGCGAGCTGCTGGAATGGTTCCTGGCGCAGCAGGGGAAGACGGTCAAGGGTTTTACCAAAGCGCTGTTCACCGGCCTTACCACCAACCGCCTGGCGGCACTGGTGGGGGAACTTATTGCCGCCCACCCCGGCCTTAACGGCCTGTACCATGTTTCCAGCGAGACGCTTACCAAATACGAATTGCTGAAGCTGATGAAAGACGCCTACAAGCTGGCCGTGGAAATAGTGCCGGAAGCCGGTTTTGAAATGAAGCGCGACCTTGACGGCAGGCGCTTTGAGCATGCGGCGGGGTTTAACTGCCCGCCCTGGAAAGTTATGATGGCCGAGATGGCCGCGGACAGCACGCCGTACGGCGACTGGCGCAAATAAGGAAATTAACCGTTATGTCGAACCTTAAAAATAAAACCATTCTTATAACCGGCGGCACCGGTTCCTTCGGGCATGAGCTGCTGGACACCATCATGCACAAGGATTTTAAAGAGATCCGCATTTTCAGCCGGGACGAGCTTAAGCAGGAACATATGCGCGTACAACTCAACAACCCCCGCGTAAAGTTCTATATCGGCGACGTGCGGGAACGTGACAGCGTGGACCAGGCCATGAAAGGCGTGGATATGGTTTTTCACGCGGCCGCCCTGAAGCAGGTCCCTTCCTGTGAGTTCTTCCCCATCCAGGCTGTGATGACCAACATCCTGGGCAGCCACAACGTTGTGGAGTCCGCCGTGCAGCATAAAGTGGAAAGCGTGGTCTGCCTGGGCACGGATAAAGCCGTTTGCCCGGTGAACGCCATGGGGATGACCAAGGCCTTGATGGAGAAGGTTAGCCAGGCCGCCTGCCGCGGCCTGACCGCAAAGGATACGCGCATTTCCTGCGTGAGGTATGGCAACGTTATGTGTTCGCGCGGATCCGTAATTCCCCTGTTCATAAAACAGATAAAAGAAAAAAAGCCTATTACCGTCACTGACGCCGGTATGACCCGGTTCCTGCTGCCGCTGCCGGACGCTATAAAGCTGGTATTGTTCGCTTTCTCTCACGCCAGGCAGGGGGATATCTTCATTAAAAAAGCCCCGGCCTGCACCGTGGGGGACCTGGCCACCGCCTTAAAAGAACTGTTCAGCTCCAACGTGCCGGTAAAAAGTATAGGTATACGCCATGGCGAAAAAGTTTATGAGACCCTTGCCACCACGGAGGAATTGCGCCGTGCCGAAGATATGGGCGATTATTTCAGGGTCAGTATGGACGGGCGGGACCTGAATTACAACAAGTATTTTACCGAGGGGGATAAAAAGGAAGCCCTGTTGTCCGACTATACCTCGCATAATACCAGGCGCCTTAGCGTGAGAGAAGTCAGAAAACTGCTTTTAAAGCTGCCGGAAATAACCGCGGAAATGAAATAGACTTGGAGACCTTATGCCTTTGAAAGTAATGACCATCGTCGGTACCAGGCCGGAAATTATCAAGCTTAGCCGCGTGATGGCGGAGTTGGAGGCGCACCTGGGCCACGTTATAGTGCACACCGGCCAGAATTATGACTATGAACTCAACGAAATCTTCTTTAAAGAACTGGATATCCGTAAGCCGGACTATTTCCTTAACTCGGCAGGCAAGACCCTGGCCGCCACTATCGGCAGCATAATAGCCAGGGCGGACGAGGTGATGGAGAAAGAGAAGCCCGACGCTATCCTGCTCTACGGTGACACCAATAGCTGTCTTTCGGTTATGCCGGCCAAGCGCCGCAAGATCCCGGTGTTCCATATGGAGGCGGGCAACCGCTCCTTCGACCAGCGCGTCCCTGAGGAGCTTAACCGCAAGGTGGTAGACCATTTGAGCGATGTTAATATGACGCTCACCGAGCATGCCCGCCGCTACCTGATAGCCGAGGGGATAAGGCCGGAAACCGTTATCAAGACAGGTTCGCCTATGAAGGAAGTGCTGGCGTATTATATGCCAAAGATCCTCAAGTCGGATGTGCTTAAGCGGCTGAAGCTTAAGGAGTGCGCTTATTTCGTGGTTAGCGCCCATCGTGAAGAGAATATAGACAGCCCCGAAAATTTTAAGAACCTGCTGGGTTCGCTCAACGCCCTGGCTAAAAAATATTCTATGCCGGTTATAGTTTCTACCCATCCGCGCACCCGCAAGAAATTGGAAGAACTGGGGATGAAGGGCCTTGATAAGCGCATAAGCTTTCTTAAGCCGCTGGGCTTTTACGACTATGTAAAACTGCAGCTAAGCGCCTTCTGCGTGGTGTCCGACAGCGGCACCATAACGGAAGAATCCACACTCCTTAACGTCCCCGCTGTTACCATCCGCCAGGCGCATGAGCGGCCGGAGGGTATGGATGAAGGCACCCTTATAATGTGCGGCCTCCAGGCGGAGCGCGTGCTCGAGTCCGTGGCGGTAGTGGTCAGGCAGCATTCCGCAGAAGAGCGGCGTTTTCGCATGGTACAGGACTATGATACGGATAATGTTTCCAAGAAAGTGCTGCGCATAATACTCAGCTATACGGATTATATTAACCGCACTGTCTGGCGTAAAACCGCTTAAGGCCTTGGGCTATGCCGGAAAAACTGAAGGTTTTGATAATAACAGAGCGGTTTTACCCGGAAGAATTCATAATTAACGAGCTGGCCGCCGAATGGGCGGCCGGGGACTTTAAAGTGGGCGTGCTTACACAGGCGCCCAGTTATCCTTTGGGCAGCATAGCCCCCGGCTACGCCAACCGCCTGCTGGCCGGCGAAACCTGGAAAAATATTAACATAACCCGGTTCTTTACCATAACAGGTTACCGCGACTCTCTTTTCTTGAAGCTGCTGAATTATTTAAGCTTTGCCGTGACCGGCAGCCTTGTGGTTTTGTTCAAAGCGCGGGGATACCACCGGATATTTGTTTACCAGACAGGCCCGCTTACCCTGGCGCTGCCGGCGGTGCTGGCGCATAAGCTGTACGGCATACCGGTAACCATCTGGACGCAGGATATCTGGCCCGATATGGTGTACGCCTACGGTTTTAAGAAAACCAGGCCGCTGCATTTCGCCCTGGGCCTTTTCATCGGTTTTATTTACCGCAACTGCGGGAATATCCTGGTGTCCTGCGAAGGTTTTGCCCGCCGCATACTTGAATACGTCCCCGGCCGGGAAATCAGGCATTTTCCCAACTGGCCCACCGTGGTTCCTGACGGGGGGATGGCGAAGGTGAGCCTGCCGGAAGGGTTTAATTTTACCTTTGCCGGCAATGTGGGCAAGCTGCAGAATCTGGGCAACGTGCTGCGCGGTTTTGGGCTTGCTTCGGCGCTGCAGCCGGCCCTGCGTCTGAACATTGTGGGTGACGGCTCACACTTGGAAGAGCTTAAGGCGCTTGTGAGGGCGGAAAATATAAACGGGATAGTTTTCTGGGGACGGCGTAAAAGCGCCGACATGCCGGCGTTCTTCAGGGCCAGCGATGTAATGGTTATCTCCCTCAACGATACGCCGGGGCTGAACCTTACCGTCCCGGCCAAGTTCCAGGCCTACCTTGCTTTCCATAAAGCTGTTTTCGGCGTGATTAACGGCGAGGTGAAGGCACTTGTAGAAAAACACAGGATCGGCCTTTGCGCCGCCCCGGATAGTCCCGGGGCCATACGGGACAGGTTCCTGGAATTTTATTCCCTGAGAGGCGGCGGCCTTGCCGGTTTTGCGGAGAACTCCCGGCGGCTGCTTGCGGCGGACTATGACCGCGCAAAGATAACGGCGGGGATCAGCGCCGTGGTGAACGGCGGCGGCGCAAAATAATTTATAATCAGTATGGCGGTCCTGAACTTATGCTGATATTCCGGTGGCGCAGGCTTTTTCTTTTCTTCGGGGACGCGGCGCTGTTCTATGCGGCGCTGGCGCTGGCGCTTATGGCGCGCCGGTTCAGCCTTGTGCCGTTCGAGTTCTTTTTACAGCATGTCAGGGTGTTCTCCATGTTCCTGCCCGTCTGTACCGGTATTTTTTACGTGATAGGCTTTTACGACCTGCGCCGCATAAACAGGCTTGTAAACCTTATCAACTTAAGCCTTATCTCGTTTGCGGTGAACCTGGCCGCCGCCAGCGCGCTGTTTTACGCTTTTTACCTGCAGTTGGGCCTTACACCTAAAACCCACCTGTTCCTTACCATAGTATTCATGCATGTGCTGGCCACCCTGTGGCGCCGGGTGTGGACGCGCGTGGTGCTTTCAAAACTGCTCGTACAGAAAGTGGCTTTTCTGGGCGGCAATACGCTGGTGGAAGAAATAAAAAAAGACCTGCGCAACAGCCCGCACCTTGGCTTTTGCGTGGTGGAGCAATTGCCGGAACTCGGCAGTATGGACGCCAGGAAGGAAGGCTACTGGCGGCCCAATGGCAGATGCTGCGGCAACCTGGCCGCCCGGATAGACCTGCTGGTGGTGGACGCCGAAGACGCGGAGAAGAATCCGGCCATGGAAGGACTGCTGCTGTCCACAGCCGTGATGGAAGAAATCCCTATAATAACGCACCTGGATTTTTACGAGGACCTTTACGGCAAGATCCCTCCCGAGCACGCGGCCAAGCCTGCCTGGCTGTTGAGTAACGTGCTGCACCAGAGCAACCAGTTCTACGCCCTGCTTAAGCGCCTGCTGGACGTTGTGGCCGCCGCCGCCGGGCTTATACTTACGCTGCCGGTTACCGCGGCGGTGTATGCCGCCCTTAAACTGGCCAACGGTTTTGGCGCCCCGGCGTTTTTCTTCCAAAAACGCATAGGTTACCTGGGCCGCCGCTTTGTTATCTGGAAGTTCCGCACTATGGTTGTGGGCGCCGACAAGGCCGGCCCGCTTTACAAGGCGGCGGCAAAAGACGCCCGTATTACCAGGCTGGGCAGGTTCCTGCGCGGCGCGCGCCTGGACGAGATACCGCAGTTATGGAATGTGCTCAGGGGGGATATGTCCCTGGTGGGCCCGCGGCCCGAATGGACGCGCGAAGTGCGCATACTGGAGCGCCATGTGCCGCATTACCACCTGCGCCACCTTATAAAGCCCGGCGTTACCGGCTGGGCGCAGATAAACTACCACGCCACCTCCAGCGAGGCGGAATCCGTGGAGAAGCTGCACTACGACCTCTACTACGTAAAGAATATGTCGCTGGCGCTGGACCTTGGTATTATTTTAAGAACTTTCCGCAGGATCTTCCAGAAAGACGCCGGGATGATTAAAAAAGCGGTGTTAACCGTTTAGCGGTTCTTCCGTGGCGGCGGCCGTGAAGGCCAGCGCCAGGAAAATCGCGAAGGCCGTGTGCACGTGCTGGAAGGAAATTTCCGTCAGGTTCATTACATAATAGGCCGGCAGCGCGCTCACCGCCCATAAAGCGTAATGGCACTTTGCCTTTTTAAACCGTCCCAGCGCGAAAGCGAACATCCCCCAAAACAGCAGCAGCAGCGCCCCCAGGCCCAGTATGCCGCGTTCGGCCGCCTGGTGTATGTAGAGGTTGTGCAGGCTGCCCCAGGTTTTCTCGTAGCCTATCTGTTCCGGCTGGAAGCGTATGAACACCTTTTTCACGTTATCGGGCCCTATGCCCACAACAGGGTGCGCCTGGAGCATTTTCAGGCCGAGCTTCCAGAGCCCCATGCGGATGTTTATGGCTACGTTGGGTGCGCCCGCGGACGTTTCGGGGATCTCTTTGCCCGCCATCGCCAGCATACGGTTGCGCATTGCCGGGCTGACGGTCATTGTCAGCATACCGGTTAAAACCATCAGCGCGGCGTAGGTCATCAGGCGTTTGCTTGAGCTGCCGGAGAAACAGGCCATTACCGTTACCCCGGTAATAAGCCCCAGGCAGGCGCCGCGCGTCTGGCTTAAAATTATAGCCGCAAAAACGGGCAGCGCGGCCAGTTTGTAGAAGAGCTGCTCGTTTTTAAGCATTCCTTTAGCGGGGATTACCAGCCTGCTCAGTATAAGCATGAACGCTATGGTCATAACTTCGCCATAGCGCACCGCGTTCATCAGGGCGTTGGCGCGCATGGAGGCCGCTCCGTATACACTGGGGAACAACTGGGCTACCTGTGCTATGCCTATAACCGCGGCCAGGGTGGCCGCCACTATGTAAAAGCGCGAGAGCGCGGGCAGGTGCTCCCGCTTTATTGTAAGCAATAGCGTGAAAAGGCAGATGTATTTAAGGAAGTCGGAGTTGAACTGGCCCAGGCCTTTTAAAGGGTAGTATGCGGTTAAGGAAGTCAGCAGACATACGCACAGGTAAACCAGCCAGGGCATGAACAGCGGGTGGCTGGTAAGCGCGGGCCGTATGGCGGCCAGGGAGCCGGCCCGATATTTTTTTACCAGGAACAGGGCCAGGGTGGCCAGGAGCGCCGCTTCCACCACAGTAACGGAGAAGACCACTGAAAAAGAGAATAGTCCCAGCGTAAAAAATATGGCGTCGTCCAAAGTATATTTGTTCATAATCAAGGTTTCCGAGATTACAATTATAGCAGTTCATTGAAGACGCGGGTACAATAGAAGGGGGGCAGGGAATTTGTTATAATTAAACTGCGGTGAACGCATGGATTTGTACACATTTAACGTTAGTTATAAGGAGAATGTAAAATGGCTGTTAAAATAGGAATCAACGGTTTTGGCAGGATAGGCAGGCTGGTGGCTCGCGCCATACTTGCGCGCACGGACAAGCAGCTTGAGCTGGTTGCCATAAACGACCTTACGGACGCCAAGACCAACGCCCACCTTTTGAAGTACGACTCGGTGCACGGCCGCCTGGAAGGCGACGTTAAAGCCACCGCCGATAACGAGATCACCGTTAACGGCAAGAAAATAACCGTTTTCAAGGAAAAAGACCCCTCCGCCATACCGTGGAGCAGCCTGGGCGTTGAGATAGTGGTGGAATCCACCGGCCTGTTCACCGTTAAGAAAGACGGCGTTAACAAGAAAGGCAAAGAAGTGAAAGGCGCCGAGAACCACATCACCAAAGGCGGGGCCAAGAAAGTCATAATCTCCTGTCCGGCCGAAGGCGAAGACATAACCATAGTGATGGGTGTAAACGACAACAAGTACGACGCCAAAACCCACCACGTGGTTTCCAACGCTTCCTGCACCACCAACTGCCTGGCCCCCTTCACCAAAGTTATAAGCGACAAATGGGGCATTGAGAAAGGCCTGATGACCACCATCCACGCCTACACCAACGACCAGAAGGTGCACGATATGGCGCATAGCGACCTGCGCCGCGCCCGCGCCGCCGCGCTTTCCATGATCCCTACCTCCACCGGCGCCGCCAAGGCCATTGCCCTGGTAATGCCGGAACTGAAGGGGAAACTGGACGGCTTCGCCATACGCGTGCCCACCCCCAATGTGAGCGTGGTGGACCTTACCGTAACGCTCTCCAAGCCGGCCACCGCCGACGAGATAAACGCCGCGCTGAAGGCCGCCGCCGAGGGCCCGCTTAAAGGCATAATGGAATATGTGGAAGAGCCCCTCGTGAGCATAGACTTCAACCACAGTCCGCTAAGTTCCAGTGTGGACGCCAAGAGCACCAAGGTGATAGGCGGCAATATGGCCAAGGTGCTGGCCTGGTATGACAACGAATGGGGTTACTCCAACCGTGTGGTGGACCTGGCCCTGTTGATGATAAAGAAAGGCCTGTAATTTAGCCTGGGAGTCGGGTCCCCATGCGCGGGGACCCTAAGACACCCGGCTCGTTTGTGTTTGCCATCAGGAGAACAACAATGTCCAAGAAAAGAGTGCTGATAATGGGCGCCGCCGGCCGCGACTTCCATAACTTCAACGTTTATTACCGCAATAACAAAGAATGCGAAGTGGTGGCGTTCACCGCTTACCAGATCCCCAACATAGCGGGACGCAAGTATCCCAAAGAGCTTGCCGGCAGGTTGTACCCGAAGGGCATAAATATCTACGAAGAGAAAGAAATGCCCCGGCTTATAAAGCAGCTCAAGGTGGACGAAGTGGTATTCTCCTACTCCGACGTGGCTTTTAACACCGTTATGGCCAAAGGCTCCCTGGCGCTGGCCTGCGGCGCGGATTTTAAACTGCTCTCCGGCGAGCATACCTATATTAAATCCCGCAAACCGGTTATTTCAGTGTGCGCCGTGCGCACCGGCTGCGGCAAGTCCCAGACCACGCGCTACATAGCGGACATCCTTAAGGGCCTGGGCAAGAAAGTGGTGGCCATACGCCACCCCATGCCCTACGGCGACCTTGTGGCCCAGACCTGGCAGCGCTACGAAACCCTGGCCGACCTTAAAAAGCACAAGTGCACCATAGAGGAAATGGAAGAGTACGAACCGCACATAGCCGCCGGGCACATAATCTATTCCGGCGTGGACTACGCCGAGATCTTGAAGCGCGCCGAGAAGGAAGCCGACGTTATATTGTGGGACGGCGGCAATAACGACATGTCCTTCTACAAGCCCGACCTGCAGATAGTGGTTACCGACCCCCTGCGCGCCGGCCACGAAGCCACCTTCCACCCCGGCGCCGTTAACCTGCGCATGGCGGACGTGGTGGTGATAAATAAAGTGAACAACGCCACCAAGGCGGAGATCGCCACGGTGCGGGCGAATATAAAGGTTATGAACCCGAAAGCCGCTATCGTAGAAGCGGACAGCCTTGTGGGCATAGAGGGCGGCAACGTGGTGAAGGGGAAGAAAGTGCTGGTAGTGGAAGACGGCCCCACCCTTACCCACGGCGACATGTCCTACGGCGCGGCCTACGTGGCCGCCAAAAAGTACGGCGCCCGGGCCATAGTGGACCCCCGCCCTTACGCCATAGGCACCATAAAGAAAGTGTTCCAGAACTTCAAGCAGCTTAAAGAGATACTGCCTGCCATGGGTTACGGCAATGCCCAGATGACGGAGCTGAACAAGACTATAAACGCGATACCAGCTGACCTGGTGCTTGTAGGTACCCCCATCGACCTTGCCCGGCACCTGAAGTTCAACAAGCCTTCGGTGCGCGTGAACTATTGCCTTAAGGAGCGCAAGCCCGCCCTTAAGTCCATAGTACAGAAGCTGCTGCGTAAATAAGTGCGTACCGCGCCGGGCGGCGTAACGCGGCCCGGCGCGGGATAAATTTTGAGAGGTTTAAAATGACCACGGAAAATAAAACGGTTTTAAGACTGGCTAAAGTGCAGGACGCCCACCTGAAAGACAAGAACGTGCTGGTGCGCGTGGATTACAACGTCCCCCTGAAGGACGGCGTGGTGAAAGACGATACCCGCATCCGCGAAACCCTTAAGACCGTTAAGCTGCTCTTAGACGCCAACTGCCGGGTGGTGCTTATGGCGCACCTGGGCCGGCCCAAGGGCAAGCCCGACGTTAAATATACGCTGAAGCCCGTGGCCGACCACCTTGAGAAAATTGCCGGGGTGAAGGTGCACTTTGCGCCGGATTGTGTTGGCCCCGCGGCCGACAAGGTTGTGGCCGCCGCCAAAAAGGGCGAAATAGTGCTGCTTGAAAACCTGCGCTACCACGCGGAGGAAGAAAAGAACGACGAAGCGTTCGCGGGGCTGCTGGCCAAACACGGCGAGTTTTTTGTGCAGGAGGCGTTTGGCGCCCTGCACCGCGCCCATGCCAGCACCGCGGCCATAGCCAAGCTGCTGCCCGGAGCCATAGGCTTCCTGGTGCAGAAGGAGCTGGAATACCTCGATAAGACCATGGTAAGCCCCGTGCGGCCTTTCCTGGCCATAATAGGCGGCGCCAAGGTGTCCGACAAGATAAGCGTGCTTTACAGCCTTATAGAAAAGGTGGATACCCTTATAATAGGCGGCGGCATGGCTTACACCTTTCTGGCCGCTCAGAATACCAATATAGGCAAATCCCTGCTTGAGGCCGATAAAATAGAAGAAGCCAAAAATATCATATTGAAGGCGCACCGCAATAACGTGGAAATGCTGCTGCCCGCCGACCACCGAGTGGTGCAGGAAATAAAGCCCGAATCCAAAATGGAAATAACCCAGGCCATGGCCGTGCCCGAAGGCTGGATAGGCGTGGATATCGGTCCCCGCACGGAGCTGCTGTTCGCCGACAAGATAAAGGCCTCCAAGACCATTTTCTGGAACGGCCCCGTGGGAATCTTTGAAACCCCGGAGTTCGCTTCCGGCAGCATAACCGTGGCCAATGCCATGGCGCAGGCTACCAAGGCCGGCGCCACCACCATACTGGGCGGCGGGGACACGCTTTCGGTGCTGAAGACGGCCAAGGTCAAGGCGGAGAGCATTTCACATTGCTCAACGGGCGGCGGCGCCAGCCTTGAGTTTATAGAGGGCAAGCAGTTGCCCGGGCTGGTGGCGCTGTCGCAGAAATAGCGGCGCCGGGTGCGCCCGGCGGTATGGCGGTAATGTTTTTAAACGCGGTCGGAGGAGAATAATTCATGTATACATTTATCGTAACTATGCACATCCTGTTGGGGATAATAATAATAATCTCCATAGTGGTGTTCCAGACCAGCAAAGGTTCCGCGCTGTCCATGTTCGGGGGCGGCGGGGATTCGCTGTTCAACGCCGCCAGCGGAACTTCGTTCATAAAGAAATTCACCGCCGGCGCGGCCGCGTTGTTCGCGGCCACATCGCTGCTGCTTACCGTCTTCTCTTCCAACAACCGCTTCCAGT
>Ga0156396_1113_pt1 | contig 13544 bp, 7 predicted proteins | sample RifOxyA3_FD_108040 | JGI IMG/M metagenome (GOLD analysis project Ga0156396, IMG submission 108040) | Elusimicrobia bacterium RIFOXYA12_FULL_57_11 | reverse complement strand
GGATTTGCCGTGGTCAACGTGGCCGATAGTGCCTACATTGACGTGGGGCTTGCTGCGGTCGAACTTTGCTTTTGCCATTTTTTACTCCTTAAGTTTTGCTTGCTTTAAAGCGCGCCGGGTTTGCCGCCCGGCACGCTAAATTTATTTCTCGGCAGCGGCCGCCGCGGTGCGCGTCTCCACAACGCTCTTGGAGATGGCGGCGGGGACTTCCTCATAGTGGCTGGGCTCGAGATTAAAACTTGCCCGGCCCTGGGAGATGGAACGCACGATCGTAGAATAGCCGAACATCTCCGACAGCGGCACCGTGCCGCGCACGAAGCGCGCATTGCCGCGGTTGCCCATTTCGTTTATCTTGGCGCGGCGGCTGGAAAGGTCGCCTATCACGTCGCCCATATTGGCTTCCGGGGTAAGCACTTCCACTTTCATGATGGGCTCCAGCAGGTACGCCCCGGCCTTGCGGCAGGCGTCCTTGAACGCCATGGAACCGGCTATCTTGAAGGCCATTTCGGAAGAGTCCACGTCGTGGAAGGAACCGTCGAACAAGGTAACCTTAACGTCCACCACCGGGAAGCCGGCCAGCACGCCGCAATCCAGCGACTCGCGGATACCTTTTTCCACGGCGGGAATGAACTCTTTGGGAATACGGCCGCCCTTGATGTTGTCTATAAACTCGAAGCCCTTGTTCATGGTCTGCGGCTCCACTTTCAGCCACACATGGCCATACTGTCCATGGCCGCCTGACTGGCGGATGAATTTGCCTTCCTGCTCCACAGGTTTCTTTATGGATTCGCGGAAAGCCACCTGCGGCCGGCCCACGTTGGCCTGCACGTTGAACTCGCGCTTGAGGCGGTCCACTATAATATCCAGGTGAAGTTCGCCCATGCCGCCTATAATGGTCTGGCCGGTTTCTTCGTCGGTCCGGATACGGAAGGTCTGGTCCTCTTCGGCGAGCCTGCCCATGGCAATGCCCATTTTCTGCTCGTCTTCCTTGGATTTGGGCTCGATTGAGATGAAGATTACGGGCTCGGGGAAGTTAATGCCTTCCAGGATAATAGGGTGTTCGGGATCACAGATGGTTTCACCCACGGTGGCGCTCTTGATAGCCACGGTGGCCGCGATGTCGCCTGCGCCGATCTCCTTGATCTCTTCGCGCTTGTTAGCGTGCATCCGCAGGATGCGGCCTATGCGCTCCTGCGTTTTCTTGCGGCCGAAGTAGACCGTATCGCCGGGCTTAAGGGTACCGGAATACACGCGGAAGAACGTCAGCTTGCCCACGAAAGGATCCGGCTGGATCTTGAACAGCAGCGCGCAGAAAGGCTCTTTTACACTGGGCTTGCGCTCAACGTCCTCGCCGGTATGGGCGTCTTTGCCCATCATGGGGGGAACGTCAAGCGGGCTGGGCAGGAAATCTATCACCGCGTCCAGCATGGGCTGCACGCCTTTATTCTTATAGGAAGAGCCGCACAGCACGGGGAAGAATTTATTGGCCAGCGTCCCGCGGCGGATGGCCGCTTTCAGTTCAGGCACGCTGAAGTCATGGTTCCCGGCCAGGTACTTCTCCATTATGTGTTCGTCGAAATCGGCCAGCTTTTCCACGAGGATATCCCGGTACTTCTGGGAAATCTCCTTCATGTCCGCCGGGATTTCCACCTCGTCGAAATGGGCGCCAAGGTCGTCGCCGACCCAGATTAAAGCTTTCATCTTAACAAGGTCCACAAGGCCCTTGAAGGTTTCAGTTACACCAATGGGCAGCTGTATGGGGGAAGCGTTGGCTCCCAGTTTTTCAACTATGGACTCGGCGGACATAAAGAAATCCGCGCCGATGCGGTCCATCTTGTTGATATAAGCCACGCGGGGGACGTGATACTTGTCGGCCTGGCGCCACACGGTCTCCGACTGGGGCTCAACGCCCTGCACGCCGTCAAAAACCGTTACGGCGCCGTCAAGCACGCGCAGACTGCGTTCCACTTCCGCCGTGAAATCCACATGGCCGGGGGTGTCGATGATGTTCACCACATAGCCATCCCACATGGTGCTGATAGCCGCGGCGGTTATGGTTATGCCGCGCTCGCGCTCCTGGGGCATCCAGTCGGTGGTGGTGGTGCCGTCGTGCACCTCGCCGATCTTGTGGGACTTGCCCGTGTAATAAAGAATGCGCTCGGTAGTGGTGGTTTTGCCCGCGTCTATATGGGCGATAATCCCGGTGTTGCGAACTTTGTGAAGGTCGAATTCTGCCATGATTTCCTTAGAGTGTCAAGAACTGTGATGTATGTCGACGGCCAGGCGGCTTTTCCCGGCCGCCGGGCGGGCCCGCTTTTTACCAGCGGTAATGAGCGAAAGCCCTGTTGGCTTCAGCCATCCGGTGGGTATCTTCACGCTTCTTAAAAGCGGCGCCTTCTTTCTTGTAGGCGAGGAGTATCTCTTCGGCCAGCTGTTCCGCCATGGGGCGGCCCTTGCGGTCGCGGGCGGCGTTAAGCATCCAGCGCATGGCCAGCGTGGAACTGCGGGCCGGGCGGACCTCTATGGGCACCTGGTAGTTGGCGCCGCCTACCCGCCGGGCCTTGACTTCCAGTATGGGGCGCACATTCTCGATAGCCTTGGTGAAAACCGCCAGCGCGTCTTCCTTGGTCTTTTCCGTTACTATCTTCAGCGCGTCGTAAACAATGCGCTCGGCCACGGTTTTTTTACCCTGGAAGTTGAGCCTGTTCACAAAACGGGATATCAGCACGGAGTTGAATTTAAAATCCGGGGGCGGGGCATCTCTCCTGTCGCGGGGTCTTAAACCTTTTCTTGGCATAGTGTTTGTTCCTGTCCTTTGTTATTTCTTCGGTGCGGCTTTTCCGCCTTTGGGACGTTTGGCGCCGTAGCACGAGCGGCTCTGCATGCGGCCTTCAACGCCTGACGCGTCCAGCGCGCCGCGTATTATATGGTAGCGCACGCCGGGCAGGTCTTTCACACGGCCTCCGCGCACCATCACGATGGAGTGCTCCTGCAGGTTGTGCCCGACGCCCGGGATATAGGCGGTGACTTCCTGTTTGGAGGTAAGCTTCACGCGGGCCACTTTACGCAGGGCCGAGTTGGGCTTCTTTGGGGTGGTAGTGTAGACCCGGGTGCAGACGCCGCGGCGCTGCGGGCACGACATCAGCGCGGGGGCCTTGCTGAAGGTTTTCAACATGGTCCTGCCGTGCCTGATAAGCTGGTTTATTGTAGCCATAGGAAAAAACAGTGGCGAGTCGCTAGCGCAAGTGATTTGTCCGCCGGCCGGCAAAACCGGGCGCCGGACCATCCGTCTGGCACTATCCACTAATCACTATCTATATACTCCTCCTTATTTTACCTTCTCTTTGTCCGCTTCGGCCTCTTCCGCCGCTTCGGCCTCTTCACAAAGAGTGCGCGTGGCAAAACCGCTGCCAGCGGGCACTAAATGTCCAATTATAACATTTTCCTTGAGGCCTTTCAAATAATCCACTTTACAGGTGGTAGCCGCATCCGTCAGCACCCGGGTAGTTTCCTGGAAGCTGGCGGCCGAGATGAACGATTCCGAAGCCAGTGAAGCCTTGGAAATACCCAGGAGCACCGGCTCGCCCTGCGCGGGTTCGTGCCCGGTCTTGGCCGCAGTCTCGTTTTCCTTGCGGAAAGCGCCCTTATTAAGGATCTCGCCTTTCAGCAGCTCGGTGCCGCCCGGCTCTGTAACTTTCACGTTGGACAGCATCTGGCGGACAACGATTTCGATGTACTTGTCGTTGATATTGACGCCCTGCAGCCTGTAGACTTCCTGGATGGCGTCCACAATATAGTTCTGCACTTCCTTCACGCCTTTAACGGCCAGCAGGTCGTGCATGTCCACGGCGCCGTCGGTGAGGGCCTCGCCCACGGCCACGCGGTCGCCTTCGTAAACCACCAGGTGCTTGCCGTAAGGAATCGGGTACGCCTCTACCTGGCCGGTTTCCTCGTTCTTCACGGAAACCTCAACCAGGCCTTTGGCGGTGGTCCCCAGCGACACCAGGCCTTCTATCTTGGTGATGATGGCGGCGTTCTTGGGCCTGCGCACCTCGAACAGCTCGGCCACGCGCGGCAGGCCGCCCGTGATGTCCTTGCTCTTGGCGGTGTCGCGGTGGATCTTGGCTATAATGTCGCCGGTCTTCACTTCTTCGTTAGGCTCCACTATGATGATGGTGTCGGTGGGCAGGGTATAAGAACCGGCAACCCGGCTGCCGTCCTCAACGGCCAGGCGCGGATTGCGGCGGGTTCCCCGGTGCTCTATTATCTTACGTTCGATGATGCCGGTAACCTTGTTGCGCTCCTCATGCAGCGTAACGCCTTCCTTGATATCGAGGTATTTGGCTTTACCGTCATGCTCGGTGATTATGGGCACCGTATGAGGGTCCCACTCGGCAATAAGGTCGCCGGCCTTGAGGGCGGCCTTGTCGGAGATGTGCACACGGGCGCCGTAGTTGATCTTAAGCTCTTCGGCGGGAAACTTCTTGGCGTCGGTGTACTTGACCGTGATTATGGCGCCGCGGGAGACCACGATATCGTGACCGTCGCGGTTGGTAACGGTCCGCACGTCGCGGAACGCCACCTTGCCCACAGCTTTGGCCTTGGCTTCGGACTTCTCAAGCACGCGGGACGCCGTACCGCCGATGTGGAACGTCCGCAGGGTCAGCTGCGTGCCGGGTTCGCCGATGGACTGCGCGGCTATTATACCTACGGCCTCGCCCGTTTCCACCTTGTAGCCGGTGGCCAGGTTCTGCCCGTAGCAGTTGGCGCAGATGCCTATTTCGGCCTCGCAGGTAAGCACGCTGCGCACGAATACTTCCTCGATCTTGGCTTTGTCTATCTCCGAGGCATGCTTCGGGGTTATAAGTTCCCCCGCCTTCACTATAAGGCGGGACTTGCCCTCGGCGTCGGTGAATTTCACGTCTTCCAGGGTTACGCGGCCGGTAATACGGTCGTTAAGCGGCTCTATAACTTCATCGCCGCTGACCAGGGCCCGCATTTCCACCCCGTTGATGGTGCCGCAGTCCTGCGTGGTTATAACCACGTTGTGGCCCACGTCCACCAGGCGGCGGGTGAGATAACCGGCGTCGGCCGTCTTGAGGGCGGTGTCGGAAAGACCTTTGCGTCCGCCGTGCGTAGAGATGAAATACTCCAGCACGGTAAGACCTTCGCGGAAGTTCGAAAGGATCGGGTTTTCGATGATCTCGCCCACGCCGCCGGTCAGCTTCTTCTGGGGCTTGGCCATAAGACCGCGCATACCGGCCAGCTGCTTTACCTGCTGGCGGTTGCCGCGGGCGCCGGAGTCGGCCATCATGAACACGGAGTTGAAGCGGGCCTCCTTGGCATTGTAAGGCTTATTTTCCTGTTTCTGCATCTCCTCGAACATCATGTCGGCTACCTTGTCGCTGACATTGGTCCAGATATCGATAATCTTGTTGTAACGCTCGTTCTCGGTGATTATACCGTCGTTCGCCTGCCTGCCGATATCGCGCACCTGTTTCTGGGCGTGCGTTATCAGGCCGGCTTTTTTGTCGGGCACCGACATGTCCGCGATGGAAATGCTTATCCCGGACAACGTGCAGTAATGGAACCCCAGGTTCATAAGGCGGTCTAAGAGCAGCACCGCTTCGTGATGGCCCACTTCCGGGTTCTTATAGGTTTCATCCACCAGGTTCGACAGGTCTTTTTTATTTATGGCCTTGTTGTACCGGGTCTTGGACATTTTTTCCGGCAGGACGTCCAGAAATATCAGGCGTCCCACGGTCACATAGTCTTTCCAGTCGCCGGGTTTTTTCCACGTCTTGGCTTCCTTGTCGTAGTCCACGGAAGTGGCGGACATCGTATCGTTCACCTCACGCACTTTTATTTTAGCGTGAAGGTCCAGGATGCCATGCTGGTTGGCGGTAAGTGCTTCTTCCTTGTCGTTAAAGAACTTTCCTTCTCCCTTTTCGCCGTCCTTGACCTTGGTGAGGTAATTGATTCCCAGCACCATGTCGTGGGAGGGCGCGGCCATGGGCCGTCCCGAAGCGGGAGACAGTATATTATTGGTGGCCATCATCAGCATGCGCGCTTCCATCTGCGCTTCCTGGCTGATGGGCACGTGCACGGCCATCTGGTCGCCGTCGAAGTCGGCGTTGAAGGCGGCGCAGGTAAGGGGGTGCAGCTGTATGGCGAGACCCTCGATGAGCACAGGCTCGAAAGCCTGGATACCGAGACGGTGCAGCGTGGGGGCGCGGTTGAGCATCACGGGATGCTTCTTGGTAACGCGCTCCAGGATATCCCAGATCTCGTTGTCGGCGTGCTCCATCTTCTTCTTGGCGACTTTGAGGGTAATGTTCTCTTTCTTAATCAGCTCGGCGAGCACGAAGGGTTTGAATAACTCGAGCGCCATTTCCTTGGGCAGCCCGCACTGATTTAGCTTGAGGTTCGGGCCTACCACTATAACGGAGCGGCCGGAATAGTCAACGCGCTTACCCAGCAGGTTCTGGCGGAAGCGGCCCTGCTTGCCTTTAAGTATATCCGAGATGGACTTGAGCGGGCGGTTGGCGGCGCCGAGGACAACTTTACCGCGGGCGCCGTTCTCTATGAGGGCGTCCACGGCTTCCTGCAGCAGGCGCTTTTCATTGTAGATCATCACCTGCGGGGCGCGCAGCGCCTCAATGTGCTTCAGGCGGTTGTTGCGGTTGATGATGCGGCGGTACAGGTCGTTGAGGTCGGAGGTGGCGAAGCGGCCGCCTTCCAGCGGCACCAGCGGGCGCAGGTCCGGCGGCAGCACGGGCAGCACGGTCATGATCATCCATTCGGGATGGTTGCCGCTGGCCAGGAAGCCTTCCATGATCTTCATGCGCTTTATGGCCTTCGAGCGGTCGGCGTCGTTCTTGATAACGGGGATCTCTTTTTCTATGCGCCCCATCTCTATTTTTATATCTATATTTTCAAGCAGTTCCCTTATGGCGTTGGCGCCGATGCCCACTTTCACTTTTGAATACTTTTTCTTGACTTCGTTGAGCTGGGTCTCGGTGAACACTTCGCCGCGCTTGTACTCGATGCGGCCGGTAACGGGGTCCTTGGTGTCTTCCAGCACCACGTAGGCGGCGTAGTACACAACCTTCTCCAGGTCGGTGGGGCGCATATCCAGGATTATGCCGATACGGGACGGGGATTTCCTGAGGAACCAGATATGGGCCACGGGGCAGGCCAGTTCTATGTGGCCCATGCGTTCGCGGCGCACTTTCGCCTCGGTAACTTCCACGCCGCAGCGGTCACAGACCACGCCCTTGAACTTCACCCAGCGGTATTTCCCGCAGGCGCACTCGTAGTCCTTGGACGGGCCGAAGATCCTTTCGCACAGCAGGCCGTCGCGCTCGGGTTTGAGCGTACGGTAATTTATGGTTTCCGGCTTTTTCACCTCGCCGAACGACCAGTTGCGTATTTTCTGGGGGCTGGCTATGCCTATCTTGATGGCGTCGAAATTTAGATAGTTAAGTTCTTTGGCTTTCTTCCTGGTTTTACCCGCGTTGAATAAATTTTTAACTTCTGACATCATGTCCATGTTGATCTCCAGTGGCCTTTCGCCGCTCCGCGGTCCGGGGCCGGGCTTTCGCCCTGGCCCCCGTTCCGCTGTCCTATTTTTTCTGTTTCCTGCTCTTCACTTATCGCCAGCTTACGCTTTTGACGCCGCTTTTTTCTTGGCGGGCACGGCCTTCTCGGCTTCCTCTTCCTTTTCATTCTTCTCCCCTGGGAGAGGGCAGGAAGTGAAGAGGTCAACTTCAAGCGACAAAGCCTGCAATTCCTTCACCAGAACCTTGAAAGATTCGGGCATGCCGGGCTGCGGCGGGAACTCGCCTTTTATTATGGCCTCGTACATCTTGGTGCGGCCCGCGAAATCGTCGGACTTCACGGTAAGCATTTCCTGCAGGGTGTACGCGGCGCCGTACCCTTCCAGCGCCCAGACTTCCATTTCACCGAAGCGCTGGCCGCCGAACAGGGCTTTACCGCCCAGAGGCTGCCTGGTGATAAGGGAGTACGGCCCGGTGGACCGGGCATGCACCTTGTCTTCCACCAGGTGAATGAGTTTGAGGATGTACAGGTAACCGATGGTAACCTTCTCATGGAAAGCCTCGCCGGTACGACCGTCGTGCAGCGTTATGCGGCAGTAGTCGTCCGGCAGGTATTCTTCGGGCACGCCCTGGGCCTTAAGGTGGTCCTTGGCCAGCTGGATCATCTGTATGACGCCGGGTTTTTCCGCGGAGGGGTTCTTTTCCAGGTCCTTAAGCACGTCGTCAACGCTTATCTGGCCGCGTTTTTTGCCGCGCTTCTTTTCCCAGTAATTCCAGTATTCCTTGTTGTCTTCCGCGGCGCTGTCGAACACGGGGCAGATCATCTGGGTGTTAAGCTGCTTGCCGGCCCAGCCGAGCATGGTCTCGAGTATCTGGCCAATATTCATACGCGACGGCACGCCCAGGGGGCTGAGCACCACGTCCACCGGCGTACCATCGGGGAGATACGGCATGTCTTCGCGCGGCAGGATGCGGGCCACTACGCCCTTGTTGCCGTGGCGGCCGCTCAGCTTGTCGCCTACCTGCAGGCGGCGCTTCAGGGCCACGTAAACCCTTACCACTTTGTTCACGGTCACGGGCAGTTCGCCCGAATTTTTAAGCAGTTCTTTCTCGCGGGCGAATTTTTCACGTATCCGCTTTTCCATCTGCTTGCAGAATTCTTCCGTTTCGCTGCCCTTCTGGGTGGTTTCCTTGCGGAACTCCTTAAGGGCGGCCAGGTTGTAATTCATCTCTATGTCTATCTCTTTCTTGCGCCTGTCCTCTTCGGGCTTGGACAGTTTCTCGCGGCGCACGAACACGCGGGTGCCGATGATTTTGCCGTTAACGCCCGGGGGAACGCGCATGGAGGTGTCGGTAACGTCCTCGGCCTTCTTGCCGAAGATCACCTTGAGCAGGCGCTCTTCGGGGCTGAGCTGCTGCTCGCCCTTGGGGGACACCTTGCAGACCAGGATGTCGCCGGGGCGCACCATGGTGGAAGGTATTACCACGCCGTCGTTATCTATGTGCTCGAGAGCGTCGGTGCCCACGTTCGGGATGTCGCGGGTGATCTCCTCGGGCCCCAGCTTGGTGTCGCGGGCTTCCACCTCGAACTCCTCTATAAATATGGAGGTCAGCTCGTCATCTTCCACCACTTTTTCGGAAACCAGGATGGCGTCTTCGTAGTTGAAGCCTTCCCAGCTCATGAAAGCCACCAGCAGGTTTTTGCCCAGCGCCAGCTGCCCGTCGTCCGTGGCGGGGCCGTCGGCTATAATATCGCCTTTCTTGATCTCCTGGCCGCTCTGCACCAGCGGCACCTGGTTCACGCAGGTGGAGTTATTGGAACGGCGGTACTTTATAAGCTGGTAAATATCCGGTTCCTTGGAGTGCTCGGGCTTTATGGCTATCATGTCGGCGGAGGAATAGATCACCTTGCCGGACGTCCGGGCCGTTATGCAGGCGCGGCTGTCGCGGGCGATGGCGTCTTCCATGCCGGTGGCCACTAATGGAGCCTCGGTGACGAGCAACGGCACGGCCTGCCTCATCATGTTGGACCCCATCAGGGCGCGGTTGGCGTCGTCGTGCGCCAGGAAAGGGACACAGGCCGCGGAGATGGAAACCACCTGCAGCGGTGAAACGTCCATGTACTTGACGTCCCCGGAATCCACGAACATGTAATCGTCTTTGATGCGGCCATACACCTGGTCGGTGGAAAGCCTGCCGCCGTCAATAGGCGTATTGGCCTGGCCCACAAAGATGTCGTCTTCCACATACGCCGTCACATAGTCCACATCGTCGGTCACTTTTTTATTGGTGACTTTGCGGTAAGGCGTTTCAATGAGGCCGTACTGGTTTACCTTGGCGTAGGCCGCCAGCGAAACGATAAGGCCGATGTTCGGGCCTTCGGGCGTTTCAATGGGGCAGACGCGGCCGTAATGCGTGTAGTGCACGTCGCGGACTTCGAAGCCGGCGCGTTTGCGGTTCAGACCGCCTGGCCCGAGGGCCGACAGGCGGCGCTTGTGGGTCAATTCGGCCAGCGGGTTGATCTGGTCCATGAACTGGGACAGCTGGGAAGTGCCGAAGAACTTGCGCATGATGGCCACCACGGGAGCGGCGTTCACCAGGGTCCTGGGGGTGACGGACTTGTCTTCCTTGCTCATGCGGTCGCGGACGTTGCGGGCTATCTGTACCAGCGCCACGCGGATCTGGTTTTCCAGCAGTTCGCCTATCGAGCGCACGCGGCGGCTGCCCAGGTGGTCGATGTCGTCTATCTTGTACTCGAACTTCTCTCCCTGGTATTCCAGCGCGGGAGCCCCGGAGTTAAGCGCCAGCAGGTACCTGATGGTAACGATGATATCCTCGAGGCAGATATTGCGGACCTTCTCCCCGGGCACCTTAAAGCGCTTGTTGGATTTTGCCAGCGCCTCGTAAAGCGGCAGGAGCTTACGGCGGGCCTTATAGCGCCCTACGTTAGAGAAGTCGTAGCGGCGCAGGCTCTTGAACATTATATTGTCGAGGTATTCCTCGGCCTGTTCTTTTACTATGAAGTCCTGGCCGCGCATCTTCTTGTAGATCTCGTAGCGCGCGTCGGAAGCCGTCTTGGGCTGGTTCTTGGCCTCAAGGTCCAGGATAATACCCGGGTTGTCTTCCTTGGGGTTGCCTTTTATCACCCGTATCTTGGTGATTTTGCGCTCCATCATGGTCTTTAAAGCTTTCTCGTCCAGGGGCTGGGCGGCGCGCTCTTCCAGGTTCCAGATAACTTCGCCGGTGGCCTTGTCCACTATGTCCTCAATGGCGAAACGGCCCATCACATTGGCCGCATTATCCTGGTTGACCAGCACTTCAACGCCTTCATAGAAGGCCTGAAGTATCTCGGCGTTGCTCTCAAGGCCGGCGGCCTTCACAAAAGTGGTGGCGAGTATCTTTTTCTTGCGGTCCAGGCGCACCCAGAGCACGTTGTCGGTGTCGAATTCGAATTCCACCCAGGCGCCGCGGTAAGGTATGACGCGCGCGAAGTAAAGGGATTTACCCAGCACCGACTGCTTTTTCTCTTCGTCTTCCTCGAAAATAATGCCGGGAGAACGGTGCAGCTGGCTGACCACTATGCGTTCCGCGCCGTTAAAAATGAACGAGCCGGTATCGGTCATGATGGGCAGGTCGCACAGCGTAACGTCCTGGTCGATCATGTGCTTGAGCTTGCCGCTTTCCTGCTTGAGGCTCAGGCTGAGGTAAGCTTTAAGCGGGGTGGAGTAGCTGCCGCCGCGCGCCAGCGCCTCTTCCTGGCTCTGGTACTTGGGGGTGCCAAGCTCGTACTTTATGAAATCCATAACCATCGTGCCGTCGGCGGATTCGATGGGGAAGACATCAATAAAGGAAGCCTGAAGACCTTGTATTTTGCGGTTTTCAGGCTTTTCGTCCAACTGCAGGAACCAGTCGAAGGACTGCTTCTGCATTTCAAGGAGATCCGGCATCTTCAGTATCTGGCCGATTTTCGAGAAGTTAAGATGTTTCATCAATCACCTCGGGGATGGGTATAAAGAGCATAACAGACTATCCCCCGGGCTTTTGGAGCCAAAGGAACGTGTCTGCAGCTCTTATTGTACTGCGACAACTATGCCTGCTACAGGCGCGACTATTGTATAAAGTAACGTCAAATTTATAGGTCTGCCGCCCGTTTCTGGCGAACGGCAGGCCCGTTGTTGGAGGTATTATTACTTAAGCTCTACCGTGCCGCCGGCTTCTTCCAGTTTTTTCTTCATTTCGTCGGAAGTTTTCTTGTCAACGCCCTCTTTCACGTTCTTGGGGGCGCCTTCAACAAGGTCCTTGGACTCTTTCAGGCCCAGGCCCGTAAGTTCGCGCACGACTTTAATAACGCTGATCTTCTTGGCCGGGTCGGCCAGGGCTTTAAGGATAACCGTAAATTCGGTCTGCTCCTCGGTGGCGGCGGCGGCTCCGCCCGCGGCGGGACCTGCGGCCACGGCTACGCCTACGGGCGCGGCCTTCACGCCGAACTTATCTTCTATACCTTTCACAAGGTCGGCCAGTTCCATTATGGTGAGGGTGGAAATAGCGTCTACTATCTGGTCTTTGGTCATTGTTGCCATGTTATGCTCCTTAATTCCGCCGGGAGGCGGTTTTTTTAGCAGCTCGCGCGTTTCAGGCGCGCGATTTATCCCCTTCGCCCGGGGACTACTAGGATTTACGTCAGATTGTTAGAGACGACAAAACGCAGACTGAGGAGGTAGTGAGGGCCAACCCGCGCACTTCGAACTCAACCGTCTACTTAACTTAGTATAGCAAATTTGGAGGCTACTTTGTTTCCGCTTTTTCTTTCTGCTCTTTAAGGGCGTCCAGAACGTAGCGGATCTGGGCGATGTTAGAATAGAGCATGCCGGCCAGCTGGCTGAGCAATTCGGTCTTGGAGCCTATCTTGGAAAGTCTTTCCATGTCGGCGGGTGTCAGCCATTTCTGCGAGTAGAAGCCGCCCTTCCACTTAATGCCGGGGTTGGTCTTGGCGAACGCCATCAGTTCTTTCGCCACGCGGGTTATTTCGCCGGGATCTTCCATCGTAACCACGGCGGTGGGCCCCTTGGCAAGGCTGTCATCGCCGGCCTTCAGGCTGGCGTTCTCAAGCGCGTGCGTAACTATGGTATTGCGCATCACTTTAAAGCGTGATTTCACGGGGCGCAGGCTGTCGCGCAGGCCGTTGGAATCCTTGAATTTCAGACCGCTGAAAGAGGCGAAAAAAGTATCCTTCGCCTTGAACTCTTTGGCGAGCTCCCGGGCAAGGTTCTGTTTTTCTGTTTTATTGAGTTTCATTTTATTGATAGAAAGTTTTTTGACAGTTCAAGCGCAGCTTCGGCGTATTTTTCTATGATTCATAAGACCGGCATCGACTTACTCTGCCAACACCGGGTTGGGTGTTAGTACCATCAGCCCTGGAGACCTTAACTGCCGTGTTCGGAATGGGAACGGGTGTAACCTCTCCGGAATAAACACCGGTCTTATGAATCACAGAAAAACAGCGCGTATCTTAAAGCCAATCACACGATCACACCGATCAGGTGTATCAGGATTAGAAAATAAGGCCAAGCCTCACGGCCGATTAGTATCAGTTAGCTGAATCCATTACTGGACTTACACCTCTGACCTATCAACCCGGTAGTCTTCCGGGGGCCTTTAGTACCCTTGCGGGTAAGGGAAACATTATCTTGGGGCGGGTTTCACGCTTAGATGCTTTCAGCGTTTATCCCTACCGAGCACCGCTAACCAGCTTATGCCGTTGGCACGACAGCTGGGATACGGGAGGCTCGTCCAACCAGGTCCTCTCGTACTGTGGTCAGCTCCCCTCAAGTTTCCTGCGCGCATATCAGATAGAGACCGTACTGTCTCACGACGTACTGAACCCAGCTCACGTACCGCTTTAATGGACGAACAGTCCAACCCTTCCCACCTGCTTCAGCGGGAGGATGCGATGAGCCGACATCGAGGTGCCAAACCTGGTCGTCG
>Ga0156396_1042_pt1 | contig 13901 bp, 12 predicted proteins | sample RifOxyA3_FD_108040 | JGI IMG/M metagenome (GOLD analysis project Ga0156396, IMG submission 108040) | Elusimicrobia bacterium RIFOXYA12_FULL_57_11 | reverse complement strand
AAGCCGTTGGCTCATGGCGCCAAGCATGGACGATGCGATAAGGAAAGGCGGGATTCCCATTTCGAACAGCCGTTCTATTATGCTGGCGGCGTTGATGGTATGTATGGTGGTGAAAAGCAGGTGGCCCGTAAGCGCGGAGCGCAGGCTTATCTCCGCGGTGTCATAGTCGCGAATCTCGCCTACCATTATGACGTTCGGGTCCTGTCGCAGTATGGTGCGCAGCCCTTCCGCCCAGGTGAACCCGGTTTTAGCGCTTATCTGTGACTGGTTGATGCCTTCAATGCGGTATTCTACCGGGTCTTCCAGGGTGATGACGTTTATCATCGGGGTGCTTATATTCTTGATGATAGCGTAGAGGGATGTGGTTTTGCCGGAACCGGTGGCTCCCGTTATGAAAAATATTCCATAGGGATTGCGGATAAGTTTTTTTATGACAGTAAGAGTTTCAGGGTCCAGGCCAAGCTGGTCAAGGTCTATGCCCAACTGTTGCCGGTCCATAACGCGCAATACGAGCTTTTCTCCGTTTACCGTGGGAAAGGACGATACCCGCACCTGAATAGCACGGCCTGCCAGCATTTTCTGGAAGCGGCCCTCCTCGTTGCGGAAAGACGTGGGTGGTTCCGGGTCAAACCCGGCCAACACACGTATGCGCTGGGTAAGGGGGATCTCGGAGTTCTTCGGAGAACTGAGCATGTCCTGCAGGATCCCGTCTACGCGGAACCTTACGCGCAGGTTCGGGCCCTGGGATTCCAGGTGAACGTCGCTGGCGCGCTCCTTTACCGCGTGTTCAAGTATAAGGTCGCTGAGTTTTATGGCAAGGTCTATGCCGGGCGACCGGCCCTTCGCCTGCAATAGTTCGTTATAGCCTTCTTCAAGGGTGCCTGTCAGCGGAACCGCGCCGGGCTGTAGTTGCCCCCCCGCTTGGTTTTCCTCTTTATTGCCCCAAAATACCATAGGTTCTCCTAGAAAAACTGAAAATTCCGTGCTGTCGCCCCGCCCTTAACCGGGAAATTATACAACTTATTTATATTCCACCTTCAGCATGGTCAGGTGCTTTTCCCCGCTGGGCAGCAGTATTTTCACCGTTTTGCCGGCGGTAACGCCAAGCAGTCCCTGCGCCAGCGGTGAACTTACCGAGATCCTTCCCGCGCCCGGGTCCGCTTCATCGGAACTTGATAGTGTATAGATAAGGGTAGCGCCAGAGTTTTCATCGCGCATGGTTACGGTGGCGCCAAGCCGTACTTCGGCGCAGGTCGCGGCCGCGCTCTCAACTATTTTCGCGTCGCGCAGTTTGGTTTCCATCTCCCCTATGCGCTGCATTACCAGATTCTGCTTCTCTTTCGCGTAGATATACCCGGCGTTCTCTTTCAGGTCTCCCTGTTCCCTGGCCTCGTTTATTTCAATGGAAAGATCGTTCTTCTGGCGTGTAAGTTTCGCCAGTTCTTCCTTCATTTTTTCGTAGCCGTCTTTGGTCAGGTAAATTTCCGCCATCGCTCCCCCTTCCCCCAGTTTCCCGCCGGTCAAGTGTAAAGCCCTGGTCCGCACCTGCAATGTTATGTGGCGGAACAGGGCAAAAATCTGTGGCACCGAGAGGATTCGAACCTCTGACCTAGCGCTTATGAAACGCCCGCTCTTACCAACTGAGCTACGGTGCCGTAAAGTGCTCGGCGGGCAGGTTTCCTCACCGGAGACGCAGGCCTTCGGGTGAGAACAAAAGTATATCAAAAAGACATTGTAAAGACAAATTTTGTTTCCTATAATTCTAAATGCCGCCGCTGGCGTAAATCTGATAAGCTAAAAGGGGTTCCCGAAAATGGCAACCGTTAAAATTTCAAAAGATGAACTGCTGAAGAAGGCCAATAAGCCGGCTGAAGAGGCTATGGTCCTGCATCCGTTCTATAAGGGGAAGGTGGAGATAGTCCCAAAATGCTGCGTGCGCGATATCAATGATTTTGCGATATGGTATACCCCCGGAGTGGCCTCGGTGTGCAGGGATATTCATGAAAACCCGGAAAAAGTCTATGAACATACAAATAAGGGTAACATGGTGGCCGTTGTTTCTGACGGTACCCGTGTGCTGGGGCTCGGGGATATAGGCCCCGAAGCCGGGCTGCCGGTGATGGAGGGCAAGGGCCTGCTGTTTAAATTTCTGGGCGGGGTGGATGCGTTCCCCATCTGTCTGAACACAAAAGATCCGAAAGAAATAATAAAAACCGTGCAGTATCTGGAGCCTTCATTCGGAGGCATTAATCTTGAGGATATCTCCCAGCCTAAATGTTTCGAGATACTCGATGAGCTGCGCCGCACCATGAACATTCCGGTCTGGCATGACGATCAGCAGGGGACCGCCACCGTATGCCTTGCCGGTCTCATTAACTCCCTTAAGATAGTTAAAAAGAACATCCGAGACGTGAAGATAGTCCTGTTCGGCTCCGGTGCGGCGAATATCCGCATTGGCACGCTTTACATGTCTTATGGCGCAAAGCCGGAAAACCTTACCTATGTGGATTCCAAGGGTATCCTGCACAAAGGGCGGACTGACCTTAAGGACCACAAGGAAAAGTGGCACATGGCCAACATAACCAACGGCAGGCAGCTGACCGGCAAGCTTGAGGACGCGCTGGTCGGCGCCGATGTGCTGAGCGCCGCCTCAACCCCGGGCCCGGATATTATAAAGAAGGAATGGGTCGCCAAGATGAACAAGGATGCCATCGTATTCGTTACCGCCAACCCCATTCCGGAGATGTGGCCCTGGGACGCGAAAGAGGCCGGCGCCCGGGTAGTGGCCACCGGACGCTCGGATTTTGACAACCAGGTTAATAATTCCCTCGGATTTCCCGGTATTTTCCGGGGCGCCCTGGATGTGCGCGCCAAGACCATTACGGACGAAATGTGCATAGCGGCGGCGGAAGCGCTGGCCGGCTACGTAGAGCGCAAAGGAATGAACGAAAATTACATAATGCCCCGTATGGACGAGCCGGAAGTCTTTATAGAAGAGGCCGTGGCGGTTGGTATGAAAGCAATTGAGCAGGGTTTGGCCCGCGTGATACTTACCAGGGAGCAGTTGCGCAAGAGCGCGGAAACGGCGATACGCCGCGCCATAAAGGACAGGGATGTGCGCCAGGAAAAAGGAATAGTTCCCCTGCCCTGACGCGGTGCCGTGCCCGATAAAAAGCCCGGAGGGTGTTTTCCCTCTCCGGGTTTTTTTCTTTTTATGGCTCTGTTGTTAATTGCAGTATTTCTGCCTCAGGCGTTTCTCCGCCGACCCGTCGGCCTTGTTGCTGCGCAGGAGCGCGGGGTAGGTTATATCGTTCTCAAATTGTACCAGTTCAAGCGCCAGGCGCTGTTCCAGGTATAATGCGAGTGTGGCGGTCTTTTTGTTCTTTACGCAGATCTCTGCCGGCTGCATTTCGGCTGTTTCCATGACAATATGTTCCGCGTAGCCGTCTTTTTTCATTCCAGGAAGGATTATATAGTTAAAGGTCCCTAACGCGTGCTTGAGCTGGGCTTTTACAAGCTCATGCGTAAGCACACTTTCAAGCATGCGGGGGTTTTCCATTCCGCCGGGGATGCTCGCTAGGTTTTTTCCAAAATCGGCGGAGAATATGAAAATTTTATCGGTTACGGGGTGCAGGCAGGCGAAAGTTTTTGCGCAGAAGGGCGCGAACAGCGTGTATAATGCTTTGCTGCCGGGGATGTATATATCAAAATTTTGTTCCGCGGAAGAAAAGTCGCCTGTGAATATTTTTTCATTCACTCGGCTTATCAGCGCGCGCGCGGATTCGCTGATGGGTTCCCGCGAATGCAGGGCAACGTTACCGAATCTGTATGTGTTGGGGAAAAGCGCGTCCGGATGAAAGGCCAGAGCGCTATAGGCTGCGGCAAGCGCTAATGCGCAAGTCAGCAGAAAGCGGTTGAAGGTCATAAGTGATTATAAGCAACTTTACGGGCGGCATTGCAAGTTCGGGGCGTGCAATTATGCCTGTTGTGGGTCTTTGGCAGGGCTGTCCCAAAAAAATCCGTAAAAAAAGAGTGACGTCCACCCATAAAACTGGAGCGTTTTCAAGTTAGTTCCCAGGTGGTTTGGAAAAATTTCCTGGGGCGGCCCTGGGTCCTTAGGCCTATGGTGGCGTGGGCCCATTGGCCCTTGATGAAAATCATATCCGACATTAAAGTATATACGACTACTGTGTAATTCCCGGAATTGGCCGGGAAGTATCCACCTCCGGACCTTAATCCGGATTCACCACGGCAGGCAAGAGTTGTGCGTGCGAGGTGGATATGCATCCTGTGAGCCAGAATTCTCCAGTCCCCGTAACCGGCAAGCCGTTAATGTCGATAGCCATTCTGTTTTTATTTGTATTCCATCTTTCCCCCAAAACCCTTAACGCACAGGCGCTCGGCCAACTGCAGGGTGCGGTCTCCGGTTCTGAATACGCGCAGTTTCCCGCCGCGGGAGACGCCACGGTTTATACCGTTGCCGCCGGATTCAATGTTTATTTTGTGAGCGTCGGGCAGGGCGATGCTATCTACCTTGAGCTCCCCAACGGGCAAAATGCCCTTATTGACGGGGGACCCTCCAGTTCCGCTTCCGGCCCGCTGGCCAGGTTCCTTACAGCCAGGAATATCACTAATATCGACCATGTGGTCCTTACGCATCCCCACTCCGATCACTATAAAGGGTTGCAGTATGTTTTTGCGAACCTGAGCGTGGCTAACTTCTATGATACCCGTATCGATAATACCGGCGCTACCGGGGACAATACCTTGCGCGATAAAATAAGCGCTTTGGGCGTGAATACCGCTTACCCGGCCGCGGGAGACCAACTGGCCTGGGGCGGAGATGTGGCGGTTAAAGTTTTTAACAGCTGTCCGCAAACGCAGCAAAGTTCCAAAAGTCCCGTGATAAACAACTGCTCCATTACCCTTAAGGTGGCGTATCAGGATTCTTCCCTTCTGTTTACCGGTGATATTGAGGCTGATATTGAAGCCTCCCTTGTGGCGCGTTATGGAGAGGAACTTAAGGCGGATGTGCTTAAGGTAGCCCATCATGGCAGCCAGTACTCTTCTTCGGACGCTTTCCTTGGGGCGGTAAGGCCGCAGCGTGCTTATATTGAGGTCGGCAAGAATAATTACGGCCACCCCACACAATCCGCCCTGGGCCGCCTGCTGGCTGCGGGCATCAGCGTGTTCCGTACCGATCAGGACGGAACGCAGGTGTATCCCCCGGTTGCATTCGCGGGCATGGCTTCCGCCAACGTTTCCTTTGCCTATTAGCCCGTAAACAGTCAGCTCTCTTCTGTGGGGCGCGTATTTCATATATATAGCCTAGCACACCAACCCGACAACCTCGTGTCGGGTTTCAAATATGGCGTTTTTTTGTAAAATTACAGTCGGTTGGCTATTTTTTACGGTTACCGTTTCGAATAAAGCAAGGAGTAACAGGCATGGCGACGCAATTTAGATCTGGAAATGATACGGTCCGGCGTTATTGGTTTGTGTTGCCCGTATTTATTGCCGGACTCTGCGCCGGATATTTATTTAAAACCTGCCGCCCCGCGGACACGGGCGGTTTGGAAGAGAAAATTCAGGTTCGCCAGCAGGGCTACCGGTTTATCAGTCCGTTGCTGGAATGCGAGAATAGTACGGGACTCATAAACGTCCTGATAAAATCCTTTAAAAAAGAAATGTCCGTTTTGATAAGTGCTTTCTATAAAAGCGGTGAGATCTCTGACGCGGTGGTTTATTTCAGGGATCTGAATAACGGGCCCTGGTATGGCTTCAGGGAACAGGAAAAATTCCGTCCCGCCAGTTTTCTTAAGATCCCGATAGCAATGGCTATTTATAAAGCGGCCGAGGATGATCCCGCTATCCTTAAAAAACGGGTAATGTTCAGCGCCGAGGTGAAGATGCCGGGTGACAGGGTGCAGACCATAATTCCGCCCAGAAAACTTGAAACGGGGAGAGATTACACGGTGGAATACCTCGTTGAGGCAATGCTCCGTTATTCGGATAACCAGGCCATATTTTTGCTCTCCCGCGCGTTTCCTAACGAGTATCTGTTCGAACTCTACAAACACCTCGGCATAGAAGATGACGTGCTGGATAAGATCGACGGGCAACTGTCAATGCGGGCGTATGCCACGTTTTACCGGATACTTTTCAACGCTTCGTACCTTAGCCGGAAATATTCCGAGAAAATTCTTTTTTTTCTGAGCGAAAGCGCGTATAAAAACGCTTTGGCCGCCGGTGTTCCGGCCGGGACCGCGGTAGCACATAAATTCGGGGAAGGCGGGGCGCTGGACGCGCAGCGACAATTGCAGGATTGCGGGATAGTGTATTATCCCGGGCGGCCCTACCTTTTGTGCGTAATGGCCAAAGGCAAAAATCTGAAGGATCTTGAAAAATTTATTGAAACAATTTCCCGTTTTGTCTACAACAATGTGAATCTGTCCGTGAAGAAAGAAAAAATACAGGTTCCCTAGAACCAGCGGGCGGCTGCAGCCGCAAGGGTAAGTACAGGCTTTGAGAAAACCCCCGCAAGTATCACCCCCGCGGCCATTGTGAATATTACCGCCTCGGCGGCGCCTGGCGCACCACAGGTTGCCCCGGCTGCTGCCGGCTTCATGTACATGGCCACTGTAACCCGCAGATAGTAATACATCGATACCGCGCTCATGATCACCGCCACGGCCACAAGGGCGGTGTTGCCGGAATTTACCGCGGCTGAAAAGGCGAAAAACTTGGCGAAGAACCCGGCCAGCGGGGGCACCCCGGCCAGGGAAAACATAAAGGCCGCCATGGCCGCGGCCAGCCAGGGGTGTGTGCGGGCCAAGCCGGCCAGGTCGTCAATAACCGGGCCTTTCTCCCCCTTTTCAAGGACAAGTACCACGGCGAAAGCCCCTATGGTGGCCATGGCGTATACCGGCAGGTAATAAAGTACCGCCTCAAATCCGCGCTGCCCGCCAAAAAACGCTACGGCCAGGTAACCGGCGTGGGCTACGCTGGAATACGCCAGCAGGCGCTTAAGACTGGTTTGCGCCAGGGCCAGCAGGTTGGCCGCGACTACGGTAATTACCGCCAGCCACCAAAAGAGCTCGCGAATGGGGCCGTATTCGAAAATACGGAAGATCCGCCATAGTATGATAACGCCGCCCGCTTTTACCGCCGCCCCCATAAAAGCCGAAATCTGCGTGGGGGCGCCTTCGTACACATCGGGTACCCACATATGGAAAGGAACAAGGGCCGTTTTGAAAGCGAAACCCGCAATTATCAGCACGAAGCCGGCCAGCGCCAGGGGTTCCGGGGCGCCGGCTTTCATAAGCGCCGCAAAAGCCAGGTCCGGGTGGGTCGCATTTAAAAGCGCTATGCCCATAACGGTAATGGCCGAACCGAAGGCGCCGAGCATGAAGTATTTGTAGGCGGCTTCAAGGCCGGGTTTAGAGCGCCTGATGCCGGCCAGCGCGTAAAGAGGCAGGCTCAGCAGTTCGAGCGCTATGAAGGCGGTGAACAGGTCCCCTGCCGCCATCAGCGTTACGAGTCCCAGCGCGGCCATTAACAGCAGGAAGTAGTACTCCCCCCCGCTGTCCGGTTGTGCTGGCGGCCGGTACAGGGAAAGGAGTATTATAAACGCCAGCACGGCGAACGTGAACGCCCACAGGTAGGCGGCGGCGGGGCTTAGCAGCAGCGCCCCGTTAAAACAGGAGATTTCCGTTAAGGGGGCGCGCTTTATGAAACTAAGTACTACCAGTACGGCGCTTAAAGCCATTATTCCCTGCGTGCCGCGCAGCGCCTTAAAGAACAGCGGAAGCAGAAGGCAGGTGAAAGCCGCCGCCGCCAGCAGTAAAGGCCCCGACATGGCGTTGGAGGCGTAAGCTGTAAGTTCAGCGTTCATTTCAACTCCAATGCGTGGGCCGTAGACTGCGGCTGCGCCAAGGCGATGTAGTTGTTGACCGGGCCCGCCACCATTTTCAGGACAGGAGCCGGCCATAATCCTATCAGCAGCATTAAACAAAGCAGCGGAACCAGGTAGGTCCATTCCTTGGCATTAAGGTCGGAAAGGAGCCTGTTTTCCTCATGGCGCAGCGGGCCGAAGATGGTTTGCTGGTACATGCCCAGCATATACACCGCGGATAATACTACGCCGGCCAGGGCTGCGCCGGCCAGCCAGGGGTATACTCTGAAGGAACCGAAAAGTATAAGGGCCTCTCCGACAAAACCGTTCAGGCCGGGCAGGCCTATCGAGGAAAGCGTGACTATAAGTAAGACCGCGGAAAAATAAGGCATTACTTTCGCCAGGCCGCCGTAATCGTCGATCATGCGGCTGTGGCGGCGTTCGTAAAGTATGCCTACAAGCAGGAAAAGCGCGCCGGTGGAAAGCCCGTGGTTTGCCAGCTGCAGCACCGCGCCGGATACCGCCGCCGGCTCAAAAGACATTATTCCCAGCATTACAAGGCCAAGGTGAGCCACCGAGGAATACGCCACCATTTTTTTCAGGTCCTTCTGGCTCCAGGCCACCAGCGACGCGTAAATTACGCCGAAAGCGCCCAGCGCGGCCAGCCAGGGCGCGAAGACCGCCGCCGCGGCCGGGAACAGCGGGACCGCCAGGCGCATATAGCCATAAATCCCCATCTTAAGCAGCACCCCGGCCAGCAGTACGCTGCCGGCCGTGGGGGCTTCAACATGCGCGTCGGGCAGCCAGGTGTGGAAGGGGAACAGCGGGACTTTGACCGCGAAGGCAAAGGCAAAGGCGGCAAACAGCCAGAACTGGGCACCCGCAGTAAGCGCCCCGCCGTAAAGGGCCGGCATGGAGAACGTCCATGTTCCGGCCTGGGCGTGGTGCGCCGCCGCCACCCATAAAATCGCCACCAGCATCAGTACCGAGCCCGCCATGGTGTAGATGAAAAATTTAAGCGCGGCGTAAACGCGCCGCGGGCCTCCCCAGATCCCGATAAGGAAATACATGGGGATAAGCATACCTTCCCAGAACAGGTAGAAAACGAAAAGGTCCAGCGCCGCGAAAACACCGAGCATTGCCGATTCCAGGAAGAGCAGGCAGATGTAATATGCGCGCTGCCCTTCCTTTATAGAGCTGAAGGAGGCCAGCACGGCGGCCGGCATAAGTAGCGCGGTAAGCATTATCAGCAGCAGGCTGATCCCGTCAACTCCCAGTGTATAATTTATGCCGTAAGCGGGCAGCCAGGGAAGGCTGAATTGGAACTGCATGGAACCTGCCGCGTCGAACTCCGCGTACAATTTAAGGGCAGCCAGCAGTGTGAGCAGTGTGGCCGCCAGCGCAAGTTTCCTGACCGCTTTGGTTCTGTGCTCCGGCACGGCCAGCAGCATGAGCCCTGCCAGGCCCGGCAGCAGCACTATCAAGGAAAGGGGATTGGTAAGTAGTTCCATCAGATTATCCAGTAGAGCATAACAGCTACTCCCAGGGTGAATATCAGGGCATAGTGGTCCAGCCTGCCGTTCTGTATCCTGCGCAGGCTGGAGGCGGCCTTATAGAAAGCCTGCGCCGTTCCGTTCACCATTACACCATCTATGAGGCCGGCGTCCAGCAGTTTGAACAGCAGCTTGCCGGAGATAAATTTGAGCGGCCTGACTGCCAGCAGGCCGTAAATTTCGTCCACATAGAATTTATTGAACGCCAGGGCGTGCGCGGGCGCCAGCGTAAGCTTGAGAAAAGCCGCCGGTCCCGGCAGAGTAAGCAGGAAAGCCGCCGCTATTCCCGAGAGACCCGCTCCCGTGGAAACGGCCATAAGGAGCGTCGCGTGAGGGTTAATCCCGGCGCCAACCCCCGCCGCGGGTTCAAGGAAAACCAGGAGGCTGTCTTTAAGCAGGAAGCCCCCGCCCAGCGCCAGAACGGCCAGCGCCGCCATAGGCAGGGTCATGCTGAGCGGGGATTCGTGCGCGTGCGAACTGCTGGTGCGGGGCTGGCGCAGGAAGGTGAGTATTACCAGACGGGTGGTATAGAAAGCCGTCAGGCCGGCGGTCAGGACGCCCGCCGCCCACACCCAGCGCCCGCCGTGCTCAAACACCTTCTCCAGTATAAGGTCCTTGGAGTAGAAGCCGGAAAGCCCCGGCACGCCGGAGATGGCCAGCCACCCGGCCGCCATCAGGAGGAAGGTGTGCGGCATATAGTTGCGCAAGCCGCCCATTTTGAACATGTCCTGTTCGCCCCGCATGCCGTGTATGACCGAGCCTGCGCCGAGGAACAGGAGGGCTTTAAAGAAAGCGTGCGTAGCCAGGTGGAATACCGACGCGGAGAACGCCCCCGCCCCGGCGGCCATGAACATGTACCCCAGCTGGCTTACGGTGGAGTACGCCAGTACTTTCTTTATGTCTTTTTGCAGCAGGGCTATAACGGCGGCGAAAAAGGCGGTGAAGCAGCCGGTAAGCAGCACCACTTCCAGGGCTTTAGGGGCCAGCTCATAGAGGAAGTGCAGGCGGGCCAGCATGTAGACGCCGGCGGTGACCATGGTGGCGGCGTGTATCAGGGCCGATACCGGAGTGGGGCCGGCCATGGCGTCGGGCAGCCACACATGCAGCGGGAACTGTGCGGATTTCCCGGTGGCGCCGAAGAACAGGAGCAGGCAGATCAGGGTGGGCGCCGCCATGCCCAGCGCCGTGGCGGAGGCCAGCAGCGGCGCGTTCTTTTCAAGCGAGGCAAAATCCATGGCCGGCGCCCCTGCCGCCGCAAGCAGTGAGAACAGCAGCATCAGGCCAAGCAGGAAACCGGCGTCGCCCACGCGGTTGGTTATAAAGGCTTTTTTGCCAGCGGAGGCCTTTTCCGGATCTTCGTACCAGAAGCCTATGAGCAGGTAGGAACATAAGCCCACCCCTTCCCAGCCCACGAACATCACCAGCGGGTTGTCGGCCAGCACCAGGACCAGCATGAAGAATACGAACAGATTAAGGTATGCAAAATAGCGGTTGCAGCCGGCGTCCCCCTTCATGTAGCCGGTGGAATAAATGTGTATGAGCAGGCTTACCCCGGTTATTATCAGCGCCATTACTGCGGACAAGGGGTCGAAGCGGAAGGCCGCGTCCACAAAAAAACTGCCGGCGGAGATCCAGGTGTAAAATGTGTCCCGCAGCAGGCGGTGGTCCGCGGGCAGGTTAAGCAGGTCGGAAAAAGAAAGCGCCGCAAACACTAACGAGACGAAAATAGCGGCCGAGCCGATGATTCCGCCGGCTTTCTCCCCTAAAAACTTTTTCCCGCCCAGGCCATTGGCGATAAAACCGGCCAGCGGGGGCAGGAGTATCCATTTCAGGAGCGGGTAGTAGTTGCCTTCCATGTCAGCCCTTCAGGTCCTTTATGTTCTCCGCTTCCAGCGTCTTGAAAGCCGAAGCCATCGCTATTATCAGCGCAAGCCCTACACCCGCTTCGGCGGCCGCTACGGCAAAAAGCATTAAAGCGTAGGCCTGTGATGCCGGCTGCGGGCCCAGCGCTACTATGGCTATGTTGGCCGCATTGAGCATCAGTTCCAGGAACATCAACATGCGCACCAGGCTGCCGCAGGTGAGGAAGCCCGCCGCCGCCAGGGCGAAAAGTGCGTAGCTTATGGCCGCCAGCGGATAGGCGTTCACGGGGCCGTCCTTTTTTTCAATGCCAGCGCCGCGGCGCCCACAATGGAAGCCAGTATTACCAGGCCCAGCAGCTCGAACTGGAAAATGAAACGGCCAAAAAGCTCCCGCGCAATGGCGAGCGTTCCGGTTTCCTCGAACCCGGCGCCGATAGTGAAAATCTTTAAACTTGCGGAGACCTTCAGCAATTCGGCGAGTATTACCACAGCGGCAGCGAGCCCCAGTACTCTCGCCATGCGCCCGGGGGCGGGCCGGTCCCTCCAGGCCTGAGGCGTAACGGTGACCGCCACTATGAAGAGGGTCATAATGGCGCCGGCATAAAGGATTACCTGGAGCGCGGCCAGCAGCTGGGCGCTGAGCGCCAGGTAGATACCGGCGGTGCTGAGCAGCGCCGCCAGCATGAGCATGGCCGCTTTTACCGGGTTGCGCTCGAACAGCATCAGCAGCGTAGCCAGGGCCGCAAGGGCGCTCAGGATATATATTGCCGCGGTCAATATCATTCATCCCCCCGCGCTGCAAGATATTCGTTGGCCAGCCTGTTGGCGGCCCCCTCCGTGGAGGGTTCGCCGGGCAGGTTGCCCAGCAGGGTTTCCTTGTTCAGCATAAGGTTTTCGCGCGCAGCCGCCGCTCCGGGGATATTCTGTGTGTCCATGGCTATGGCGTCCTCGGGGCAGGCCTCCACGCACATGCCGCACATTACGCAGCGCGCCAGGTCTATGTCGAAAACCGCGGGATATTTTTCCACAAAATTGTCAGTATATTCCGCGGCTTCGATATGTATGCACATCGCCGGGCAGGCGGTCTGGCAGAGGAAGCACGCCACGCACTTGGGCGATCCGTCGGCGCGGACTTTGAGGCGATGGCGCGTGCGCAGGCGGGCGTTGCCGGGCAGGGGGATCACATTTTCCGGGTACTGTACGGTTGGTATACCTTTGGGATTAAAAAGATTTACAAAGAAGTGGCGCATTGTTACGGAAAGGCCGCGGGCTATCTCCCAGAGGTAGATCCTTTCCAGCAGGTTCAGCGGCTTGTTGTGGACTTTTTTCACGCTTATCATAGTTTCCCTAAAGCAAGCATTACGGCGCCGGTCAATAAAATGTTCAGCAGGGCCAGCGGCAGCAGGGCTTTCCAGCACAGGCTCATAAGCTGGTCGAAACGAAAACGCGGCAGCGTCCAGCGCACCACCAGCAAAAACCAGGCGAAGAATACGGTCTTGGCGGAGAAAGCCGCCACCTGCATGGCGGACACCAGGTAATGGTTAAGGGACAGCGCTCCGCCGCCGGGGAATATGAAGCCTGTTTCATAAAGGTAAGGCACCTGCCAGCCGCCGAAGAACAGCGTGGCGGTGAGCATGGCGACCAGTACTATTTCCGCGAACTCGGCGAACATGAACGCCGCGAATCGCATTGAACTGTACTCCATGAAGTAGCCGATAATCTCGGATTCCCCCTCCACAAGGTCGAAGGGGCCGCGTTTGTTCTCGGCTATGGCCGCGGTCAAAAAAAGAATGAAGGCGAGCGGCTGGCAGACCACGCCCCAGGCGGGAACGCATCCGAACAGGAGGGCCCCCTGGGCGCGCACCATGTCCTGGAGCGCGGCCGAGCCGTATATCATCATAAGCCCTACAAGGGTCAGGCCCAGCACGACCTCGTATGAAACCATCTGCGCCGCGCCGCGCATTGCCCCCAGCAGGGCGAAATTATTCTTTGACGCCCAGCCGGCCAGGAAGGTGCCATAAATAGCCATCCCGGACAGCGCCAGCACAAAGAACAGGCCCAGCGGCAGGTCGGCTATCAGGAGGTCCAGTTTATAGCCGAATACCATCACGTAGTCGCCGAAAGGTATTACCGCGAAAAGCGCCAGCACCGGTACCAGCGCGAACAGCGGTGCCAGTGTGAACAGCAGCTTTTCCGCGCGGCCCGGCACAAAATCTTCCTTGAATATCATTTTTATTGCGTCGGCCGCGGGATGGAAAAGGCCGTTGAGCTTCAGGCCGAAGACAGCGGCGCGGTTGGGCCCTATTCTATCCTGCATCAGGGCGCTTACCTTGCGTTCAGCCAGGGTAAGCAGGCCCGTAAAGCCCATTATGGCGCCAAGGAACACCAGTGCCTTGGCCGCGGCAGCGCCGGCAAAGAGCAGTATGTCCATGTTCGCTTCAAAAAAGGCCGTCATTTAAATTCAGGGCCCTCCAGAGCGGCCGCCGCGGAGTCAAGGTGCAGTTCGGCGCCGCTGTACGAGGCCAGTTTGTTCACTACGGCCCACAGCGGTTTAATCCCGCGCGGCGGCTCCACCGCGGCCGCGGTCGAGCG
>Ga0156396_1040_pt2 | contig 13909 bp, 12 predicted proteins | sample RifOxyA3_FD_108040 | JGI IMG/M metagenome (GOLD analysis project Ga0156396, IMG submission 108040) | Elusimicrobia bacterium RIFOXYA12_FULL_57_11 | reverse complement strand
AAACCGCTTCTTTCTGCCCGCGACGTCGCTTTTTCAGCCCTTAAAGATTTTAAAACACCTTTCTGCCGGCGGCACAGAGGTTTAAATAAATGAAAATACTTCTTACTGGCGGTTCCGGGATGGTAGGGAAAAATATCCTCGAGCATTCCGCCGCGGCAGTACATGAATTCCTGGCGCCGGACATTCAGGAACTGGACCTTCTTTCTTTTGCGGCCGTTAAGTCTTATCTTGACAAGATGAAGCCCGACTTTATTGTGCATGCCGCCGGCCGCGTTGGCGGAATACAGGCCAATATGGCCAACCCGGTGGCGTTCCTGCTTGAAAACCTGGACATGGGGCGTAACCTGGTATGGGCGGCCAGGCAATGCGGCATTAAGAAACTTATAAATCTGGGCAGCTCCTGCATGTACCCGCGTAATGCCCAAAACCCGCTTAAAGAAGAGATGGTGCTGCAGGGCGAGCTGGAGCCCACCAACGAGGGCTACGCTCTCGCAAAAACCGTGATTTCAAGGCTTGCCTCTTACATTTCCAAAGAAACCCCGGAATTCCGTTACAAGACGCTTATCCCTTGTAATCTGTATGGCCGCTGGGACAAATTCGCCCCGGAGCATTCCCATATGATACCGGCCGTGATACGTAAAGTCCACCTGGCAAAGCTTAACGGCGACAAGACGGTAGAAATATGGGGAGACGGCACTGCCAGGCGCGAATTCATGTATGCCGGGGATGTCGCGGACTGTATACACCGCTGCATAAAAGAATTTGATACGCTGCCGGGGCTTATGAACGTAGGGATAGGAGAGGACCACTCCATCAACGATTATTACAAGGCCGTGGCCGCCGTTGCGGGCTATACAGGCGCTTTTACCCATAACCTTACGAAGCCTGCCGGCATGGCCAGGAAGCTGGTGGATATTTCGCGCATGACCGTCTGGGGCTGGAAACCCGCCATCCCGCTAAAAGACGGCATAGCCGCCGCGTATGAGTTTTTTAAAGCCAGCTATGGAGACAAAAAATGATTCCCCTGATGAAGAATACGTTCCTCAATGAATACGAAACGAAAAAAGAACTGGTGGATTTTATTCTCAAGGCCAAGATTCTCAGTATGGGGGAAAAATGTCTGGAATTCGAAAAGGCTTTTGCCAAAACGCAGGGCCGCAGGCACTGCATACTTTTTAACAGCGGCGGCAGCGCCAACCTGGCCCTGCTGCAGGCGCTTAAGAACCTGGGCCGGCTGAAGGACGGGGATAGCGTAGGCTTTTCAGCCCTTACCTGGTCCACTAATGTCATGCCTATCCTGCAGCTGGGCATGAAAGCCGTGCCTGTGGACTGCGAAGCGCAGACGCTTAACTGCATGGCGGTCAACCTGGCCGAAACCCTTAAGACGGTAAAGCTGGACGCGTTTTTTATTACCAACGCGCTGGGTTTTGCCGGTGACCTGGGGGAGATACGTAAAATATGCGCCGGCAACGGGGTGCTGCTGATAGAGGATAACTGCGAGTCCCTGTGCACGGCCCTGCCCGGCGGCAGAACCGGTAATTTCGGCCTGGCCTCCACATTTTCGTTCTTTGTGGCGCACCACATGTCCACTATAGAGGGCGGCTGCGCCTGCACCGACGATGACGAACTTGACGAAATGCTGCGCATAACGCGCGCCAACGGCTGGGACCGCAACCTGAATTTTGCGGCGCAGCGCCGCCTGCGCGAGAAGCACGGAGTGAAGAGCGAATTCGAGGCTAAATATACTTTCTACGATTTGGGCTTCAACCTGCGCCCCACCGAAATTACCGGCTTCCTGGGGCTTACGCAACTGAAATATCTTGAGGCTAATTGTGATGTCCGCCAGAAGAATTACCTGGCGCTTGAGGAGGAGGTCAGCAACAACCCGGATCTGCTGCCCGTAAAGCGCGGGCATCTTTCCTTCCTGTCCAACTTCGCTTTCCCGGTTATCTGTAAAACCAGGGAGCTGCGTGGGAAGTATATAGAGCATTTCTCAGGGGCCGGTGTGGAAATACGCCCAATCATAGCCGGCAACATGCAGCGCCAGCCTTTTTTTGCCAAGTACGTCAAAGGGGACTGGCAACTGAAAGGCGCCCAGTTCCTGCACGAGTGCGCCTTCTACTTCGGCAATTACCCGGAACTGACAGACGCCGACCTGGATATGCTCAAGAGCTGTCTGAGGAAGTACTGATCGGGCGGCGCCGGATCTGGATAAAAAATTAAATTTGCTATTATTAATATTGCGAAATAAAGTTAGTACCCGTAGTTACTATTCCAGATAAACGAGCTATATAAAGATGACATCTCTTATCAATAAACGCGTTATGCTCACCGGCGGGGCGGGCTTCTTAGGCTCTTTTGTGGCCGAAAAGCTGAAAGCCAGGGGTTGCAAGAACATTTTCATTCCAAAGGAACAGGAGTTCGACCTGGTAGACGCCGCCGCGATCAAACTGGCTTTTCTTGAGTCAAAACCGCACATCGTTATACACTTGGCCGCTAAGGTGGGGGGGATAGGCGCAAATAGGGAAAATCCTGGCAAGTTTTTTTACGATAACCTGATGATGGGTGTGCAAATGATGGAGCAGGCACGACTGTCTGGCGTGGAGAAATTTGTGGCATTGGGAACCATCTGCGCGTATCCCAAATTCGCGCCGGTGCCGTTCAAGGAATCGGATCTCTGGAACGGTTACCCCGAGGAGACTAACGCGCCGTACGGCTTGGCCAAGAAAATGATGCTGGTGCAAGGCCAGGCGTACCGCCAACAGTATGGCTTTAACTCCATCTTCCTGCTGCCGGTCAACCTGTACGGGCCCCGCGATAATTTTAGTCCAGGGTCATCCCATGTAATCCCCGCTCTTATAAAAAAATGCGTTGAAGCCGTTAAGACTGGCGCTGCCGAGGTAACTGTCTGGGGCACAGGTAAGGCTACACGAGAGTTCCTGTATGTGGAAGATTGCGCCGAGGCGATAGTATTAGCTGCGGAAAAATACGAATCCTCAGATCCTGTAAATATCGGGGCGGGCTTCGAAATATCCATAAAAGACCTGTCTGAGCTAATCGCCAGGCTGTGCGGCTTTACCGGGAAATTGGTCTGGGACGCCTCTAAGCCCGACGGTCAGCCCCGTCGAATGCTCGACACATCCAAGGCGCTGAAAGCGTTTGGGTTTAAGGCCGTTACGGATTTTGAGACTGGTCTGAAAAAGGCGATAGAGTGGTATAAGTCCGGATGTTGACAGTTGTCTGAATTTACCCCCGCGGACTTTCTCCCGCCAGGAACTGCTGGAAGTCCGAAGAGTTAGGCGGGCCGCGGCGCGAATATGGAAATAAATAAGAAGCGGAGCGTGAAAATACTGGCGGTCCTGATGGAATGGGACTATTGTGATCCCAAGCGGGGCCCATCCCTCGACCAAGAGTATTTTTACAAGAATCTTTTGAAACTGGCGGACATGGTAGAGCCCTTCTGGTACGATCCCTACATAAAAGATCTTCCTAGGCTTCAGGAATTGCTGCTTAACAAGGCGAAAGAATATAAGCCCGATTTGATATTCTTTGTGCCGTATCTCGATCAGTTCCGCACTGCTACCCTTGATGTTCTTAAGGCGCAGTATTCCACAATAGCCTGGTTCGGCGACGATACCTGGCGTTTTGACAGTTACTCTTCAAAACTGGCGCCTCATTTTACTTACGCCGCTACCACAGATGTTTTTAGCATTTCCAGGTACAAGAAACTGGGGATTACTCCCCTAGTCACACAGTGGGCGGCGCAGCCGGGTAGTGAGGAGCCCGGCCCGGTGCCGGCTGCAGTTTATGACCATGAAGTTTCCTTTGTCGGCGGGTACAGCAGTTCCCGCGCGTGGTATATTGAACAACTGGCAAAGCACGGTATAAAAGTAAGTTGCTTTGGCGCCGGTTGGCCGGCGGGCAAGGTTTCTTTTGAGGAGATGTTCCGTATCTTTTACCGGACAAGGATAAATTTGAACCTTTCCAACAGCATTAGCAGCGATATACGGTTTATAGTGACCAGTCTGCGTTCCATCGTTAACTACCTGCGTTCACCTAAAAGGGCGGAACAGATAAAGGCCAGAAATTTTGAGATTCCTTTGGCCGGGGGCTTCCAATTAACCAATTACGTGGCCGGGCTGGAGAAATATTTGAAAATAGGGGAAGAAGTGGCGGTATTTTCATCTCCGGAAGAATGCGCGCAGCAGATAAGGTATTACCTGGAAAACGAAGAAGAACGGGCCAGGGCGGCTCTCATGGGTTATAAGAGGACAGCGGCCGAACATACGTACCTGGTGCGGCTGGAGCGGATATTGACGGAGATATTGGGTTAGCGGCGCAACGACGCGAATGAAAATACTACTGGCAACACTTTCTATTGAACCGGAAAGCCGGAATGAAAACAACAGGAACGCGGCCTATTCGCTGGGGCTGGGTTATCTGCATACTGTGCTTGAAGCCGCCGGGCATAATGTTAAAACACTTTTTCTTAATAACGTGGACTACTCCGCGTCCGATGCCGCGTTTTTCTCCGCTGTAAAAGAAATGCGCCCGCAGGCGGTTGGTTTCCAGGTCTTCAGCATGAACAGGGTGGCGACTTTTGCCGTCATACAGAAACTGCACGACGCTGATCCTGAAATCCGCATAATTATAGGCGGTGTGCACACGTCGATGATGTATGAACAGATACTGAAACGGTTCCCGTACGCCGTGGCGGTAATAGGTGAGGGGGAACATACCCTGACGGAGCTGGTAGCGGCCCTTGCGGGCGGCAGGACGCTGGAAAACGTTAATGGCTTGGCTTATTTTCAGCAGGGTCAAGTGAAACTTACCCCGGAAAGAGAGTTAATAGCGGACCTGGACGGTCTGCCCGAGCCCAGACATGAGATTTTCTTCGACAGTGAACCTGCCCGCAGCGTGGGGCATATAATCTCGTCGCGCGGCTGCCCATTTGACTGCACTTTCTGCTGCCTTAAGGTTATAAGCAAGAGGCGCTTCAGGGCCCGGAGTCCTGAAAGAGTTGCAGCGGAGATTAAAGGCTTAAAAAACAGGTACCCGCGGCTGAAAGAAATACAATTTCATGACGACACGCTTCTTCTGGATAACGCGCGGGTTATTGCTCTGTGCAAACTGCTGGTAAATGAGGGCCTGAAGCTGAATTTCGTGTGCAGCGCCCGGGTTAAGCCGGTTTCGGAAGATATGTTCTACTGGATGCAGAAAGCTGGCTTCACCAAGGTAATGTTCGGATTAGAAACCGGGTCAGAGAAGCTTTTGCAGTCGATACATAAGGGCATAACGAAGGCCGATGTGTTAAACCTTTTCAAAACGCTGAAGCCGTACGGTTTCAATGTCACTACTTTCCTTATGTGCGGCTTCCCAGGGGAGACAGCTGAGACGGTGCGGGAGACTATAGAACTTGTGCGCGCCACGCAGAGGATAAAGTACAACCTTGTTTCTGGAGTGGGTAAACTGTGGGTATATCCCGGTACGGATGTCTACCGTGTGATGAAGGCCGCGGGCAAGATCAGCGACGACTTCTGGATGACGGAGCAGCCGGTGCCTTATTTTACCGTTGAACATGACGTGGCAACCCTGACCAGGTTCGAGAACGAGATGCTGGAGAACCTCTCTTTTCTCAATATTTTCACTTTCCGAGGGTTTTACCGGCACTTTTTAAGAATGCCTCTCGGGATAACGCGTTTTTTTATTAAGCCCAGCAACGGAAAAATACTGCTGAGCGTATTGGCGGCAGCCGCACAAAGGAATTTTCCCGTTATTTACGCTAAGCTGTACGCGGCATATAAGAACGCGGTTTCCGGACGGAGTGACGCCTTGCCGGGCGGATCGGATAATACACCATGAACATCTTACTTACCGGAGGTACGGGGTTTCTGGGTTCACGCCTCCTTACCGCCCTGGCGCAAAAAGGCCATAGGGTTGTGGTCCTGACAACAAAGGCCTCGAAGCTGACTGTTCCTGCCGGCTGCACTGGGCGTGTGGCTGCTTTAACGCTGGAGAAAATTAACCTGGATAAGGTTTTCTCCCAAGAAAAGATAGAAGCTGTAATACACTTGGCAACTGTATACGGCAGGAAAAAAGAAACTTTGGCGGAATTGCTGCAATGCAACGTGACCCTCCCCATAAGGCTGATGGAGCTGAGCCTGCGCCACGGCGTGAAATTGTTCTTAAATACGGACACTTTCTACAGCAAAAAAGGGCAGCCGTACCAGCCGCTGCGGCAGTACTCCCTCTCCAAGATACAGTGCCTGCAGAGGCTGCGGAAAATGGCCGGGACTACCAGGGTTATAAACCTCAGGTTGGAGCATCTTTATGGGCCTGGGGACGCCACCTCCAAGTTTATTCCCGGCGTCATACAACGTATGCTGCAGGACGAATCCGGTGCGATAGAATTTACCAGCGGGATTCAAAAGCGTGATTTTATTTTTATTGACGACGCGGTTAAGGCTTATCTGTCAGTGCTTCGAAAGCCTGAATCTTTTCCCGGACCGTTTGCCGAGATAGAAGTGGGGACAGGAAAGGGCTACACGGTAAAAGCGTTGGTCAACGTGATACGGGCCATTATACGGCCGGTCAGGACGCGTTGCGCTTTTGGCGCAAAGCCTTTACCCGCAGGTGAGATAATGAACTCCCGGGCCAAGGCTGGGTTGCTGCTGGCGGCTGGTTGGCGCCCCTCCCGCACATTGCGCCAAGGGTTGCGGAAAACAATTTCTTCCATGAGGAAGGATGCCCGCCAATGAACGGACGGGTGCAACCTTTGGTCTGCGTTTGCCTGCCAACTTACAATTCCGCGGCTACGGTCAGTGAGACGCTGGCGTCCATAACAAGGCAGACATACAAGAACATCCGGATTGTAGTGGTGGACAACGCTTCGGAGGACGGAACGCTTGTTATTGTAAGAGAGTACGCTAAAAAGGACGGAAGAATCTCTGTTTTTGTGAACGAAAAGAACCTCGGACTGGAGGGCAACACCAACCGCTGTATTCAACTTGCCGTCGGTGAGTATACCGCAATATATCATTCAGATGATATCTATGAGTCTTCCATTATAGAGGAAGAGGTTGCTGCTCTGGAGGCCCGTCCGGATGCGGCAGCGGTTTTTGCGATGGCCAGGAGTTTTGGCTCCGGGGGGCGTCCCTGTAGGGATTACAGGCTCCCCCTGACTTTGCCCAAGGGGGAAGTCTATACGTTCCGGGATGTCTTTAAGGCCATGTTGCAGTATGGTAACTTTCTGTTTTGTCCCACAGCCATGGTGAGGACTGACGTGTATAAGAACTATGTGAGAGAGTGGGACTATGCGAAATATATTAGCGCAGCGGATGGTGATGCATGGCTCAGAATACTTAAACGCTACCCGGTCTGCCTGATAGATAAGCCATTGTTAAACTACCGGTTAAGTGTTGCTAGTTTCAGCTATCAGCTTGCAAGGAAGAAAACCGGCAGGCATGATATGTTTAAGCTGTTTGACGACTATATACAGGGATATGCCAGAGATCTTATCGACGGTAAAGATCTGATTAATTACGCTTTTCTCCGGCTCCAGGATGATGTTAATAGGGCTTTTAATCTTTTTGTCCTGGGAGACTTTCCCGGGGCGCGGGAACTGCTTGCCGGAAGCTTCGAGGCGGGAAACATCTATAATTCCCTATTCTCAATGGGAAGATTGAAGATAATATTGTCAGGTTATGCTGTTTATGTTTTATCCTTTATAAAACTGCCCCGGTCCACTCGTGAATATTTAATGAGCGCGAGGTACAAAGGATGACGAACCTGGCGATATGGGTGGGGAAACCTTACGACAACGACACGTTGTTCGACAGTTCTTCGCCTATCGACCCGGATAAGCGCTGGGCGCCCTTTCAGCAGCTCAGGCACGACATCGAACTTAAGGGAGGAACCTGCCATACGCAGGACGTTTGCCTGCGCGATGGTCTTAACCCCGACGCGGTACTGTTTTTGGACATGCCGGTCGTCCCGGTAGACAAGCTGCTGGGCAAGTGGGGGGGGAAAGTTCGCAAGGTGCTCTTCCTGCAGGAGCCGGCGGTAATTATGCCGCGCAACTGGGAAAAGTCCAGGCACCTGCAGTTCGACAAGGTGCTTACCTGGAACGACGACCTGGTGGATAACGCGCGGTATGTAAAAGCTAACTGTCCCTACCCCGTCCCGTCCTCTATCCCCAGGAACCTGGAGCAAAAAGACCGCTTCTGCGTCATTATTGCCGGCCACCATAAATTCAATTACCCTTTTGAGCTGTACACGAAGCGCGAAGAGGTCATCCGCTGGTTTGAGGCCAATCATCCCGAGGACTTCGACCTTTACGGCCGTGGCTGGGATCAATATGTTTTCCAGGGGATAAAGCCCATCAGGGCGCTTAACCGTATAAAAATCCTTAAAAAAATGCTGGCACCATCTTTCCCGTCGTATAGGGGGCCGGTAGAGAAAAAATATCCCGTGCTCGCGCGGCATAAATTCTGCGTCTGTTACGAAAACTCTTCCGACATGCCCGGCTATATAACGGAAAAAATCTTCGACATTTTCGCGGCGGGTTGCGTGCCGGTGTATTGGGGCGCCCCGAACATAGCCGCCCACGTGCCCGCCGACTGCTATGTGGATAAACGGAGGTTCAGCGGCTACGAGGAACTGTACGCGCACCTGAAGCGCATGACGGACGCTGAATATTTGGGGTACCTGAACGCTATAGAGGCTTTTGTTAAAAGTGAAAAGGGCTATGAATTCTCGATCCCTAAATTTTGTGAAACGGTTATAAAGGAACTGCCATGAAGAAAGTGCTTTTGTTCAGTTCAGCCCTGCAGAAAGACGTGCAGGCCCACATGAATAACAACTCTTACGGGCTGGGGCTGGCTTATCTGCACGCGGTCATAGAAAAAGCCGGTTATCTTGTGGAGACAAGGAATTTTAATAACGACGATATGGCCGCGTCGGAGACAGAAATGGCGGCGGATATGCGGCGCTTCCGCCCGGATTTCCTGCTGGTGCAGATATTCACGATGAACCGGGTCTCGAGCTGCAGGCTTATTAAAATGGCGCGGGAGATTCTGCCGGAGGTGAATATAATTATAGGCGGCGTCCACGCCTCGATATTTTACGAGCAGTTGCTGCAGAATTTTGCTGTGGACTGTGCCGTTATTGGCGAGGGGGAAGAAACCATAGTAGAGCTTCTGGCCGCGCTTTCCTCCGGCAAGACCCCTGCGGGCGTCAAGGGTACGGCCTATAAAGAAAACGGTGTAATTGTGAAGAACCACGACCGGCCGCTCATAGAGGACCTGGACTCTATCCCGTTCCCGCGGCATGAACTGTTCATCACCCCCAAGACGGAGATGGCCTGTGTGCTTACCACCAGGGGCTGCCCGTTCAGGTGCAGCTTTTGCTGCCTGCATACGATTTCTCACCGGCGTTTCCGGAAACGGTCTGTGGATAACGTGGTGGCGGAAGTGGAGTATATCCTAAAGACCTTCAAGAATATAGACACTATTCAGTTCGCCGACGATACCTTTACTTTGGACCAACCCAGGGCTATAGCGTTCTGCAAAGAAATAATCAAACGGAACATAAAAGTTAAGTTCCTGTGTTCGGCGCGGGTAAATCCGGCCAGTATAGAGCTTTTCAGGCTGATGGAACGGGCCGGCTTCGTCGGCATGGGCTTCGGTTTGGAAACTGGCAGCGCTAAACTCCTTCAATCTATCCATAAAAATATTACCCGGGAAGACGTGCTGGAGACTTTCAGGATGCTGAAGGGAATTAACATCAAGGTGGTCACTTATCTCATGGTGGGGTTCCCCGGAGAAACCAGGGATACCGTCGCCGAGACTATCGACCTGGTGAACAAACTCCGTAAAATAAAATATTTCGAGTTCGTAGGCGTCGCCCGGCTGTGGGTGTACCCCAATACCGAGGTTTACGATATTATGAAGGCGGCTGGCCGCATAGACGACAGTTTCTGGCTTACCGACCAGGACGTGCCGTTCTTCACGCTGGAGCACAGCGCGGCGGAACTGGATCAAATGGTGACGGAGATATCTTTGGGCTGCATGTCCTGGCAGCAGGGCGTGAAACAGGTGGTGAATGAATTGCTTCACCCGGCGGTTAGCGCAAAGAAGATAATCCCGCGGCTGATCCGCCTTAAAAAGTATTTCTTTAGATGAATAAACAGTACCTTATTATAGGGGTGGGGCGGGTAGCCCAGATTCTCATAGCGCTGGCCAGCATGCGCCTGATGACCCACATGTTGTCCGGAGCCGAGGTAGGGAACTTCTACCTGATCCTTTCCCTGGCTGCTTATTTCTCTCTGGTGTTCCTGAGCCCGGTAGGCCTCTATATGAACCGGCGCCTTCACAAGTGGCACGAAGAAGGCAGCCTGATAAACTATTTCGCCTGTTACAATCTTTACGTGGTGCTCGTGAGCCTGGCCGCGATCCCTCTTTTGTTCCTGGCGAAGAGTAGTTTAGGGATAGGGGCGGGACTGGGTACCTCGACGCTGTGCTTGCTGGCTGCCGCGTACATATATTGCGGGACCTGGAACTCTACTATAATCCCGGCCCTGAACATGCTGCAGTACCGCAGGAGCTTTGTGGCTTTTTCAACCGCCACCCTGGTGCTGGGCCTGGCAGCGTCCGTGGCACTTGTCAAGTTTTATTCGGCCTCGGCTGTTCTGTGGATCTTCGGGCAGGCGGCGGCTATGCTGCTGTTGGCCGCGACGGCTCTCGGCTACCTGCTCCTGAAAGTTAAATATAAATCCGACTTCGGGCGCATTTGGGCATGTGTCAAAGCCCCTAAACTTGCCGGCGTGCTTAAGTTCGCCTTGCCGCTGTTGTTCTCAGCGTTCTTTATGTGGCTCCAAAACCAGTCTTACAGGCTTGTGGTGGAAAAATACCTTGGGCTGGATTTTCTTGGGGCCATCGCCGTGGGACTGGGTATCGCAGCGGCTATTGCGTCGGCGGCAGAATCCCTGGTACAGCAAATCTACTACCCGCTTTATTATGGCGAAATAAATACCCCAGACGGAGAAAAAAGAAAAGCTGCCTGGAATAAAATGGCTGCCGTGATGATTCCGCTGTATCTCCTGCTCACCATCTTCGTCTCTTTCCTCTCCTGGCAACTGGTGAACCTTCTTGTTGACGTTAAATTTCATTCGGTCTGGATCTTTACAGTTTTCGGCGCCTGGATGGAATTCGCCCGGATAACCACAAATATTTTAGCCACCGTGGCGCATTCCGAGATGCGGACGGATTCTTTGGCGAAGCCGTACATTTGCGGCGGACTTTTTACTATGGTGGGGGTCTTCTTAGCCTCGCGGTCAGGTTCGTATGTCTATCTTGTCCCCTTGGCGCTCGTTTTCGGCGGGTTCGTCACGCTTGTGCTGATGTTCACAGGTATGAGGCACATAATGCATTTCAGCGTGGCCGCGGCCCCTATTAAGCTGGCGCTGCTGCTGGCGCTGCCGTTCCCGCTGGCTCTGCTGATTAAGAATCCCGGCGGGTCGATAAGCGTTTCCATCCTCGCCCTGGCGGTTTTCGGCAGTTACATGTTAGCCGGGCAGTATTTACTTTACAAAAGACAGAAATTCTGCTGAAGTTAACGAATAAACCGCGGTTAGTGAGAGTGGAGGCAGATGGCTATTGGTATTAAAAGATGACTGGCATAAAGAGACTATTCGCAGCTTATTTCGGCGACCGAGGCGAGAAGATTGATGCCGCACTCCAAGCCGTACTTTTTCTTTATCTTGCTGTTTATTTTCTCGTTCCTTATAAACCTTGGGCGTTCCCGGTCAGTCTGCACTCGCCCTTGCTTATGCTGGGACTTGTTTTGACCGGGTTGCGGGCCCTGGTCAAAAAAACGCTCTTGAATTCCGTCTTTTCAGATGAATTCCCGTTGTTCCTGCTTATGCTGGTTTTTTTTCTTATTTCCTCCATGTTTATCCACTCGTTCATGTTTTCTATCGCCGGTTTTCAAGCGTATTTAGTCTCATTCCTGTGCTTTGTTTTTGTAAGGTGCGCGGCCCGGGGGCTGGATTTGAGCCGGCTGTATGCCTGGATAAATATTTATCTGATCGCTTCAGGCGTCCTTATTCTGCTTCAAGTGAACTTTGCGGGTGTTTTTTACATTTCCGGTTTTTTGGGGAACTATGGATTCGGCCTCACATCGCAAGGGTGGGGATTCGCCAATTCCTGCACACTGGCCGGGGGGATAATGGGCTGGCTTCTGGCCGTGCAACTCGCACACTACTCTTTCACCGCGGCCGGCAAGGTGTCGCGTTTGCGCGACGGCGTGCAACTGTGCGCTATCGGTATGGGAACCATCGGGCTTTTTTATACTCTTTCCCGTGCGGCCTGGGTGGGATTAATGCTGGCGGCGGTATGTGTTTATCTGGCGTTGTATACGGCGTGCCGCGCCAGGACAAACTTCGTAAAAGCCGTATTGTCCGGGGTTATCTTCCTCATCGTTTTCGGCGTATTAGTGCATCCGGAGGTGTACAACAAAAAAGAGAAGCTCCTGTCTTTCTTTCATTTCTTTTTTTCCCCTGGCGCTACTGTTGCAAGTGATCCCTCCGTAAATACGCGCGTGCAGGCCTGGGGCGTGGCGATCAGCGGGATAAAAAGTGCCCCGGTATGGGGTATAGGCTTGGACCAGTTTCCCGTGTTATACCGGCAGGCTTATCCCGAGCTGTTTAAGTCTTCAAAGGGAATCTTGGACCTGAATCAAAACATAAATCCCCACAATTCCTACCTTTACTACACCGTGGAGGTTGGGATTTTGTCCGCTTTCTTCCTGCTCCTGTTGATAGCCCGGATACTGGTCGTGGCCCTAAGAGAGGGAAGTTCCTCAAGAGTTTTTCCGTTCTTGATAGGGTTAATCTGTGTCTGCGGCTGGATTTTCACAAATGATTTTATTAAAGAGCGATTTTTTTGGATAGTTCTTGCCGTGGCCTCCGGGCTTGCGGTCCCGGGACGGGTGCAGGAACTTGCCACGGACGCTCCAACGCGCAGTGATCCGGCCGGCGCTCCGTATTAAAAGGACATGATCTATGGCGTTACCCGAAGATAAATATACAAGCAATGATTATCTGAACCATAACCCGTCATGGGATATGGGGGATTCTCCCTGGAAAGCGGCCGCGGTGGCGGGTTTTCTGAAGGAAGAGGGACTTGCACCCAAAACCATCTGCGAGATTGGCTGCGGTGCGGGGGGCGTGCTGTTGGAACTGAGTGAAAAGCTGCCCGGCGCAGAATTCTGCGGCTATGAGATAGCTCCTGCGGCCGCTCGGTTCTGGGAGAAGACTAAAAGGAATAATGTTAAATTCGTGCTGGGCGATTTTATTGAACTTAATAAGGTTCGCTACGACCTTGTGCTGCTGTTGGATGTTATAGAACACATTGGAGATCCTTTTACTTTTCTCAACGGTCTGCATGGCGCTGCCGAACAGTATGTCTTTCATATCCCGCTGGACCTGAGCGCCTTGTCCGTGGCCCGGGAAACACCGCTGCTGAACGTGAGGCACAAAGTCGGGCATATCAACTATTTCACCAAGAATCTGGCGCTGGAACTGTTGAAAGAGTCTGGTTTTGACGTAATCACGTGGAGGTATACCGGCGCGGCCTTTAATTCACCGCAGAGCACTTGGAAGACGAAACTTGCCGCCATTCCCAGATTTATTGCTTACTCACTAAGCAAGGATTGGGGAGCGCGTCTGATGGGAGGAGAAACGCTATTGGTGCTGGCCCGCAGTGCTGAGAAAACTCCCGTAAAATTTAGTTTATAATAGCTCGGCAACTTTAACGATGAAAATAGCTGTTTTAAATCTTACTGGTGGCGGAGTGAGTGGTGGGTATAAAAAGTACCTTGCCGCCATGCTGCCACGCCTTGCGCAAGTTCC
>Ga0156396_1039_pt1 | contig 14297 bp, 14 predicted proteins | sample RifOxyA3_FD_108040 | JGI IMG/M metagenome (GOLD analysis project Ga0156396, IMG submission 108040) | Elusimicrobia bacterium RIFOXYA12_FULL_57_11 | reverse complement strand
TAGAGCAGCCTGGTAGCTCGCAAGGCCCATAACCTTGAGGTCGTAGGTTCAAATCCTACCCCCGCAACCAGTTTTCAGCAGTCCGACGAGAAATGGCTTGTGGCACTAACCACAAGCCATTTTTATTGCCTCTTGAGTGCGCAAGGTTCGACGACCTTCCGGAGGCAACATGAAGCTACCCCTGCAAGTTCAGTCAAACACAATACCCTGCAATTCGTCCTCATCCTTTCAGTATATTTTAGATGCCTTTATCCTGCGCTGCAAGGCTAAATCCCTGGCTTCCGGCAGTGTGCGGTGGTATAAAGACAAGCTAAGGCCCTTCCTGGCGTTTTTAGAGGGGGTAGGGATAACGGCTGCAAAGGACATTTCTCCCACACACATTCGGGCGTATTTAGAGCATCTCCGAACGGAAGGGCAGTGTTCAGGGACTATATACCGCGCCTACACCGGACTGGGGACGTTCTTCGGATTCCTGCTCAAGGAAGACTTCACAAAGTCCAACCCTATTACACTTGTAGAGAAACCGAAGAGGACAAAACGTCTCCTCCAGGCATTCTCCATGGAGCAGATACGAGCCCTTTTGGCTCAATTTGACCACAATAACTTTCCGCATCTTCGTACGCGTACCCTGACAATCCTACTGCTGGATACCGGGCTCCGGATTTCCGAGGGATTAGGGATCAAGAAAGATGACGTGAATCTACAGGGCAACACTATACGGGTCTTGGGGAAAGGTGGCAAAGAAAGGGATGTTCCCTTTGGGTCAACAGCGAAACAGGCCATAATGCAGTATCTCATGCGGATTGGCGAGATTCCAGGGCAGGAGCTACTTTTCATCAACCGCTTCGGTGGGGGAGTAAATCGCCGGACAATTCAGCGCCAGCTACAGCTCTATGCTAACAAGGCAGGGATAAAAGGCGTCAGGCCCTCGCCACATACATTACGCCATACCTTTGCCACCCAATATATTCTCAACGGAGGGGACGCCTTCAGTCTGCAACGGATTCTGGGGCATTCAACGTTGGATATGGTAAGGGTTTACGTCGATATGGCGAACAGTAACGTGGCCCTTCAGCACCGAAAGTTCTCGCCCATGGACCGCTTGGGACCAGTATCCGGAATTGGTCGCAAAGTGGCTATAAAATAGCTCAGGTGCCCCCAGGATGACATTAGAGAGAGGTCTCACACATCCTTGAAGTTTGGTCGCCGATTATGACTTATAGCGTTTTAGGGCCACGCTTGGCGAGATCAAGCAGGCCGTGTACTTCGTCCATGATGGCGGCTAGTGATGCAACCTTATCACCAATTCCGGCATGAACAGCTGAATTGGTGATAGTCGTTATTGCCAGACTGAGTTTTTCGAGGGCAGGCGTTCTCGAAACCATAGAGTCCAAAGCGGCCTCCTGGAGCTTTGTGCGAAGAACAGTAATCTGTTTGTTGGCTTCAAGTGCTACAGCATCTTCGGTCTCAACATCAGCGCTAAGTTCTTCGAGCTTAGCGATCGTCTCTTTTAGTAGTTCGACGGGGGTTCTCTCGGTCATATGTTTACTTCGCCTCCTGGAGTTGTAGTGTTGCTTTCCTGAGTTCAAGAGTTTGTTTAATGAAGTCGCGTGTTGCCACTATGCGACTGGCTTCAACGTTGCTTGCTAAAGCGATAAAGGCTCTCTTTGCTGCGGAAAGGGTATTCTTGTATGTATTTAACAGTACGTACTGCGCCTGTACTTGAGCCTCAAGCTTTTTGAACTCAATGGCGGACATCTCCACCTGTCCGACCAACAGGACTAGTGCATCCAAGTCGGACGGTGTCGGGTCCGTGGCATTGGCGGAGGGGCGATGCAGTATCGGTTTGTCGCCGTCGCGGTTCATGCTTCGCCGCGCGGCACTTGCCTTCTCAAGCAATGCTTCTATTTCGGAAGTGGATTTCAGCTCTTTAATGCGAGCGTTAAGTCGCCTGGAGAGGGAGTCTACTTGCGACCTGTATGGGTCCTGCTGGCGTTTAAGTTCCGGGACCAAAATATCCTCCAGGCTGCCGGCGTCCTCTGCCAGAATATCCAGAATGGCGGAAACAGGCTTTTGCGCTTGATTGATGGCCGCCCTGAGTTTGTTCCTCTTAATAGCGTCTTCCACAAGCGCCACGCCTTGGGATAGCACCCCAAGGAAAGGGGTGGCGCTCTGGGCGAGCTTTGTTATGGGGGTAACATCAAAAGATATTAGTCCCTGCTGGAACTGGGTTATCTGTCCTTTCAGATTTTCAGGGGACTCGCCGGCGGCTAGGTTTGAGATAACAGTGTTGTATTTGCCGATGATGTCGAGAGCGGCCAAGCGTGTTTGGAAGGCTGCTTTTCGTGCTTCGAGGTCTTTTAACTTGCTGGTGACAGAGCCTTCGGTTTCAGGCCGGTCGGCAATGCCCTCGGCCACTATTTCGGAGCGCAGATACAGGTCCTGGGCTTGTGTGTAGACTGCCGAGAAGTTGTTGGTGTAGGAGTTCAGCGTTTCCTGGTGAACGGAGGCGCACCCAGCTAGCGCCAATACGCAGGGACCAAGTATCCAGAACAGTTTGTCTATTCGCGGTTTCATGCTTTATCCTCCGTGGAGTTCTTTACGGGTAGCCGGTGAAAGGGACTAAACGGCTCTGTTGGCTCTGCGAAGAACAGTGGTTTTATTTTTGGAAGAGCTTTCCTCGCCTCACTTGAACCGAAGCCTTTCAGGGTTGGGATGCCTTTAATGCCGTCGAGGCTGAACTTCCCGCCGGCTACAATAGGGTTGTATCTGTGAATATGCTCCTCACCTGCTAGAAGTTTTGCAATGCCGATGGATCCGGATTCCTGCCCGGACATGAAAGTGTGGGAGGTCTTCCGGGCCCAGAAAAGTTCCCCGCTGCCAAGAGACCAACTTAATTGCTGGTTAAATGGGGTAGCGGTGCAGCCAAGGCTTAAGACTTCCAGGGTGGTCCGTTCCCAACCAAGCACTCCGATGGCTTCGACAACCGCAAAGCCGACCGGGGAGTTTGCCCACATCCCGCCATCGATAAAGGGTATTCCTGACGATGACATATGCGGGGGGAAATATGTCGGGGCTGCGGCTGTTGCCATTGCGACCTCAACTACTGATTCTTTATAGTCGCGTTCCAGGCGAGGGTGATGTGCCGTCTTAAAAACATGCACTTCTCCAGAGTCCATATTCATGGAGGGAATCATCAGTCGGGTTGAGGATTCTCCCAGTTTGCGTTTGCCGAATTTGTTCGCTAGAGCGCGCCGTAAAGGGGCCGGAGAGTATTTTGGAAACCCTAGCCTGCGGAGCAGTTTCATGGGCAGACTGCTGGTGAAAACCTTGGGGCCGAGGTCTTCGTAAAACTTGAGCAGTTCCTTGGCGGAATAGCCCAGTCCTAAGCCCAGGGCCAATATGCCGCCAGTGGAAGTGCCGACTATCAGGTCGAAATACTTCCCGATGGGCGCTTCAATCTGTTCTTCGATATTGGCCAGAAACGCGGCCGGAAAAACTCCCTTAATGCCGCCGCCGTCAAGTGAAAGAATCCTGCGTATCTTCATACTGTATCTCCTTCGTGTTTGCCGCCACCTTCTGGATGTTTGCCGCCGCCTTCCCACTTGCCTGTCGTAAGCCAGACCTCGTAGAAGTAGAGCCAAAGCGCTGCCCAGGGGACTATCGTTCTTCCAATTGCCATGATGGAGTCCCATTCCTGGGCCTCAGGAAAGTATAAGCACAAGCGCTTCCCTGGGTAGGTGTGCGGGGTGGGGGTCCCATCCTGACCGTCCTGAAGCTCTGGGGAGACAACGTATACTTGGGGTGGCATCCCGAGCCGATACGTAATGCGTACCCGGTATTTTGCACTAGAGGCTGTCGGGGTAATGTCCCCAAGCCATGAAACCTCCTGGCCTCTCCAGCGTATAACGCGGAACTGTGGGCACGATTCAAGCATCGCACCCACTTGTCCGCTTAAGGGCATACGGAACGGTTTTGCCTTTTGGAAATTACGAGCCATAGAAGGTATTTCGAGGGATAGCCTGGGTGTATGTCGCTCCCAAAAGGCCGACCCCGCCGGTTCCGCGTTTGACCCCTATCCTGCCGGCCTCGTGCGCCTTTCGTATCGCTTCGGCCTGATTGGCGAGCGCGCGCTGGTACAGTTTTTCCCCGAAGAGCGCCTCAAGTATTTGTTTGGCGTTGTGGATTCCCGGTTTTCCGTCCAAGTCATTCCAGCGGCGATGGAAGAACTTGAGACCCTCAATAAACGCGAGGTATCCGTCGCGGTTTTCATTCCAGCGTTCGCTGAAATCCTCTTTCCCGTTTGTTGGGTTGAGGACTGTAAGTCTACCTATAGTTGGAATCCCAAGGATAATGCCGTCGAGAATTCCAGAGATGGCATCTTTTACCGAGGTTTGGCCACGGTAGTTGTGGGCAGCAAGGGTGGTCAGTACTATTGATAGAGGTGCCAGCTCGGGTTTCCCATCGTAATAGATATCCCGCCACCTCTTAATAAGTTGTACGGCAAGTTTTAGGGGTTTCTTTTCCGCTACAGATTCCTGTTCCGGAAGTGGCTCTGTAGCTCTTGCCATCACCACTTGAAGGGTGGCTGCCCTTCCCTCAAACCAGTTCGCGTAACCATCCGGGTTGCTTGCCTTCCAGTCCTGTGCTTCCCTGTCTGGAACCATTAATGCCCCTTCGGGACCTGTGGAATCAGGGCATGCTGGAAGAATGTCCATGTGAAACTCATTGGCGTAATTGAGGCGCACGCAACGATTTTTTCGTTCGACAAGGTCTGTGTAATTACTGCCTGGGGCTTTGAGCCGTTTTTCGACTGTGTCGAGAAGGGAAACTGGATTCCCAATCTGTTTCCAGTCCACATGCAGTTGGCAGACTAAGTCCAAGTCGAATTCGTTGTGGTTTATGGGCTTCACTGTGGTGCCTATGCGAAGTGATCCCTGTGACATAATTCTTGGCTTATGCTTTGCCAGGGGGCTATCTTCAGCACCTAGCCAATCACTAACCCCGGCGTAGCGGTTCTCTACTTCTGTATATTTGCCTGGAGGGATTTGGAGCTCCTCGCATATGCGGGTAAGAAGGTCGTCAATCTGCGCTGTGCTGTCGGCTGTTCTGAACATTATGGCTCCTTCGACGTGTGGATAGGACACATCTTCACCTTAAGGTGATGTAGGGCTTGGGGGACTGACTGGATTCCCAAGTCGGGCTTGCAGGGCTTGGTTTCTAAATGGTAGGATTTTCGTGTTGGCGAAGTTCTTACCATGAAACCGCTACAAGCGGTTGTTGTCTCAGGGGAGTTCGTGTTACTAGCACGAGCTCCCTTGTTTTTATAAAAGTATTTGTCTAGGTCACTGCCCCTCCTGTGTTGTCCCCGGAGCTCTCTTGTATGTGCTCGGGCGCCGGCCACTGCCTTGCGTCTCGATGACGATTTTGCCGGCAGTGTATAGCCTGTTAAGCGCCGTTGCGATGGAGTTCCGTTTGACCTCTGGGATACTTGGGATTACAGCGCGTTCTACATCGATTATGGTAAATGTGCCCGTTGTTTTCTCGATAAAAGCGCGGATGTGCTGCGCCAGTCCGGTCGCCGCATATGTGGGGGGGGTGGGTTCGCTGGTGGAGGTGTCCGTCTTGCCCATAAGCTCCCCGAGTAGGGAGTCGGAAGCTAGTGTCTCTTGGCTTTTGCTCTTCTCCCCGGCCATCTTCCATATCCTATTCAATGCGTCAAGGTTTTGGCGGTATTCCGCCTCTATCCTGGCTTTCAGTCGTAGGTAATCTTTTTCTTTCATAACCAAAGTCTAGCAAAACTGTAGAGGTGATGTCAATAGAAAAACGCACATTGTCAACACAAGGTCCTTTGCTGGGGGTGCTATATGCATCGTTTTATCGGCTTAGTGCATAAGGGTGGATACAATAGGTTGTGCCTTTATGGAATGTGGGCCCTATATATGGATAAAATGTGCCTTGAACACACAAGATCTCATCTAAGCCTGTGTATGGTAATAAGTATACCGTCCCCAAGCCGATATTCCAGATTAAGTATGGTTCTTATCTGTGGTGTTACGCTATGTTGAGGGGGGTATGGATGGATTCTGAGAGTGCGTTATATAGGCCTATTTTCGCGGATATGCCGTCGATACGTGTCGCGTGAACCTTGCTTTGCTCCTGAATGTCGGGATATTGGTTGGTGGGTTGCACGTCGCCACCCTCTGTATACTCGTGTAATACAAAAAATGCTCCTTCGTATATCCCTTTATAGTTAAAGGAGCGTATGGAACCTTGTAAACCAATCTCCAATGGAAAGACGCTGCATAATGTAGGCCGTCAGGTGTTATTGGTGGAGAAGCTGGAGTCTTCGGCCCAGCCTTTCATTTTCCGGTTCCTCGGCATAACGGATGGCTCCGAGGCTCTACGCCTCCACAAAGAATACCGCGGCAACCTGGTCGGACTGATGTACCGTGCCTTAACCGAGTGGTTTGCCTCCTCCGATGTTAAACAACTGAAGCACCCTCAGGGATTCTCCTGCCAAGGTCGCCGCCTCTCCACAACAGGTAAGCTCTCGAATTCAACTGGGGTCTACTACCTCGAAGTTAAGGGAGTGCGAGCGGCGCTCTCCGTCTACCTGAGGAATATAGGGTTCCAGGAGCTCTACATTTCGTTTTACGTGCGGACCTCGGATGCCACTAACTTGCGCGCAATCTTAACTGACATTGAAAGCGCTCCTTCTAGGCTTAAGAATCTGGTCCTGGACGGGGAAGGCGTTCCGCTCCAGTCGTTCCCACCTGTGTCTTGGACCGACGTTGTGTTAAACGATGATATGCGACGGGTTGTTAACTCCAACAGCATAGACCTGCTTGGTAAATCGGGCCTGTATCGACGTATGGGCGTCCCTCTAAAGAGGGGACTTTTGTTCTGGGGGAGTCCGGGTTGTGGGAAGACCCTCTGCGCAAAGATGCTGATGTCGCAGTTCCCCAGAAGCATATACGTTACATGCGGGGACCTGAACGACTTCGCTGGTTGGGGAATCCCGGAAATATATGATTTAGCCCGCCGCCTTGCCCCATGTCTGGTCGTGCTGGAGGATTTGGATGTCCTCGGTGGGGTGGCCCGACACAATCGGTCCGGAAGTTCGCTAGGGCAACTCCTTGGAGAACTGGACGGCCTGGAGTCCAACCAAGGGGTGGTAACTATAGCGACTACTAACGATGTCTCCGTGCTTGATGAGGCGCTAAAGAACCGGCCAGGTCGCTTCGATGTTAAGCTGCACTTCCCTAACCCAGGGCATGAGCTCAGGATGCAACTGCTCAAGCTATTTACCAAGAGCCTTACGTTGGCCCCGGACGTTGATTTGACTACCCTGTCCAATCGCATGGAGTACGGCAACCTTTCCGCTGCGCATGTTCGGGAGGTCGTAACCAGATCGGTCATATTCGCAACAGATGAGATCTCCGAAGATGTTGATGCCGACCCAGTAGTGAATCAAGCGCACTTGGAGCGGGCCTTAACTCTCCTTGCTGACCCGAAGCGCAAGATTGGTTTCGAACCGTCACGTGGGTGATTGCAATAATTATAATGCCTGGCGCACTGAGGGAAGTCATCTAAAAGGTCAATAGGAGAGCTAGGAGCTCAATAGACGAGACTTCCATACATCCTTGAGATTTTGGTCGCCGGGACTTGGTATAGGTCATTCTTCATGGATTGTGAGTAAGGGGGAATATCCAGCAAATGCTCTTGGGAGAGCTGGGAGCGTATGTGCAGGTGTGCAGTCACCCCAACGGTGGGGGAAAAGCTAGAAAGGCTAGCGACTCTTCTTAAGCTTGGCGCTCAAGGTTTTGGCGGACTTAATAATATAGGCCTGGTCTTTCTGGGAGTTCTTGCGAAGGGACTTGATAAGGGAAACCAGGACCTTATCCATATCAGGGGAAAGATACTGAGGCTGTTTTTCACGGGTGGAGCTGGGAGTGGTGCTCTTGGCACTGGCAAATAGGCTGCCTACTGGCTGGCTGAGGCTTTCTGCGATCTTCTTTAGGTTCAGGAGGGAAGGGTTGCGGGTTCCACGTTCAATGTCTCCAAGATAACTGGGGTGCAGGTGCGCCCGGAAAGCCAATTCCTCAATGGTAAGTCCGCGTTCCAGTCTAAACCGCCGTATTTGGCTTCCGACCTCAGTCTGCAAATTAGTTCCCACGAGTCCTCCGGAGACAATTAAAATTCTATTCAATGCGTATCTGCATATCCATAGAATATAAGTCTTGAGGGGCACGCTTTGACAATGCCACTTATAAGTGATAAATTTGGGGGATATCCTGGTGGTGGCGCAGCGATATCTGAGCCTGAAAGTTAGGGGGACCGATGAATACTACCGTAAAGCAGTGTTTGTTCTTGATGCCGATTTTCTTGTTGGGGATTGCGTGTGGTGAACGGAATCAGCCGGCCGCAGAAAAAGCTGTGGTACGGGAACCAGCCGAAACTGTGGGTGTAAACCCAAAAGCGGCTGCTGTGGAAGCCAAACCTCAAATAAACGGCTATCTGGGCGCTAACTGGGGGATGTCCAGCACTGAGGTAAAGAAATCAATTCCCGCTATGGTGGTTCGGGATTGTCCGGGCACTAACATCGGTGAAGTTATGTGTTTTAAAGCGGAGGATGGCGCTAACGTCAGTTTCTCCTTCACAGAAGGGAAGTTGAACCTAGTAATAGTAGGCAATCTCGAGAGTAATTCAACAACTATAGCTCGTTTCCGTAAGGAGTTTGGGGCTCCTGTTGAGGACAAATACAAGGATGATGTAAAAGAAGGACAAACAGTGTCTCGCCGCCTCATGTGGGAGGATTCGTATGGAACCCTTCGTCTTAGTGTGGACTGCATTCAGCTTGAGAAAACGGTGCAGCTTTATCAGGCTCACTATATGTCCAAGGATAGCACGGGGAGGAAGCCATGAAAATGTTCTCTAGAAGTCTTTTCTACACTCTACTGTTATGCGGGATGTCCGTGGCGGCTATTGCTGCGGACTCACCGCAATCTACGGCTGACCTTAACAAGAGGGCTAAGATATTTGTAGAGGGCCTTAGCGACCCTGACTATTCTGTAGTTAAGAATAATCAGCAGCGCTTGATTCGGATGGGGGCATCAGCTGTCCCTGAAATGAGGAAGGCATTGGCCAACAGAGATTTTGGCGGTAGCGAGAAGATTATTGAGATAATTATAGAAATCGGGCCTGCCGCAAAGGGGGCTATCCCTGAGCTACTGGCTCTACCAGATAATTCGGATGCTGCACAAGCTTTGGGCGCCATTGGTCCCAGTGCCATTCCGGCTCTTGCCGCAGCATTATCAAATGACGACAAGAAAGTAAGGAACCTCGCTGCATGGTCTCTGTGGTGGATGAATCGTAAGGCAGCGGGTGCAGTCCCCGCTCTAATCAAAGCGTTAAAGGACCCTGAACCCGATGTTCGTTCCAATGTATACCGTACCTTGGGTGAAATCGGGTCTGCTGCTGGAAGTTCGGCTCCGGGACTTCTTGAGAATCTAAATAAGTATGGCGAAGACACGGATCATCCCCAGTGTAAAGAAATAGTTGAAGCGGCAGATAAGATTGGCCCTTCCACCATTGCTGTTTTGGAAAGAGGGCTTTCATGCTCGGTCTGGGAGGCAGCTCGCGCTTTGGGCAAGATGGGGCCGGCAGCTGCTCCGATGCTGGTTAAGGCGTTTATGACTGACCCGGACAAGGTCCCAGGAACTGTTGATGCGAGCGCCTTTGCTTTACAGAAGCTGGGGCCGAAGGCTGAAAGCGCCATACCTGCTCTTGTTAAAGTACTGGACGCCAAGGATAGAACAAGGAGCACGTGGGCGTGCGAAATCTTGGGAAAGATAGGGCCAAACGCTGTCCCTGCTTTAATTAAGGCGCTTGGGCATGAGGACAGCGATGTTCGTGCTCATGCGGCTGAAGCTTTGGGTGGAATGGGCCCACAGGCAAAGGCGGCAAGTAAAGCTTTAAACAAAGCATTGAGTGATTCCGACGCCAATGTACGACAAGCTGCCGCAAAGGCGCTGGATGCAATCTGACGGACGAGCAGACACGGTACGGGCTCAAAGGTTCCCATGAAAGTCTTGCCATACGCTTTTGCCGTGCTGCTGCTGGGGGAAACGATTGGCCATTCTGCCGAATGCGTCTCTAGGCTTCCCATCGTTTCATGGAATGTACAGAACATGGGGGAAATATCCTCCGCACGTAGGCAAGTTGCATCGGAAGCATATCACGCCGTAATAACAACTGATGTCGCTCTCGTCGCGGTTCAAGAGATTATAAACCCTAAAGGGCTCTCTGTCTTGCTTGACTTATTTCCTGGTGCAACAGTTCAGTGGGGAGCGAGTTTCGAAGACACTCCTTCGAGCCATGATAACGGGCTGTTTTACCGTACAGCAGTTGCGACAATAACAGCGCAGGGCTTTCTATATGCTGATGTGGTGTCAAAGAAGCCGAACAGGAGCAAGGTGCTTCATCCGGCGCGCTGGGCCCATGTCCGCGTAGATGATTTTGACTTCACCATAATAAGTCTGCATCTCACATACAAGCAGGGGGATACCAAGGAATCGAAGCGGGAGCTACTCAATATCCTAGCCTGGTTGGAGCAGTACTTTAAGGACCCCAATAACGACCCGGACGTCATTCTTGCCGGTGATTTTAATCTGCCATCGAGTAAAGGGAAAGCTTTGAGCAAGCGAAAGAAAGAGGCCTCCTTCATGACCCTAGACTCAATAATCCAGGAGCATGGCAAATTTCTTGCTGGACCCCGCAAGCTGTCAGTATTAATTGACGAGCCAACTTCGCGATCAAGGAAAGGGGCAGGCAACAACTACGACCACTTCATCCTTACGCAGAGCGCCCTTGAGCGGCTAATATCGGCGGATAGGGTGCCGATGGAAATCGTTGACAAAGTTGACGCTGGTAAGGATGTTCGCGTTTCGGACCATTACCCGATAGTGGCTACCTTTTGCACTCAATACAGGCCGTAACTGTCCTTCAAATCCAGGCAGCAAGGAAAGGCTGCTAATAAGTCGATAATGGAGCCTGGCGCCCATTAGAGGAGACTTCCATACATCCTTGAGATTTTGGTCGCCGGGAACTGCTATAGGTCAATTCTCACTTCTTGTGCAGGTGTGCAGGTAGGGTCCGGCTCCACTACCCGGCCGAGCGGCTGCATGGTATAGACAAGGGTATGGGGTATATATATATAGACTTAAATCAGTTAGGTATAGAGAGTAGTTACTAAGAGTTATATACTAGATATACCGTAAGATAAGGGGGGCGCGCGCCTTCGTATCTTTAGGTGTGTCCTCCTGCAAAGCTATTTCCCGTACAGACCTTAAGGCGCTGGCTCTTAGCCAGCCGCTCGACGAGCCGCTGGCGCTTGCCCTGGAAGTCTCCGGCCCCGACCCTCTAAAGGATTCAATCCTCTCCGTAGCTTGGTCCGACGGCTCCCCAGAGCCGTCCTGGTTCCAGCTTACCAATGATGCCGACCGCGAAGCCCTCGCCAGTTTCCTTTCCCAACGGTCACTAATCCTTTATGATTCCGCCCGCTGTTCTACCTTCATGCAGCAAGCCGGGATAACTCCCAACATCTTTAGCGACCCCAAGCTGATGCGGTTCGCGCTCAATCCTTCAAGCTCGCTGACCCTAAAAGCCTTACTGCTACGCTACGTCGAGTTCGCAGTGTTGGACTCAATCCCGGACACGCTCGATATCGGCATTGTCGTGGCTCCGGAAGGCTTGCTCTCCGATAACAGTGAACTCCTCGGCCTGGTTGCGGAGGCAACCAGGCTCCTCCACAACAAGCTTTACGATAGCCTCCATTGGGCCACCTCGGTTTACCAGGAAGAGCTCTCTATTGCTCCAATATGCACGGAAATGATCCTTTTTGGCATCCGAATCCTTTTTGAAGCTCTCCAGGAGAAGATTTCGGGTCTAGAGGCTGCTATAGAGGAGCTAGAGGCCAAATTGACTTCCATGACGACGTTAATAGGGGTTACTAATAGCGATTTTTCAATCAATTGGGATTCCCCGGGAGATATTCGCAAACTCCTTCTTTCACTTGGAGTCGAACTCAGAAATCATACGGCAGGCGGTAAGTTATCCGTCTCCAAGGATATCCTAACTGGCTTTTCCGCATCTCAGCCTATCATCCCGGTACTGCTGGAGTATCGGCACATGGTAAAGCTCCACGGGATTTGCCGCACACTCAAACGGTTTTACAACCCAGGCACAGAAGCCATTCATTGCTTATGGCTACAGACCGGGGTTCCTACTGGCAGGTTCCGATCAAAGAGTCCTAACCTCCAACAGATACCGGACTTCATCCGTTCGGTATTCGTCCCACGGCCCGAGCACTATTTCCTCTCTATAGACTTTGACCAACTTGAGTACCGCATCCTGGCCGCCTGCGCCGGAGAGACCGCCTTGGTTGAGTCCCTTAAGCGGGGGGAGGACATTCATCGCAAGACGGCAGCTCTTATGCTCGGGCTCCCGGTGTTTAATGTTTCATCTGAACAGCGGGCTATGGGAAAGCAGCTTGGCTACTCCCAACTCTACGGTAGCGGCCCCAGTGGCCTTGCTCATAAGCTGAACATCCCAACGAGCAGGGCTAACGCCTTACTTGACCAGTACTTTGCCGCGGTGCCTCGGCTGGTAGCATTCCTGGATACCCTACAGCAGCGAGCCCTATCCACCGGTTATGTTGAAAGCTATTACGGTCGTCGTAGGCCTCTTCCGGAGATATCCAGCTCCAATGGAAAGCTCCGTGCCTTCGGGATGCGCAGTGCGGTGAATGGCTTCGCCCAATCGACGGCTGCTGACGTCGCCAAGGAGTCCATGATTCGTTTGGCTCCCGTCCTGCGCTCTTACGGCGCCCGGATGCTTGTCCAGCTTCACGACGGGCTCCTAATAGAAGTCCCCAATGGTATCTCTCCCGAAGTATTGGTTCCAAAGGTTAAAGCTGCCGCCGAGACAGAAATCGAGGGCCTACCTTTAACTGTTTCTGCCTCCATCGGTCCCACTTGGCACGACTTAAAGAAACTATAGAAAGCCTCTGGTAAGTTTGTGACTTGCCCTCGTATATTTGTGGCATGTCTCGTTTGCCTTTAGACCAGATAGCGCCGATGCTAGCCTGTGACCTGCGGGACCTGCCGCCAGCAGAGCAGGAACGCATCTGGGCCAGTCCTGACTTCATTGCCGAAGAGAAGTTCAATGGTGTTCGCGGGCTGCTTCACATAGGCAGGAAAGAGAACCGAATCAGTACCCGGTGTCTAAGCAAGCGCACGGGGCTCTACTCAGAGAAAAGCGACCACTTCCCGCACCTTCGCAACCTACCCTTGGATTTCTTGGATGGCACCGTCATTGACGGCGAAATCTTGATGAACAAGTCCAGGATGTTCACTGGCGAAACCTTTGCCTGCGGTACGCTCTCCTGCACAATGGCGTTATGCAACGCTTCCCCAGAGAAAGCCTTCGTTCTCCAGCAGGAGGAAGGGTATGCCAGTTTCCAGGCTTTCGATATCCTCTGCTACAAGGGGGAAAGTCTTGAAAGCCAGCCCTTCTGGAAGCGCCGCCTGCTCCTGGAGAAGCTCTTCTCCGAGACGGCAGCCAAGGGAGTAGACCTGACCTCCCTGAACCTGGCAACACAGGTCTCCCACGATAAACGGGACTTCTATGAGGCTGTGCTGTCCTCCGGTGGGGAAGGGGTTATGCTCAAACAGAAGGATGCGGTATATCAACATGTCGGTCGCTCCAAGGGGATGCTGAAGGCCAAGCGCTTCCTGACGGTGGACGGCTTTATCGTCGGGTCCACTTCCGGCAAGAATGGGAATGCAGGGATGGTAGGGAGCCTGCTAATCGGCGCATATGACCTCTGCACCGATACAGTCCGGGAAATAGCAGGAGTCTCACCGTCTGACTTAAGCCTCGGCAAGAACAGTAATCTGCGGCGTGCCATGACCGTCCTAAAAGACGGCAAGCCATGCCTTGCTCCCGGTTTCCTGAATAGAGTCGTCGAGATAGAGGCGTTCCAGTGGAACAACTGGAGGCTTGTGCATGCGAAGATACTGCGCTTTAGGGATGACAAAGCTCCGCAGGACTGCGTTGTTGACTTCCTGGGGATGGAGGAATAATTATGCGTTGGAAGACCGGTGATAAATGTGTCTTAGACGAGACTGTGTTCAATCGCTTTATCAAGTCGTTCGGCTCGGATGTCTGCCGGGCTCAGGAAGTCTATACAGTGGTTGATGCTGACCCATGCCAGGCGGTGGTGATTATCTCCG
>Ga0156396_1038_pt1 | contig 14505 bp, 25 predicted proteins | sample RifOxyA3_FD_108040 | JGI IMG/M metagenome (GOLD analysis project Ga0156396, IMG submission 108040) | Elusimicrobia bacterium RIFOXYA12_FULL_57_11 | reverse complement strand
GGCGAAGGGGAAGTGACCGGTGCCCGGTGACCGGAGTTTATCCGTCACTGACACCAGCTACCAACTACTGAATACTATGGGTCAAAAAATTCATCCCAAAGGTTTAAGGCTCGGCTACATACAGGACTGGCAGTCGCGCTGGTTCTCTCTTAAGAAAATGCCGGAACTGATCCGTGAAGATTTTGAAATTCGGGCCATGGTCACCGAGCGTTTTCACCTCGCTTCTGTCAGCTGGGTGGATATTGAGCGCGCGGGCGCTTACCTTAAGGTCAGCATCCATACCGCCAGGCCGGGCATTGTTATCGGCCGCAAAGGTACCGACATCGAGAACCTGAAAAAAGACGTGGAGAAACTTACCGGCCGCAAGGTTTTCATCAACGTGTCCGAGATAAAAATACCGGAGATGGATCCCCGCCTCGTGGGTCAATCCATAGCCCAGCAGCTTGAGAAGCGCATTTCTTTCAAGCGCGCCATCAAGCGCGGTATGGAGCGCACCATGGCTTCCGGCGCTCTCGGAATCAAGGTGATGGCTTCCGGCCGCCTTGGCGGCGCGGAAATAGCGCGCAGGGAGTGGTTCCGCAAGGGGCGCGTTCCCCTGCAGACGATTTCGGCGGATATCGATTACGGCCTTACCGAGGCCAACACCACGATGGGCAAGATCGGGATAAAAGTGTGGATCTTCAAGAAACTTTTCTTCGCAAAGACACCCCGTGAACTGCGCGAGCAGTTGATGCGCATGGAAGCGGAAAACCCGACACAGATCGCGGTGATGGACGAATCCGCGCAGGCGCGCCGCGAGGCGCAGCCGGGCGCTTAAGGCATTGTGAATCCGGAATTTAAGGAGATTTAGCCATGTTGATGCCCAAAAGAGTAAAATACCGCAAAACGCATTCAGCCCCGCGCATAAAGGGTTTTGCGAAAAGCGGCACGACGCTCGCTTTCGGTCAGTTCGGACTTAAAGCGCTTGAGCCGCGCTGGATAACAGCCCGGCAGATAGAAGCCTGCCGTGTCTGTATCGTGCGTTATCTCCGCAAAAAGGGAAAGATCTGGATACGTATTTTCCCGGACAAGGCCATCACCAAGCATCCCGCCGAAACCCGCATGGGTAAAGGTAAGGGCGCCCCCGATCATTGGGTGGCGGTGGTGAAGCCTGGCCGGATGCTGTTCGAGGTGGAAGGCCTGGACCTGGATACCGCGAAAGAGGCTTTCATCAGGGCCGGCCATAAGCTGCCCATCAGGACGCGGTTCGTGTCCCGGGACGAAAATTAATTCAGCCGAGCAAGGAGCCTCGTCGTTATTATGAAAAGAAAAGACAAAGAAAATCTGAAAGGCATGTCGGACGCAGAACTGAAAGTGCAGGCTTCTGACCTTAAGAAAAACATATTCCAGCTCAAGTTCAAGCGCATTACGGCGCCCGTGGAAAATCCGGTGCAGATGCGTCTTGCCCGCCGCAAGATAGCCCTGATAAACACCGTGCTCCGGCAGAGAGAGCTGGCCGTCGCAAAAACCGCCGCCGAGGTTAAAAAATGATGAATCAAGATTCCGAAAACAGGCCCAAAAGAAAGGTTTTACGCGGATTGGTGGTGTCGGATAAGATGGCAAAGACCCGCGTGATCAGCGTAGAACATGTGGTCAAACACGCTTTTTACGACAAGACCCTGAGGCGTAACCATAAGTTTTACGCCCACGATGAAGCCAACGAATCCAAAAGTGGAGACCTGGTAGAGATAGTCAGCCCCCGGCCCCTGTCAGCCCTTAAGCGCTGGCGGATAAGCCGTATAGTCGAGAAGGCCGCGCGGTAAGTTCCCGTCCGGCCCCCGCTGAGCGCGGAGGCAGGGCAGAATAACCCCGGTCGAAATGGAGAAAGCTTTATGATACAGTTGAGATCAATGCTGAACGTTGCCGATAATTCCGGAGCGAGAAAGCTCATGTGCTTCCACGTTATGGGCGGCAGCTACCGCCGTTACGCCTTTCTGGGAGACATCGTGGTGTGTTCCGTGAAAGAAGCCACCCCTCATGCCGCCATTAAAAAAGGCGAAGTCGTTAAGGCCGTGGTGGTCAGGGTAAGAAAGGAGATTCGCCGCCGGGACGGGTCTTATATAAGGTTTGACGACAACGCCGTTTGTGTTATAGATGAGAACGGCGAGCCCAAAGGTACCCGGGTCTTCGGCCCGGTAGCCAGGGAATTGCGCGCCAGAAACTTCCTCAAAATAGTTTCATTGGCGCCGGAAGTCATTTAAAAGGCGGGAATTATGCTGAAACTAAAGAAAAAAGACATGGTCCTTGTGATCGCCGGCCGTGATAAAGGTAAAAAAGGCGAGATAAAAGAAATTAAATCCGGGGCCAAGAAAGTGGTGGTAATGGGCGTAAACATAGTGTTTAAGCATAAAAAGACCACCAAGGATAAGCCGGGGGGTATTCATAAGCTTGAGGCTCCGCTTGATATCTCGAATGTCAGGCTGGTCTGTCCCAAGTGCGCCAAGCCGGCGGGCGTAAAGGTTTTGTTCCAGGGCGGCAGCAAGCTGCGCGCCTGCAAGAAATGCGGTGAAGTCATAGTTTAAAAAGAGGTAATTTTAATGGCGAAGGAAAACAAGCAGGACAACAAGCCGGAAAAGAAACTGGACAAAAAACCGGTTCACCAGCAGGAAAAGAAGAACAAGGAAATCCACCAGAAGGCCCAGCAGTCGTCCGTGGTGCTGGCGCATGGGGCGGTGGCGCCTCTCCCCAAGGATTATAAGGTCCGCCTGAAAGACGCCTATTCGGCCCAGGTGCTGCCGGCGCTGATGAAGGACTTTAACCTGGCTTCTCCCATGGCGGCCCCCAAGATAAAGAAAATAGTCATCAATATCGGAGTCAGTGAAGCCAAGGAAAATATCCAGGCCCTGGACCTTGCCAAGGAAGATCTTACCCTGATATCGGGGCAGACTCCCCAGATCCGCCGCGCAAAGAAGTCGATCTCTAACTTCAAGCTCCGCGAGGGCATGCCTATCGGCGTCCGCGTGACGCTTCGCGGGATCAGGATGTTCGAGTTCCTGGATCGTTTCATTTCCCTGTCCGTGCCCAGGATCCGTGACTTCCAGGGTTTTGACCCCCGGCTTTTTGACGGGCGCGGCAACCTTAACATCGGGCTTAAAGAGCACCACATATTCCCGGAAGTCAACATGGAGAAATCCCCCAAGGCGCGCGGGATGAACATCACCTTCGTGACGACTGCAGGCGACAATAAGAAAGGTCAGGCTTTGCTTGAGTATCTCGGCCTGCCGTTCAAGAAACCCAAGGTTGAGCAGCAGCGCGCTTAAGGATAAAGGAGAAGATTTATGGCTACATATGCTTGGATGGCGAAGATGCGCAAACCGCAGAAGTTCTCCACGCGCTTTAGGAACCGCTGCCAGATCTGCGGCCGGCCGCGCGCGTATTACCGCGACTTCGGCCTGTGCAGGATCTGCCTGAGGAAAATGGCCCATGAAGGTCTCATCCCGGGGCTGCGGAAGTCAAGCTGGTAAAGTTTCGGTCGCGGGTTACGGGGCGGCGCTTGCGCGCAAGCGGCTGAACACCGGGGCCTGTCTCAAAGGTTTTAAGATTACGAGGTGAAAAAATGGATCCGATATCGAACATGCTGATTTCAATAAAGAACGCCGCCGCCAAGCGGAAAGAGCGGGTTGATGTGCCGTTTTCCGGCATAAAATTCGGGATGATAAAACTCCTGAAAGAAGAAGGGTTTGTTTCCAATTACAAGGTGCTGGACCCGAAGGTGGACAAAACCATAGACCGGCGCGGCGTAATACGCGTTACCCTTAAATACACGCTGGATAAACAGCCGGTCATAGTCGGCATACGGCGCGTTTCCAAGCCTGGGCTGCGCGTCTATCGCGCGCACGACAATATGCCGCGCGTCCGCGCCGCTTTTGGTGTGACTATCCTGTCAACTTCAAAAGGCCTGCTTACGGATGCCGAGGCCAAAAAGCAGAAAGTCGGCGGCGAAGTGCTTTGTCAGGTGTGGTAACCCCCACGCATCAGGATGCGGCGCCGGGGGGCGGAAGTCGAAAGAGCGGGAACTGATTTATAAAGAGGTAATAAACATGAGCAGAATTGGAAAAAAACCGGTTGCGCTTCCGGAGAAAGTAAAAGCCAGGGTGGATGGCAGGAAAGTGCTGGTGGAAGGGCCGCTGGGAAAACTTTTCTTCTCGCTTCCCGACGGCATAAACGCCGACGTGAAAGATGCCAACATTATCATGAGCGTGGCGCCTGGGGCCGCGGATAAGGGCGCCCTTTTCGGCACCGCCCGGGCCCGTGTGAACAATATGGTTTCAGGCGTGACCAAGGAATTCGAGAAAGTCCTCGAGATAAGCGGGGTCGGTTTCAAGGGCGCGGTAGAGGGTAACAAAGTCAGCATGCAGCTGGGTTTTTCTCATCCGGTAATCCTGGACATCCCCCAGGGTATCCATATGTCTTTCGATCCCAAGCAGGTCGTGCTTACCATTAAAGGCATTGACCGGGAAGTTGTGGGCAACCTTGCGGCCCAGATAAAACGGATCAAGCCCCCGGAACCTTACAAGGGGACCGGCATAAAGTACCGTGGTGAACACATAATCCGCAAAGCCGGCAAGACGGCGGCAGGAGCCAGCGGCGGTGCGGCGGGCGGCGCGGCGGGTGGCGCGGCCAAGAAGTAATTTTCAGGTAAACAGAGGTTGAACTATGATAAGCAAACATGAAAGATATGAATTCAGGAAAGTGCGTTCCAGGAACCAGCTGTTCAAGAGCGGTATAAACCGCCTGCGGCTGAGCGTTTACCGAAGCGCGAAATATCTCTACGCTCAGGTTGTGGACGATAAGAACGGGACCACCCTTGCCGCGGCCTCTAGCCTTGATAAGGAACTCAAGGGCAAGTTGAAGTCCGGCAAAAGTGTGGCTTCTGCCAAGGTTGTCGGCAACCTCCTGGGGAAGCGGGCCATAGCCAAGGGCGTAACCGAAGTCTGTTTCGACCGGGGCGGAAGGATTTACCACGGCCGCATCAAATCTTTGGCTGACGGCGCGCGGGAAGCCGGTCTGAAATTTTAACAGGAGAAGATAAAAATGCTAAGAAACCAGAAACAGCTTAAGACCTCGAAAGAACTCAACGCCCAGGGCGGGCCTCGTCCCGCCGGCGACCCCATGGAACTGGACCTGACCAACGCTAAAGAAGAGAAAGCGGTGGTCGTGGTGATAAACCGCGTCACGAAGGTGGTCAAGGGCGGCAAGCGCTTCTCGTTTAATGCTTTAGTTGTTGTTGGCGATAATAACGGCAAGGTCGGGGTAGGCCTGGGGAAATCCAACGAGGTACAGACCGCCATACAGAAAGGCACCGCCGGCGCCAAGAAAGAAATGATGCAGTTCCCGCTGATAGATTCCACCATCCCCCATGAAGTGGAGGGGAATTTCGGCGCCGGGCATGTCTGGATGAAGCCCGCCATGAAAGGCACCGGCCTTATGGCCGGCGGCGGCGTGCGCGCGGTCCTTGAAGCGGCCGGGGTGAAGAACATCCTCACCAAGAATATCGGCGCCAGAAATGCCTTCAATACGGTTTACGCCACCATGGACGCGCTTAAGCGTCTCAAGAGCAGGGAAGAAGTAATGAAGATCAGAGGAGATAAATAATATGGTCGGACTTAACAATCTCAGGCCCAAACCGGGGTCTTTTCATAAACGCAAGCGTCTCGGCACCGGGCAGGGTTCCGGTCATGGCCAGACCTCTACCCGCGGCCAGAAGGGACAGAATTCCACTTCCGGCGGTACCAAGCGCGTGGGATTTGAAGGCGGCCAGACGCCGCTGCTGCGCCGTATTCCCAAGAGCGGGTTCAGCAACGCCCGGTTCCGCACCGAATACGAATGGGTGAACATTTCCTCCCTTGAGAAATATTTCCCGGCCGGCGCCGCGGTGACCCCGGCGGACCTGCTTAAGCGCAGGCTGGTAAAGCACGATACACTGGTCAAGATTCTCGGCAACGGTGAACTTACGAAAGCGCTTAATGTGACGGCGCACTCGTTCTCAAAGGGCGCGGCCGAGAAAATAACCAAAGCTGGTGGAAAAACCGCTTTGCTGGTCGGGCGCAAAGACGCTAAATTCGCGGAGATCAAGTCCCAGGCCGCCGCCAGAAAGAAACTTAAAACGGAAAAGAAATAATGCAAAACGTAACCGATATTCTCAAAATAGAGGAACTCAAAAAGAGGATATTATTCGTGCTGGGCGCCCTGGCGGTTTACCGCCTGGGCGCGGTTATCCCCATTCCCGGGATCAATACGGCCGCCCTCCAGGCTATCTTCGCGGCGCAGTCGGGCTCCATCCTGGGGTTCCTCGATATTTTCTCCGGCGGGGCTTTGGGGCGTTTCTCCATCTTCTCGCTGGGCGTCATGCCCTATATCAATGCCTCCATTATAATGAGCCTGGTGCAGGGTGCCCATGTGTTCCCTGTCCTTGACCGGCTTCAGAAAGAGGGGGAAACCGGCCGGCGCAAGATCGTGCAGTTTACGCGCTATTTCACGTTAGCTCTGGCTACCCTGCAGTCCATCGGGCTGACCCTGGCCATGACCAAGATGGAGGCCGGAGGCGGGCCGTCGATAGTTCTTAATCCCACCTTCAGTTTCTACTTTGTAACCGTGCTTACGCTGGTGACCGGCACCGTCTTTGTAATGTGGCTGGGCGAGCAGATAACCGAACGCGGCATCGGCAACGGGATTTCCCTGATTATTTTTGCCGGCATAGTCAACGGGCTTCCCAGCGCGGTTATGGGCATGATAAAGCTGATACAGATCGAAGAAATCGGCCTGCTTACGGGCCTGCTCATCGTAGCGATGGTCCTGTTGGTTACGGCCTTCGTTATCTGGGTGGAAACCGCGCAGCGCAAGATACCTGTTCAGTACGCCCAGCGCATGGTGGGCCGCAAAATGTACGGAGGGGCTTCCACTTTCCTGCCGCTCAAGGTGGATCAGTCCGGCGTTATCGCCGTAATTTTCGCGGTTTCACTCCTGAGCGTTCCTTATACCATCGGGTCGTTCAACCCGGGCGCGCCCTGGGCGCAGAAACTGATGAGCCTGATGGGGCACACCAGCCTGCTTTACCAGCTGGTCTATGTGGGCCTCATTATCTTCTTCTGTTATTTTTATAATTCCGTCAGCATCAATCCCAAGGATCTCGCCGAGAACATGAAGAAATGGGGCGGATTTATTCCGGGGATCAGGCCGGGTGAACCGACCGCGGCCCATATTGAGTGGGTCCTTAACAGGATCACTCTTGCCGGCGCGCTTTTTGTGTCCCTGATAGCCGTTCTACCGGATTACCTGCGGGTAAAGTTCAATGTCCCCTTCTATTTCGGCGGGACCTCGCTGCTTATCGTGGTGGGGGTGGCGCTGGACACCGTGGCCCAGACCGAGGCTCACCTCGTTATGCGCAACTATGAGGGTTTTTATAAAAACTCCAAAGTGAAAGGCCGTTGGTTTAACGTCGGGACCTGAGGCGGATAATGAACGTCATTCTTTTAGGATACCCCGGCTCCGGGAAAGGTACGCAGGCGAAAGTGCTTGCTCAGAAGTTCGGGCTTTTCCATGTTTCCACCGGGGATATTTTCCGGGAAGAGCTGGCGAAGAAAACCCCGCTGGGGCAGGAGGTCGCGGGTTACCTTTCCGCCGGCCGCCTGGTGCCGGATAAACTTGTGCTTGAAGTGCTGAAAACCCGGCTCGCGACGGAAACCCGGGGACTGCTTTTTGACGGTTTCCCGCGCACGGTGGAGCAGGCCGAGGGCCTGGACTCCTGGCTGGATTCACGCAGCATGGCCGTGGACGCTGTTATTTTTATAAATGTTCCAGAGGCGGAAGTGGCCAAGCGGCTGGGAGACCGGCGCACCTGCCTGGGCTGCGGAAAAATTTACAACATGGGAACCCGGCCCCCCGCCAAGGCGGATGCCTGTGATGTGTGCGCCAAGAAACTTATTACCCGCGAAGATGATAAACCCGAAGTCATAATCCGGCGTCTGCAGGTATACAGGGACCAGACGGAACCGCTCCTGGCGTATTACAGGGCTTCCGGCAATTTTAATGAAGTTGACGGCGGGCGGAACCCTGAGAGCGTAGCCGCTGACATTGCGGGTATGCTTAAAGGAAAATGATAGACATAAAGACCCCGCGGGACCTGGCCAGCATGCGCAGGGCATCTCGCGTGGTCGCAAAAACGCTCGGGCTGCTGAAAATTCTCGTGAAGCCGGGTGTCAGTACCGCGGAGTTGGACAGGTTCGCTGAAGGTAAGCTGCGCGAACTGGGAGCGGTGCCGGCCTTTCTCGGTTATCGCGGGTATCCGGCTACTCTCTGTGTTTCGATAAACGAAGAAATAGTCCACGGTATCCCCAGCGAAAAACGGATCGTGCGGGAAGGCGACATCGTCAGCCTCGATCTGGGCGCTGTTTGCGACGGGTTTTACGGTGATGCCGCCCTGACCACGGGCGCCGGAAGTGTTTCCGCGCAAGCTCTGAGGCTCATGGAGGCGACGGAGCTTTCGCTGGCCAGGGCGCTGGCGCAGGTTAAGCCCGGGGCTAGGATAGGTGATCTTTCTCACGCCGTGGAAGAGTGCGCGGCGGAAAATGGCATGTCGGTCGTCAGGGAATTTACCGGGCACGGCATAGGACGGAGGCTTCATGAGGAGCCCTCTATCCCTAATTTCGGGAAGCCCGGTGCCGGGCCGGTGTTAAAGGCCGGGATGACCCTTGCCGTGGAGCCGATGCTGTGCCTGGGCAAAGCGGGGATAGTTATAAAAAACGACGGCTGGACCGCGGTTTCAGCTGACGGGAGCATGGCCGCCCACTACGAACACACGGTGGCCGTTACCGAAAATGGATTTGAGATCTTGAGCGCTGTTATTTAAGTGCGGTGAGCGGTGGTCCGCTTATTTTGTATAATATATCAATATGTCAGAAAACAGTGAAAAAATAGAAGTGGAAGGCATTGTAAAAGAATCCCTCCCTAACGCTACTTTCAGGGTGGAGATCTCTCCGGGCAAGGTGATTCTCGGCATCATCTCCGGTAAAATGCGCATACATCACATAAAAATATTGCCCGGAGACAAAGTCCGGCTTGAACTTTCTCCCTATGATCTAAGCAAGGGCCGGATAGTGTACCGGGAAAAATAACCCGTCATTTTTTTTATATAAAGAGGTGCGTTAAATGAAAGTAAGGGCCAGTGTAAAAAAGATTTGCGTGAAGTGTACCATCGTCAAACGCAAAGGCGTTGTGCGGGTTATTTGTACCGATCCCCGCCATAAACAGCGTCAGGGCTGATTTGAAGGCTGAAGAGCTGCGCTCTGCGGGCTCTGCGGCAGGTGACGCGAAAGAACGGCAGTGTCAGGATTGCGGCACTCTGAAAACTGAATTCTTAAGGAGAGGTTATGGCACGAATAGCGGGCGTTGATTTGCCCAAAGAGAAAAAATTATGCGTGGCGCTGGCCTGCGTTTACGGTCTAGGCCGCCCGCTGGCGGAAAAAATACTGGAAGGATTGAAGAACCAGATTGCCCCCGGCATCAGGGTCAAGGACCTCAATGAGGACCAGGTGGGACTGCTGAATTCGGTTATCGCCAAGGAATATAAGGTTGAGGGTGAACTCCGCAGGGAGATTACCGCCAATATGAAGCGGTACGTTGAGATAAACAGCTATCGCGGGTACAGACACAGAAGGAATCTCCCATCCCGCGGACAGCGTACACGTACCAACGCCAGGACGCGCCGCGGCAGACGGCGGACGGTTGGAGCGGCCGCGAAGGCGGCCCCCGCAGCGGCCAAGGCTTAAACCGGAAACTCAGGTTCCGGAGGCGGGCGCAGCCGGCCGCTTCCGCAGATTTTGACTCGGTACAAGGAGAAAGTTATGGCAGAGGAAAATAAAGGTCCGCAACCCCAGGACGGGGCGAAGAAGATGGAGCAGAAACCCCAGGTCAAGCGACGTTTGCGCACGGTGGCGTTCGCCCGCGTTTACATAAATTGCTCTTTCAATAACACGCTTATCACCTTTACCGATGAAAAGGGGAACGTTATCGCCTGGTCCACTTCCGGCGGGAACGGGTTCAGGGGCACAAAGAAAGGCACTCCTTTCGCGGCCCAGATAACCGCTTCGAAAGCTTCCGCCCGCGCGGCGGAGTACGGCGTTAAGCAGGCCATGGTGCTGGTGAGCGGCCCCGGCCCCGGCCGCGAAACGGCGATCCGCGGTATTGCCGCAAGCGGTATTCACGTAGTGTCCATAAAGGATATTACGCCGATACCGCACAACGGCTGCCGGCCGCCCAAAGCGCGCAGAGTTTAAAGCAATGGACAGCGCGCGGCGGTCGGCAGGAAGCTGACCGCGCGAACTGCCCGCTGAGCACTAAGTATTTTTGGAGGATTAATGTCGAGATATACCGGACCCAGTTGCAAGAAATGCCAGAAGTTAAGCCAGAAAATGTTCCTCAAGGGGACAAAGTGTTTTACGAACTGTCTCGTCGACCGACAGAAGGCCGTAAAGGAAAAGCGCTTTACCTCCGGCCCCAGGAACAAGATGTCGGACTACGGCAAACACCTGCGCGAGAAACAGATAGCCCGCCTTACCGCGCAGATCGGCGAAAACCAGTTTAAAAGGTTTTTCACGAAAGCCTCAAAAGATAAGGGGCAGACCGGGGAAGCTCTGCTGCGCTTCCTGGAAGTGCGGCTTGATAACATTGTCCGGCGCATGGGATTCGCTGTTTCCCTGAAAGCCGCCCGGCAGATAGTCAACCACGGGCATATAAAGGTCAACGGGCGCTGTGTTTCAATCCCGTCCTGTCTGCTTAAGCCGGGAGACGAGGTTTCGATAGACCCTAAAACCGCAGAGACCGTGCTGGTAAAGCAGGGGCTTGAACACGCGGAGAAAACGGCACAGCGGCCCAGTTTTATTTCCTGGAACGCCGCCACAAAGACGGGCAAGCTGGTGCGCTGGCCGGATCGCGCGGAATCCAGCATATCCGTGAACGAGCAGCTGATCGTAGAATTCTATTCCAAGTAAGCGAGGTTTTTATAAATGTCCACTTTCTCTAAACAACTTGTAATTCCTGAAATCCTGGGCGTGGAAGATAAGTCCAAGACCAACAACTACGCCAAGTTCACCGCCGAGCCGTATGAAAAAGGCTACGGGCACACTATCGGTAATTCCCTGCGCCGCATCCTGCTGTCGAGTCTTGAGGGCGCCGCGGTGGTAGCCGTGCGCATCAAGGGCGTCAGGCATGAGTACGCCGCCATCAACGGCGTACAGGAAGATGTCGTTAACATCGTTCTGAACCTGAAAAAACTTCGCGTACGGCTTAAGGGCGAAGGCCCTGAGACCGTGATGATCTCTGTCAAGGGCAAAAAAGAAGTGAAGGCTTCCGATATCCGCGAGAATGCGAATGTGGAAGTGATAAATAAGGGCCTTGTTATCGCCCATGTGGAGTCCGGCGCGGAATTTGAAGCCGAACTGGAGATTTCCAGGGGAGCCGGGTACCTGACTTCCGACGAGATACGCGGCCGGATGAACCTGCCTGCCGATTTTATCCCCATGGACGCGATATTCTCGCCCATACAGAAAGTGCATTATACGGTAGAGAACGCCCGCGTAGGGCAGCGTACGGACTACGACAAGCTTGTTCTGGAGGTGTGGACTGACGGGACCGTCAGCCCCTCCGATGCGGTAAACCGCACCGCCGCGCTGCTGCGCCGTTCTATAATGCCCTTCCTCCCCGCGGAAGAAGCGTCAAAAGAACCCGCCAGGGCCAGCGAGGCCGCAAAGAGCGAGGGCGGAGGAGAATTGACGGGCAAACTCGACCAGGGTGTGGATATGATCGAGCTTTCATCGCGCGCTTCCAACTGCCTCAAGGTGGCCGGAATACGCACCATCGGGGAGCTGGTCAGGAAATCCGAAGGCGACCTGCTTTCCGTGAAAAATTTCGGACAGAAGTCTCTGGACGAGATCAAGGATAAATTGAAAGAAATGGGGCTTGATCTGGGGATGAAAATAGATTAACCGCGGTTCGCAAGAGGGAACGCTTATGATAAAAAATCTGGGTACAAGCAAGCTGTCTATGACCGGGTCTCACCGCCGGGCCATGTTTTCAAATATGGCCACGAGCCTCCTGCTGCACGAGAAGGTGCAGACCACGCTGCCTAAGGCTAAAGAGCTGGTCCGCGTGGCCGACCACGTTATAACTGACGCCAAGAACGGGCGCCACGTGGAAGTGCGCCGCATAATCAAGGACAAGGCTGTTTACCATAAAATTTTCGATGTCCTGGCGCCCCGTTACAAAGAACGCCCCGGCGGTTTTGCCCGCATACTTAAACTCGGCCAGCGCAAGGGCGACGCCGCTCAGATAGCGCTGGTAAAACTGGTGTAGGAATGTTCGATTATTTCTTCAGCCTCTTTTCTAACGATATCGGCATAGATCTTGGCACGGCCAATACCCTTGTTTATGTTAAGGGCAAGGGAATTGTCCTGCGCGAGCCATCCGTGGTTGCGATAGATAAAAGCAGGCGTAAAGTGCTGGCGGTAGGCGCGGAGGCCAAGCTGATGCTTGGCCGGACGCCTTCCCATATCACTGCCGTGCGCCCGCTGCGCAACGGCGTTATCGCGGATTTTGAAGTTACGCAGGAGATGATAAAGTATTTTATCCGGAAAGTGCATAACCGCCGCAGCCTTCTGCATCCCAGGATCGTCATAGGGATCCCCTCAAGCATAACGGAAGTAGAAAAGCGCGCGGTGCAGGAATCGGCTGAACAGGCCGGCGCGCGCGAGGTGATACTGATAGAAGAGCCGATGGCGGCCGCCATAGGTTCCGACCTGCCGGTTTCCGAGCCCCACGGCAGCATGATCTGCGACATAGGCGGCGGCACCACCGAGGTGGCCGTGATCTCTCTGGGCGGCATGGTGGTAACCAATTCAATAGACGTCGCCGGCGACGAGATGGATGATTGCATAGTCCAGTTTTTCCGGCGCAAGCATAACCTGGTTATAGGTGAAACGACAGCGGAAGAAGTGAAAATACAGATAGGTTCAGTTTTCCCGTTAAAAGAAGAAAAGACCATTGAAGTGAAAGGCCGGGACCAGGCGAAAGGCCTGCCCAAGACGATTCTTGTGACTTCGGAAGAAATAAGGCAGGCCCTGATGGAGCCTGTCCAGCTTATTGTGGACGTTATCAAGCAGGTGCTGGAAGAGACGCCGCCGGAACTTTCCTCTGACCTTGTGGACAGGGGTATGGTGCTGGCGGGCGGGGGATCGCTGCTTCGCGGCTTCCCCGAGCTCATCCGGCAGGAAACCGAATTGCCCGTCCACAGGGCTGCCGATCCTCTTAGCTGTGTCGCCTTGGGCTGCGGTAAGTATCTTGAAGAGCTGGACCGGATCCAGCAGAGGCCCGAGTTCCTGAAACCTTACCGCTGACCTGTACTGTTCTCCGCGGGGGAACGTGCGGCGGCCGTCCGGGTGCAGGTGCTCTACAGGACAGGCGATGAGCAGAGAAAAAGACGCAGCTAATTACGCGGTAGTGTTTTTTACCGCCATTTCCGTCCTCCTGTTGTTATTCCCCGTTTCAAAAATAGCGCACACCGTCAGGATAGCTGTAAGCTACAGCCTTTATCCCTCGCTTCATTACGGGGCGAGATACACGCACTATATCCGCAATGTTCCGGACAATTTTGTGCGGTTGCTGGAAACAGATCAGGAGAACCGTGCCCTTAAGGAAAAAGTGAGGGTTCTCGAGGTCCGCTTGCAGAGCGCCGCGGCATTGGAAGCCGAGAATGAGCGCCTGGCCGTAGGCATGCGGCTTTCCCGGGCGCTGCCATGGGCCGGCTCCTGGGCCAGGGTCATTAATAAAACCCCGGCGGATTGGTATGGTTCTTTCTTTATTGATAAGGGCAGCGATCACGGTATTGCTGTCAATGACGCGGTGCTTGGGATAGAGGGCGGCCGCGCCGGAGTGGCCGGCCGGATCTTCGAGGTTTATCCAAAGTTCTCAAAGGTCCTGTTGCTGACCAACAGCGCGGCTTCGGCGGTTTGTTCACTCGCGCCCGACGGGCTGGAGGCCCTGGTCGAGGGGAAGGGTACCTGGATGCTTAAACTGAATTATGTCCCGGAAGAGGCCAGGCTTGTGGAAGGCGCCGAGGTTTTGACCTCTCCCGGCGGTCTCCTGTTCCCGGCCGGAGTGCTGGTAGGGAAGGTCGGGAAGATCTATCAGCGGGAATCCTTCATGAATTTTATTACCGCGGACATTATTCCGGCCGTGAACGTAAACACGATCAAGGAAGTTTTTGTCGTTAAGCGCAACCTGCCGGAAGAACTTCTTGGCGCGCGGCAGGTGGAAAAGAAATGAGCATAATATTTGAAGTAGTGGTCTACCTTGCGGTTGGCGCCGGTTACTGGTGGTGGGCGCAGAACCTGTCTTTTTTCGGACTGGTTCCCAATCTGATATTCGCGGCGGCTTTGTGCGCGGCTATCCTGGCGGGTCCCGTTAAGGGGATAG
>Ga0156396_1033_pt3 | contig 14675 bp, 11 predicted proteins | sample RifOxyA3_FD_108040 | JGI IMG/M metagenome (GOLD analysis project Ga0156396, IMG submission 108040) | Elusimicrobia bacterium RIFOXYA12_FULL_57_11 | reverse complement strand
TGCCCCCAACTATGTGCAGATGCATCACCAGGTGGGCGTTATGTACATGAAGATGCACGATCACCTTATCAGGACCGGGCGGCCCGCGGAAGCTGAAAAATATCTCGACATGGCTTTGGCCCGTTTTGAACTGTATGAAAAAGTAGACCCGGTTTACCCCATGAATTATTACCGTAAGGCGCAGCTCCGCCTTATGCGCCAGGACCTGCCGGGTGCGGAGAAGGAATATTCCCGTAACCTGAACGCCTGGAAATGTTTCGTTAAGGGGCACCTGCACGACACTCCGGACGCCTATTTCAACCTGGGGAATGTCCAGTACGGCCAGCGTAAATTCCGTGAAGCCGCGGAAAGCTACCGCAAGGCGCTTGAAAAAGACCCCAACTATGAACAGGCCAAACGCAACCTTGCCATAGCGCTGTCCCAACTGCCTTTCGGGCAGAGCGCTTTGAAATAATGCCCGGCCTTGACGATAAACTCCCGGTCGCCCGCGGTCCGCTGGCGCTGCTGCTTACCGCGGTTTTTTTTGTCTCGCCGCTCTTGTTTTTTACCGACCTGACCCGCAATCCCTACTACTTCCAGATAACGCTGCTGAATGTGGCCCTGCTGGGAGCCGCCGCGCTTTTTATAACGTCCTCGCTCAAGCGGGGGGCCTGGATATTCCCTTGTACCCCGCTGAATATTCCCATAGCGGCCCTGCTCGCTGTATACGCAGCGTCTTTTGCCTACGCGCTATTCGGCCACGCGGATTTTTTTCGGTCAGCCATCGTTTCAGAAGGATTGCGCGCCGGGATCTTTTTCCTGGTGAATTGCGCGCTGGTCTTTTTCCTGGCTTTCAGCGTTCCTTTCGCCGACAGCCGCGACGCGGAGATCCCCGTAGGGAAATGGCTGGCTTTTGTGTTATTTTGGGGCGGGTTGTGGTTTCTTTTCCCGTGGTTTAAGTTCCCGGGCGCGGGCAGCGGCCTGGCGCAGAAAATGCTGGACCCTTACGGCTTGCTGCTGTGGACGGCCGGCTTCGGCGCCGTCTATCTGCTTATAAAGCGCTGCCGGCAGGAGGATATCCTGCACCTGGCGCTGTCGGTGGGCGCCATCGCTTCCCTGTACGGGGTGCTGGAGTATTTTCACGTAGAGGTTATCTGGGCTAAATTGATAAACCCTTACGGCAATCGTTCCGTTTCCACCTTCGGAAATCCGAATTTTATCTCTTCATACGTGGTTATACTTCTTCCGCTTGCGGCCTGGCAGCTGATAAAGGCTGATACCGCCGTAAAGCGGTTTTACTACGGCCTGGTGTTCTTTTCGTACGAGTGCATGCTTATGGCAAGCCTTACCAGGTCTTCCTGGCTGGGGGCCGCCGCGGCGCTGGTCCTGTTGGCGGTATTCGTGTTCCGCCACCGCTCCCTGCAAGCCAACCGGAAATTCCTGGGCGCGTTCTTCACGGCGGCGCTGGTCTGTATGTTCATTTGGCCGTCAGCTTCCCTTAAACCTTTCAGTTCCGGGCTGGTAGAGCGTATTTCCGAAGCCTCCGGCAAGCTGAATACTCCGGGATCTTTTAAATTTTCAGGTAATTCCGGCAAGTTGTACCCCTCGTTCCATCAGCGCCTGCTCATCTGGACCTGCGCCTGGCAGATGGGGCTGGAAAACCCTCTCCTTGGGAAAGGCTGGGGGCAGTTCGAACTTTTCTACCCGTTCTATCAGGGCCGCCTGCTTTTCAACTTCCCGGAAATACGCGGACTGCGCACGCACGCCAATAACGCCCACAACGAACTGCTTGAACAATGGTCGCAGGCGGGCCTGTTGGGGCTGGGTATATATTTGTGGTTCTTTGCTACATTGTTTTACGGCTTTTTCCGGTTTTACCGCGCTGCCACACCGGAAACCGGGGCTGAGTCCGTGCCTCTTGCGGCCGGCCTGGCCGGAATGCTTGTGGACAACCTGCTCAACGTGTCCCTTCATTTCGCCGTGCCTGCGCTGGCTTTCTGGTGGGTGGCCGGGGCGCTGGCCCTGAAAATAAGCTCCGGGACCGTACAAACCTGCCAGCCATGGCGGCGGCCGCGCGCGGCGGCCGCGGCGGCCTGGCTGCTGCTGATCTGCTGCCTTGGGGGCGCCTGGTTCTGGCAGCGCCAATTTACGCGTGAGCTGCGTTACTTCAGCGGCTTTAAGATAATGCGCGCAAATAATTTTGCCGGCGCGGCGGCGGCGCTGCACAACGCATGGAGAGCCCATCCCCGCGAAGTTAACAATAACTACGAGATGGGCAACGCTTATGTGCGCGCGGGGGACCTGGAAAAAGGCGCCTGGGGCTACCGGGAGGCGCTGAAGGCGAACGCGGGATACGACGAGATATATTTTAACCTTGCCATAGTCCTTAAGCGTTTGGAACGGCGTGAGGAGGCCCTCAAAAACCTGCAGGTCTCGTCTTTTATAAATCCCATCAGCCAGGTTACCTGGCAGGCGCTGGGCGAGCTTTACCTGGCGATGCCCGATAAGGCAGCCGCGGCGCGTGCCGCGATAAGTGATTTCAAGGAAGCTGTGCAGGCGTTCCCGCTGGACGGGAATATGTGGAACACGCTGGGTTATTTTTGTGCGCTGGCTAATGATTACCCGGCCGCGCGCTCGGCTTACGCGCGCGGAACAAGGGTGGCGCCCGAGAATAAGATGCTGGAAGAAAATCTTCTGGGGATAAGCCGGCGTTTGGGGATAGCGAACGATCAGGACCTGGCCTGGCTGGCGCGGTATTTGTCCCTGGAACAGGCGCTTAATGCGCGGGAAGCTGGCCCGGAGATGCTGAAAAATTCCGAAGCCCTGGTGGCGCTGGAACCTGAGAATGTTAAAGCCCGGACTTTGCGGGCTAAAGTGTATTTTAAGGCGGGGCGTTTTGCGCAGTCCAGGGCGGACCTGGAAGCGATACTGAAAGACAACGAAGGTGACAACTCTGTGCGTTACGGGTTGGCGGTGGTTTATGAAAAAGAAGGGAATATCCCGGCCGCACGGGCTGAATGGAGCCGCTTCCTGCAGTATGAACCCGCCAATGCCGAAATATCCCGGCGATTGGAATTACTGAAATGAGCGGGCCGGTAGTCAATTTTTGTAACAATCCTGTAATATTTAGGCAAACAGGAACAGCTTTAATATACCCATTAGCTGTATTAAGAGCGCAGCGGAGACGCGGACAATGAAAAATATTTTTGTATCAAAAATACTGCCTGCCTGCCTGGCGCTGGCTTTGCTGCTGGTGGCGGGAGCCCCGGTTAAAACGGGACTTTATGCCCAGACCCAGAAAAGCGGCATAAGCCGCTCAATGGAGCAGGCTATCCGGCTTTACCATGAGGGTGAGGATAATGAGGCCCTGGACCGGTTCATGAATATACTGGTAAAGGGTTCCCCGACTGAAAAAGCTTTGGCCAATGAGTATATAAGCAAAATCACACTGCGCATGAATACCGGCGTCAATACCCTGAAAGACCAGGAAACAGAGATAGGCGCCATGAACACCATAAAGCCGGCTCCCAAGGCCGGCACCATATCCGGCGGCCAGAACCGCCGGGAGGCGGCGCCGGACGATGAAGAGACCGGCGGCAGCCAAGAGCAGCAGCGGAAAACTATAACCGAAAAGATAACGTCTAAAATAGCGCTGATGCGCAGGGATCTTCTTCTTGAACTCAGCCAGTCGGCTTCAGTTAAGGTATATATGGGCGAGTCCATGCCCAAGGCTATAACCCTGGATACGGATTTCTTTTTTGCCGGTGACACCTCTTTCCGTACCGGAACCGATAAAATGCTTTCCGCCGTGTCGGGGCTTATTTTCACCCTGGGCCGCGTAAACTGTCTTCTGCTGCCTGAAGGCGCGGCGGCGGGGGACGTTAAGATAAAGAATATCCGTCGCGCCCTGGCGCTTAATTCCTATCTTGAGGCGCGCGGCGTTTCTAAAGCCAAGCTGGATGTTAATCTTACCGGCAGCGAGGTCCAGTTCCCGAAGGAACTCAATAATTTAAACGGGTTGATAATTCTTTTTAACTACGATAAAGAGCCCCGGCTTAAAGACCTCGAGGATCTGCAGACAAAAGGGCCTAAAGTTTCGCTTGGGGTATACCCTACCGCTATTGCCGTTCATAACAACGAGGGAGCGGTGGTGGAGTTCTCCGCTTTCGAGTCTCCCATAGGCCAGCCTTCCTGGACCTTCCAGGTATTCCAGATCCAGAAAGACAACAGCCGCCTGCAACTGCAGGAGATTTCAGGCCACGGGGCGCAGTATAACCAGAGCTTCTGGAACGGCCGCAATAAGTTTTTCGGCGCCGCGTATCCTTCAGGGAAATATATGTTTACCGTTACCGCGAAAGACGTTGAGGGCAGGGAAACCTCGCTCAGCCGCCTTCTTGTTATACGGCCTACGCCTGAAGAAGAAAAGGCCATGGAGGCGAAACCCGCTTTGCCCAGGGAGAAAGGGGCGGATACCGTTACCCCGTCCGGTATAAAATCCCGTACGGTACGCCCCGGCGCAGGCGGGCGTGCGGGGAAAGTGCTTGGCGGCGTGAGGAAAGCGAAAGGTACGGGTACTTTAAAGAAGAACGTTAAAAAATATTCTTCCGCCGGTAAGGCCGCTAAAAACAAGGCGGAGGCTGATGCGGGAGTTGACCCGGCCGCTGAAGCTGGCGCCGGTGTGGAGGGGAAATCCGCGGCGGACAATAAGGCTTCCGGCGGTGAAACCCCGGAAGAGCTTTCAGGCAGGGTGAGCTATAAGATATATTTCAAGGAGAATACCGCGACCATTACGGCCAACAGCGAAAAGAAACTGGCCCAGGTCGCGGAGACCCTCAGCTATTACCCCATGGCTAACATCGCGCTGACCGGTTACGCCTATTCAGGTGAAGCGAACGCGGAAAATATGGCGGAAAACCGGGTGAATTATGTGGCCAGCCGGCTGACAGAAAAGTATAAGATCGCCAAAGCCCGCATGGATGTTAAATTTCTCGTTTCTGAAACTCCTAAAAGTACCGTTGAAATACAGATGACCGGTAATGAATAGGATGCCGCCGGCGGGGGTTTTTTTGTAGAATCATAATGCGCATGTGAGTTGTTATGGCAAAAACAGAAGTCAAGAATACGCTGGGCATTTTTATCTCCCCCAAGGAGATCTGCATAGCCCAGATAAAAACAGGCAAGGACGCCCGGCCGATACCCGAGCACCTTGTGAAATTCCCCACCGGTTTTACGGTTAAAGAGGGGATGCTGCGCCCCCTTTCTCTCAATAACGAATTCTTCGGCGAAAAAGCTTCCTGGCTCGCGCCTTTCGCCCAGGCATTGAAGCAGGTCAGCTGGGGCGCGTCTTCCGTGGTCGTTTCGCTTTCACCTCAATTCGCCATCCTGCGCTATTTTGTAATGCCCCGCGTGGACCGGAAATTCTGGAACAAGTCGATCCCGCTGGAGTCCAAGAAATACATCCCGGTGTCATTCGACGAGGTGGTCTACGATTTTGATGTGTCTCCAGTGGACGACGGCAAGAAGCTGGGGGTTCTCTTCGGCCTTACGCAGCGCAAGAGCGTGGAATTTATAATAAACACGCTGAAAGTTAACGGCCTTGACCTTGCCGCTGTCGAGATAGGGCCCGCTTCGCTTGAACGCCTGTTCGGTTTTATCGACGCCAAGGACCATGAGAGCAAGGGGTATATACATTTTGCCGGCGGCTCCACCTACATGATGTTCTCCAATAGCGGGTTCCCGGTGCTGTACCGTGAAACAGAAGGGGACGCCTCCGGCTCCATGAGCGAGCGCAAGCGCCTTGACATCAAGGGCGCGGTACAATTCGTGGACCGGTATGTAGGCGGGGGAGCCAAGTATCAGAATATCTGCCTGAGCGGAGATGGTACCGATATCTGGAAGCCGCTGGCGGAGAAAGAGGCCGAGACTATCCCGGTAAGCATTTGGGACCCTTTTGAAGTGTGCTCTATAAAGGACGGGTCTGTTGCCGCTCTGTTCGCTTTCGGCGCCGCTTTACGCAACCGGATGGCACTGAATCCGCGTCTGGATATTTCCGGCATAAGTTCGGCGGCCAAAATTGAGAAAGAGATTCAGCGTTACGTCTGGGGGGTTACTGCCGCGATAGGCGGGATGCTGCTGTTGTTCTCTGTCATTAACCAGGTCCGCTTATCGAGCCTGAATTCCAGGCTGGCGTCCTTGCAGTCCCAGGTCAGCAATGTCCCTGAACTATTGGGCAGTAACGCTGACGAAATGCGCAGGAAGATCGACAATATCCGCAGCAACGGCATGATGCTGCAGAATGCTTTTTTTAGTTCCGACCTCATTGCCCCGAAGCTGGCCGCTGTGGCGGACAATCTGCCTCCGGATTTATGGGTTTCCGAAGTGTCTTACGTTAACCCGCTGCAGCTGACCGACAGGCCGGTGGACAAAAGGGAGTTTATACTCCGGGGGATGACTTTCCTTTCCAAGGAGCGTAAAACCAACGTGGCAGAAATGTTTCTCAAGGCCCTGCGGAGCACCACGGAATTTAAATCTTTTACGCCTCCCAACGGAAATCTGGAGCTTATAATCGGGGCGGACGGTCCCAAAGACGCGTTGCGGCCACAGGAAGCTAAGCCCGGCCAGTTTGATATCTTCGGTCACGGGAGAGGAAAATAGTATGCCTGTAGATATGGCCGAACTCGCGTCCAGGGCCCGGGTATTCATTGGCGCCGCCATGGATAATGTGCTTGTGATTTATGCGGAGAAAGGCATGGAGCCTTTCAAAAAACCGCTGACAATTTCCGTTTCTCTGCTGCTCGCTATTTACGTGGCGGTATACCGGCCCCTTAACGCGAGGATAGGCGACACCGCCTTCAAGCTGCGTAATCTGCATGCTATCGCAACAGGGGCTGGCGAATATGCCGATGCTAAAAAGCGCCTTATGGAATACCAGTCAAAGCTTCCGCTGTTAAAAGATAAGGACGACTGGCTGAACTATCTGCTGATGAGCACTGCCCGGGCGCACGCCATCACTTACGACGTCCTCAGCGCGCAGAAAGAGGAGTCCGCCGGCAATTTTATAATAGTTTCACGTGATGTGGAATTTCTTGCGACATATGATGCGCTCGGCAAATGGCTGGAGGATATCGAAAATTCGCCTATATCGCTGAGAGTGGTTTCTATATCCGCGCTGCGTGACCGCGATAATCCAGTTAACGCCAAGGTTTCAGCTAAAGTTTTGACCCTCTTTATCAAAGCAGGCCAGGATACGCTGGCTTCCGGGGGGACGCCCAAATGAAAGGTCTGAACGCTTTTTTGGGGTGGCTGCTTATGCTGGCGGTACTGGCCGTCCCGTCTTTCCTGTTTTATAACTGGTGGTCCAAGAACAAGGCCCAGTCGGCGGGGGATACCGTTATGGCGGTTCCCGGGAAAGGCGTTTTTTCCCCGGTCGGCAAAACCGCCGGGGGCGGTGTCGCCGTTGCGGTTCCAGTGGTTGTTTCCAGGCCGGTTTCCGCCCAGGTCTCCACTTCAACCCCCAGAGTGGAAGTTTCTACCGTTCTCCCCGCGGCAGTCCAGTCCGCGCCGGTGCGCGAACCTGGTATTTCCACCCGTACGCCGAGAACTTCGTACTATGAAAGAAAGACCGACAGGAATCCGCTTTTTTCACCAGTTGACATACAGAACATAAAAGACGCCGAACTTCGGCTGGCCGAGGCGTTGCGGGCCGAGCGGATGGCCAAGACCCGGCAGGTCAAGGAAACCGGTATAGAGACCCGGATGAAACTGCAGGGTGTTGTCGGCAATGCCGCAATCATTAACGGGGAAATGTATACTGCCGGCCAGTCAATTTACGGCGGCAAAATAATCAAGGTGGGCACTGATTATGTTATCGGGGAGCATAAGGGAAGGAAATTTAGAATTAAAATTCAATGAAAGGACGCTGAAAGCGCGTCCCTATTGCGTATAATAGTCTTGGTACTGGAGGCGGCATTATGAACATTTTAAGGGTTTTCCTTACCTGTACTCTGATTTTTGAACAGGTACTCTTCCCTGTTTGCGGGGCTTTTGCCCAGGAAAGCGACAAGCCCTTCATGCAGGACATGCAGGGGCCCGGAGGGGATGAGGGGGGGCCGATGCTGGAAGAGCAGGGCGACGCGCCCTCCGGGGAAGACACTGCCCTGCAATCGACTATCGCGCAGGGGCAGACACCCGGCAGTCCCATGGACGCCGTGAAAATAGGCGGCGGTGCCCCTAGAGAAGTGCCTATGTACGAAGAGGCGGAATCGGTTTCTCCCCTTGACCGGAAAATAGGTCCGATTCGCCTGAAAAACGCGCCATTGTCCACCTTTCTGGATGTGGTCTCCGCTCAATCCAAGGTTAACTTCATTATATCGGAAGGGCTGGAGGCTAAAACCGTTACCGTTTTCCTGCGCAAAACCACGGTGCGGGAAGCGCTGGAACTCCTGCTCAGGGTGAAAGGGCTTACTTATCAGCGTATCGGCAAAAGTAACACCTATGTGGTGCAGAAGCGTTCCGCGGGTACGCCCAACCTTATCACTAAAATATATACGCTTAACTATATCCCGCTTATTCCCATAACCTCAGCCAGCGATGATGCAAGCGCCATATCTTCGCAGGACGTTTCCTCTTCGCTGAGCGGCGGCGGGGAGGCGACGCCTGCCTCGGGTGGCAAAGTTGGCGGCGGCGGGGAGGCCGAAAGCGCCATAGCGATACTCAACATCGTGCGCAGCGTCCTTTCCAGGCAAAACGGAAAGATCGCCACGGACCCGCGTACAAATACGCTTATAATCACCGATGTTCCGGAAGTGTTCCCGCAGGTTGAGCAGATAATAGCGGAACTTGACAAAAAAGCGCCCCAGATACTGATAGAGGCCCAGATCGTGGAAATTAACACCGACAGGATGAACGAATTGGGAATAGAATGGGGCGGGTCCCGCGGCGAAATGGCCTCCTTTACCGGGCCTTCGCGGCTTACCGACTATGGCGTGCGGCCGGGATTCTTTTCGGGTGACCAGTGGAAATCTTTTTTTCCGAAGGTTTCCAATTCATCGGACGGCAAAGGGGACATTACCCCGGGGGTTTTCAGCCTGGCCCAGCTGCAGGCCATATTCCGGGCGCTGATATCAAAAGGCGAGGCCCGCTACCTGGGTAAACCCAAGATAGTGGCGATGAATAACAAGACCGCCCTGATACAAATAGCCAGGGACGCGGCAATGGGCGCGCAGAGTACGACTGATGGCGGTGGCGGCAAGACTTCTACCGCGCTTGAGCGCCGCCGCGTGGGGCTCACCTTCAGGGTTACCCCGCAGGTAAATAAAGAGGGCTATGTAACGCTTATCGTCCAGCCTTCATACACCGACAGCGTGGCTTCAGCCGTAACACTGCAGGGAGCCACGGTGTATGACCCGATAAGCCGCGGCGCCTCCACCATGGTGCGCGTGAAAAACGGCCAGACGGTAGTTATCGGCGGCATGCTTTCTTCTACTGAGGCGAAATCCGTTAAAAAAGTGCCGCTTTTGGGGTATATCCCCATAATCGGCTGGCTGTTTACCAGCGTCAGTTCCCGGCGCAGCAACACCGACCTGGTTATATTCGTGACGCCCACGATACTGGTGGATTAGTGTGAGGAACAGACTTTCGGCGGCCGGCATATTACAGGAGAACCATTTACTTCCGGGGCTCCGGGTTGGCGCAACCCGGGCTTGCGGAGGAGCACCTTATGGCTAAAAAACTTGGCGAAATAATGCTGGCCAGCGGCTGGATAGACGAGGAGAAATTAAACAAAGCTCTTAAGTTCCAGCAGCAGCAGTCCTGCCTGATAGGGGAAGCCCTGGTCAAGATGCATTATGTCACCGAGGAGCAGGTGGCACAGGCCCTGGGCAAACAGCTGGGTATTCCTTATGCGACCCGTGAGAACCAGATACTTAATCCGGAAAAAGGCCAGGGGCTGGACAAGCTCATTCCTGAAAAATTCGCGCGCGATAACGCCGTAATCCCCATCTTTGTCGAGAACGGCGTATTGGCTGCCGCCGTCACGGATCCCGCCAATATAATGCTGCTTGATAATATCAAGCTGGTCTGCGGCATGGAGATCCAGCTCTTTATTTCCACTAAGGCTCAGATCTTAAAGACCATAGATTCTTTCTACCAGGTTCAGACCGACCTTATCGACAAGGTCATCGATGGCGGCGATGCTTCCAAAGGGGATTCCTCTGAGAACGATGTTGTAACTGCCGACGGGAAGCTGGATCTTGATAAGGTTATTATAGGCGATTCCAAGGGCGCGCAGTCCATAAAGCTGGTCAACGCTATAATGAAGCAGGCGATCAGCGAGCGCACCAGCGATATCCACCTCGAAAAATTCGACGAGAAGATCTCCCTCCGGCTGCGCATAGACGGGGTTCTTTATGAGCGCAGCGCCCCGCCCAGCGAACTTGTGGACGCCATGATCTCGCGCGTGAAAATACTTTCAAAGCTTGATATCTCGGAGCGCCGGCTGCCGCAGGATGGAAGTTTTTCCATCAAATACCAGAACCGCGTCATAGAGATCCGCGTTTCCGTGTGTCCCACCGTTTTCGGTGAAAAGCTTGTTATGCGTATCCTGGACAGGGGTTCGGTGGAGCTTAATGTTTCTATTATCGGCTTTGAGCCGCGCCAGCGGGAGGATTTTCTGAAAGCGGCCGCGGCGCCCAACGGGCTGATCTTCCTTACCGGCCCAACCGGTTCCGGTAAAACCACTACGCTTAACGCCGTGCTCAACACTATCAAGTCCCCGGAACTTAATATCATGACGCTGGAGGATCCTGTTGAAATTAAAATGGAAGGCATAAGCCAGGTGCAGGTAAAACCCCAGATTGGGCTTACCATGGCTTCCGGTCTGCGCTCCTTTCTCCGCCAGGACCCGGACGTGATCCTGGTCGGCGAAGTCCGCGACAATGAGACCGCCGAGGCCTGCCTTAAGGCCGCGATGACCGGCCACCTGGTGCTTTCCACGCTGCATACCAATAGCGCGCTTGAAGCCGTGCCCCGCCTGCTGGATATGAATATAGAACGCTACCTGCTTGCCAGCACGCTGCTCTGCCTTGCCGCCCAGCGCCTTGTGCGCCAACTGTGTCCGGAGTGCAAAATACCCTACAAGCCGCCCCAAAGCGAGATAGACCAGTTCAACGCGGAATCAATGATCAGCCCTCTGCCGGACCCGGCCAAACTGACATTCTACAAAGCCAAGGGGTGCCCCAAGTGCAATAATATGGGCTACAAAGGGCGTAAGGCCATCTACGAGGTGTATTTTAATACCGACGAGATGAAACGGATAATATACAAAGACGCGGACGTGAAGAAACTGGAAGAGGCCGCGGCCAAGGGCGGGGCCTGGAACCTGAGGGCGAGCGGCTGGCGCAAAGTGATGGGGGGCATCACTTCCGTGGACGATATGCTTTCGGTGACCGTAACGGAGCGTTAGCGTTTTTTTATGCGGTTTTATCCGCAATTGACAGCATAACGCCAATGTTGTAGATTCACTAGAACTATATTATATGGGACGATTTATTTATACCGTTCAGGACGCTCAGGGTACCGTAACCACCGGTGCGCTGTCGGCTGATGATGAGGACCAGGCGGCGCAGTCGCTGCAGAGCAAGAACCTGTTCATACTCTCCCTGCAGTCGGAAGAATCGAAACCCAAGGGAATACTCAAAAGGGCGGGCGGGGGGGGCGGCGGGGCTGTCTCCGGCCGCGCGCTGGTATTTTTCGGAGAGCAGATGTCCACGCTTATCGGCGGGGGTATTCCCCTGGTGCGGGCGCTTTCACTGCTCAGCGAGCATTCCGAAAACAAGGCGCTGGGCGCCGTGCTGGGCGCTGTTACCAAAGAGGTTTCCGCCGGCGGGGCCCTGCACAAGGCGCTGGAAAAACATCCCAAAGTCTTCGACGAGATCTGGGTGTCCCTGGTCCAGGCCGGGGAAGTTTCGGGCCAGCTGCCGGCCGTTCTGCGCCAGATTACGGCGTACAGCGAGGCGCAGGAGGGGATAAAATCAAAGATCATTACGGCCATCGCGTATCCGGCGGTCCTTGCTTTCATGTCTTCGGGGGTGCTGGCTTACTTTATAGTGTACATAGTCCCCGTGTTCGCGGGTATTTTCAGGGACTTCAACCTCAAACTTCCTTTTATCACCCAGATTATCGTGAGTTTTTCCGCTTTTATCGGCCAGTATGCCGTGCTGATGGTAGTGGTGATGATAGGCGCCTTGTTCGCTTTCAGGGCATATATCGCCACCCCTCCCGGGCGCCTGACGTGGAACCATGTGCAGTTCGGCATGCCTTTTGTCGGCGATATGATACGGAGCATGCAGATAGAGCGCATGCTTACCACCATGGCCACGCTGATCCGCAGCGGCGTAAGTATCCTTAACGCCGTATCGGTGCTGGAGGGCTCCTTCAAGAAAAATCTGATTTTCCAGGGAGCCCTGAAAAAAGTGAAAAATGATATAGCCAGCGGCCGCTCCATATCGGAGTCTTTCAAAAAAACCGGTATTTTCCCGCCGATGGTCACGGAAATGATGTGGATGGGCGAGGAATCCGGCAAATTACCTGACATTATCGTGGTTCTTTCAAAGTATTACCAGGAGCAGATAGACCAGTTCATACGGCGGTTCACCTCGATCATCGACCCGGTGCTGGTAGTGGGCATTGGCGGCGTAATAGGCGTCATCGTAATGAGCATATTCATGCCTATTTTCCAGCTTTCCCAGATCGGCGCAAAATAGCGCCTGCCGCTTTTACGGGGGGATATATGAATAAGCTAAAGACGGGTTTCACGCTGGTAGAGCTTCTGGTCGTGGTAACTATCATAAGCATCCTTGCCGCGGTCGGCATGCCGCAGTATATGAAGACCGTTGAAACCACTAAAGCCACGGACGCGCTTGCCATTACGCAGATGATAGCTAACGCCAACAGGATGTACCAGATCGATAAAAACACCTATGCCTCCGCGGTGGCCACCCTTGTGACGGATAAATACATGGCCAGCCACGACTGGAGCGCGGCGGCGTATAACTATTACGCCTGCAACGGCGCCACGGGCGGCGGCTGCTGCGCCGCCGGCATGGTGGCCTGCTGCCAGAGGAACGCAACGGGCACTTACAGCTCCTGGGGTTATTCTATAAACACGTCTGGGGTGTGCAGCACTTTGGCGTCTTCCTCCACGCCGCCCTGCACCGGTTTTTAAGCCTGACAGGGGCGGCGGGGTTTTTTATGACTAAACGAACAGGTCAGACCCTGATTGAGGTCGTTGTGGCGACCATGATCGCCGCCGTGACGGCTACCGCCGTTTTTTCCGTAGTTCTTTCCAGCCATGTGGGCGGAACGCGCTCGGACAAGAAGGAAGCGGCCTCCATGGCGCTGAAAGCGGCGCAGGAACAGCTGAAGATTTATGTCAGCGCAGTCCCAAGTGACCCCATGTTCTCGCCAAATGGCGGGGTGTTGCCTGGCGATCTTCCGGCCGGAGTATGGGCTTTGAGCGCCGGTACACATGACGTGTCTTTCATGCTTAATGACATGCCGCAGCTTGCCGGCACTCCTCCCCCGACGTTGACCTATACCGTGGTGAACGTCGCGTGCGAGTTCGGTTCAAGCAATGAAACGTCCTGTAAAAAAGTAACGTTCACAATTACGTATCCCAATTAATCCATGAAAAATATCCCGGGGTTTACGCTGGTAGAACTGCTGGTAGCCACTATGCTCACCGCGTTCCTTGGTGTTTCCCTTGTCACCATCTATTCGACCGCCAACCGCCATGTGTTCCAGAATTACCGGGGCAACACCATCAAATCGGATGTCTCGCTGGCGATGCGCGCGATACGCAATGTTATGGCCCAGGCTAACAGCATTTATGAACCGGCGTCCGGAAATACCGGCGCAAGGCTGCTGGTCGCCTCGAATATGGACCAGATGACCAATTGCCGCCCCTCCAATCTGATTGTTCCAAAGTGGCATTTGTTCTGCACCGATACGAGCGGGACCAATATAAGACTTTTTTATCACTCCGGGAATATCGCGAGCACCTGCTGGTGCCCGGGGCCGTGTGCCGCCCCGTCAATCCCTGTGGTTACCTGTTCCGCAGGTTTCCAACTGGCCCAGTTCCTGGATACCACTGATGTTTTTTCTCGCTCGTCCACCCTCTCCCATGTTCCGTCAGGGGACCTGATGTCTCTGCGTGTGCAGCTGCGCTCGGTCTGGACGCCATCCGGCGGCTATGCCGCGGTGCAGCGCCCTGTGGATCACAGGCTCACCACTATTTTTTCCGTTTCCCGCTCTTCCGCCGGGAATTGAGAACATCGCGCTTCGGATATTTTGCCATTGAATAAAAGGGTTTTCTCTGGTAAACTAGTAGCAGGTGCTTTATGAACATGCTCAACCCATACCGGCGCGGCGCAGTGCTGCTTCAGACGCTGGTAATGTCGCTTCTTCTGGCGTTTATCGCGGTAAGCATGACGCGCCTGGTGCTGAACCGGTACATGGGCGCTGCGCGCACCTCACGCAGCAGCGTTGCAAGGGGGACCTCCCAAGGCGGCTCGATGCTCCTGTTTACACAGTGGAACACCGCCTGGCCGGTTGTGGACACGACAGGGTCTATGGTAATAGGCGGAAAAACCCTGGAATACGGCGCTGTGTCTTCCGGCGGAGGTGCCACCAGAAAAATG
>Ga0156396_1037_pt1 | contig 14760 bp, 14 predicted proteins | sample RifOxyA3_FD_108040 | JGI IMG/M metagenome (GOLD analysis project Ga0156396, IMG submission 108040) | Elusimicrobia bacterium RIFOXYA12_FULL_57_11 | reverse complement strand
TCGCCAGGAATTCCGCGCCGTCAAGTTCTCCGGCGCCGGCAGCTTCGGCCGCGCTGCCCAGTTGGGCCGCCACCTCGGCCAGCTGGGCGGCAAGTTCGTCCATACGCGCCTTCAGGCGCCCGTAGCGGTCCACCAGCGCGGCCACCTGGGGATTGGCGCGGGGCAGTTCGGGCTGCACCGCCGCGGGCACGCCGGTCTGTATGGGGCAGAACTTCTTGTAATCGCACCAGTTGCACTGCAGCTCGCCGGGAGTGGGCTCGAATTTGGCACCACGTATCTTATCAGCCACTCCCAGCACCCGTTCCCAGAAGCCGCCTATCTCCCGGTCGCCGGCGCGCTCAAAAGCGTATTCCTTTAAAGTGGGCACGTGGTAATACAGCAGGCGGTTTATTTTTACCGAACTCACCCGAGCACCGTAAGTTTCCGCTATTTTTTCTTTCAGGCCGGGGTCCAGTTCGCTTATCTTCTGGTACATGTAAAGCTGGGCGGGGGCACGTTTAACGTCCTTGCCGGTCTTATAATCGATAATCTCTATGCCGCCGCCGCCCAGATATTCTATGCGGTCGGCTATTATTCGCACCAGCAGGCCGTCCACTTCCACGTCGGTGGAATACTCCACAAGGAAGGGGGGCTTGAATTTTTCTTTATTGTGGGCGTAGTAAGCCTTCAGCATTTCAAGGCCCTTCAGCAGGTCCGCGTCCGCACGGGAGGGAACCTTGTAGCCCTTTTCCGCCCACGATTTAGACCCCCAATCCCGCTTAAATTCCTCCAGCACCTCCTCCAGGGAAGGAAAGGGCGGCGCCTTTACCGAGTAAAGGAATTCCAGCGCCGTGTGCACACTGTTGCCGAACGCAAAATAAAATTTAGGCTCCTCTTTTAGCTTGTCTATGTACTTGAACTTGTATTTCAGCGGGCATTCCTCATACATGGACATCTTGGAGTAAGAGAATGATAGAAGGCCGGGCTTGGCGGCGGCCGGCGCGTTATTTTTTTTCTTCATAAGACAAAAGTTCCATTACCCGGTTTTCATACCCTTTGCCGGCCACGGAAGTAGCAACCCTACCGGTCCAAGGGGCGTAATAATCGAAAATCCAGGAAGGCCGGCCAGGCACGCCGCGGCGCACTTTTACGCAGTTTGCGAACACGCCCGCCTTTACCTTTACCGTAAGGCCGGTGGCCTCCACGCGGAACTCCAGGCGGCCCTCCTGCGCCCGCGACTGCCAGGTCTTGCCTTTTTCAAGCGGATAACTAAGCAGGAGCGTGCTGAAGCCGCCCTGTTTCTCGTACAGGTCCTGCTCTGAAAAAAAGTAGCTCCGGCTATTGCGGCTTACCAGCTCTTTGCCGGCGTAAAGAGCGTAGCGGACCTCCGCCGCAGCGGCGCTTACCCCGGTAACGGTAACTTTCTGGCTGGCGTTCCGGCCAAAAGTCTGCGAGTCGCCGTAAGTCCAGGCGCGGCCGGCACGGGCGGGGAAATATTCAGGGCACACGAAGATAAGCCGGAAATCCGCGGGCGGAACCTTGAACTTCGGGTAATTCCTGGCCAGGCGCTCCAGCAGCGGGCGGGCCTGCGCGCAAAGGCCAAGGTTTAAGGCGTATAGCCGCGCCGCGGCAAGCAGCGCCGCCGGGGCGCGGGGATCCCGCGGGTTTTTTACCGAGAACCGGGCATATTCCTGGGCCGCCGACAGCGCCCGGCCCTGGCGCGCAAGTTCGGCGGCGTCATCATAGCGCGGCCCGCAGGCGCAGAAAGCAAAGCAGACTAACAGGCAGTACGCCGGCAGCGCGGCGGGAAGCGTTAGTTTGCGCCGGCGGTATTTTGCCACGGTTGGTCCTGTTTCAGCGGGAGTTTTTTGTAAGCCAGTAGAAGTCGTAATTCTCGTCAAAGCCGCCGTAAGCTATATGGGCGCCAGCCTCGTCGAAAATATTAACATAAAGGGCGTCAAAGTTATCGTTCTCTATAACAAAGGCGGCACGGCCGTCCAGCACTATTTTATAGGCCTTGGAGGGATAAGTGGAAGAGTCCCACTGCATCTGCTGCGCCGCGGCGAGGGGCAATTCGGCGGCCATGGCCGGCGGCAGGGCACCCTGCGGGCAGGACAGGTAGGCTTTTTTAACGGCCAGTATCCAGGCAGCCGGAGCGGCGGAAGCGCGGAAGGCCGGCACGCTTTTGGGAATTGGGAGTTGTTGCGCTGGCGGCAGCGCGGCAAGCCCGCCCCACGCAAGCGGCGGCACTACGGCAAAACGCTCAAGTTCCACCGCGGAAATCACCCCCGGTAAAACTACCAACAACAACGCCGCGGTTAAAATTCTCATATGGCACGCCTCTTCTTTCAACCGGAGAAACGAACCCGGCTACCCAAAGGATACCAATAAATATCACACCGGGTAAAGACCGCATGCCAGCCACGGTTAATATTGTAAAATATACAACACTTTAACAACTCGGGGGTAAGCGCTTTCACAAAAAAGCGCGTCAATATTAATGCCGGATCAAAAAGTTCTGCTTATCACAGCCAATGCCGGCTTATCGGCCGCCGCCGCCGGCGCGTTCGCTTCGGTTTATATACAGCTGGTAGTGCTCACGTCCTGCGCCAAGTTCCCGGTACAGGACAAACCCAAATTCATACTGGTACTGCTGGACATGGACAGCCTGGGAGCCGCAAAAATGTCCGAATTGCGCGCCTTCCTGGCAAGGATGCGCGGGCTGCCGGTAATAGCCCTGTGCGACATGGCCAAAACCCCCAACAAGGATACCGTTGAAATACTCTCTACCGGCGTAAATGACGTTATCCCCAACGCCATAAACATGAACCTCCTGATAGCCAAGACGAGAGCCCACCTAAGGCGGCTGGGGGCCGGCAACAACGCCGCCACCGACCGCGCCGCGGGCGGCTGGACCCGCGGCGACGGCATTTAAGACATCCCTTTATTTTTAATAGTGGCATCTTGTTATATCTTTATCTATACCTAATTGATTGTATGGTTATATACAATAAATTGAATATTTTAGTACAATATTACTATTCCTGCTAACCATAGCCGGAAGAAACCGGAGGCATAATGAAGCACGAAGAACTATTAAAACAGGCCAGCGAACTTGGATTCCAGCCCTTAGGGCAAAAAATCGCCGCCGACGCCAACAAAACCCTGGCCGAAGTTACACTAAGCCTGGATCCGCGCTTCTGGGAAGCCTTCCCCGTTATGCTGGCCAATGCCGCGGAAACCGGAGAATTCAGCGCTCAAGCCGCCATGGCCCGCCTGCAGGCCCACGAAAAAGAGAATTTCAAAGCCCTGCTCCTGCTATCCGCGGCCCTTTACCGGAGCCTGGGTCTGCGTTTTGCCTGGGCGGAGACCGCCGTAGCCGGCTTTGCCCGCGGCGCCCTTAACGACTACATGGTAAAATTCAGGGAAAATAGCGTTATAAAGATAGCAGCCGAGCAACTGCAGCCGCAAAATATCCGGGCATGCTTCCTTACCTGCTTTAAAAAAAGCGTTGAAAACATAAAAACCGCGGCGGCTGCCCGCGAACAACTGGGCCTTGAATACGCGCTAAGCCGCATTTTCCCGCCCAGGCAGAAGCAAATCTTCCTGAAAAAGCTGCGCGGAACCCCGCTCACCAAAATGGAAAAAGAATATTTCTCGCGGGTAATACGCAAGAAAACCCTGGCCCTGGCCAACGACGACCTGCACCGCATGGCCATAAAGATACTTGAGTAAGCCGCCGTTTACATCCTAAAATACGCCGATATGGGAAAACTGGCTAACCAGACCATGCTGGTAACCGCCCTGAAAGCGTTTACGGGAGCCCTGCCGCCCGGTTACAGCTGTGAAAAGGAATTTTTCCTCACCTCCCTGCGGAACATGGCCCAGTACCTGGCGGACCTGCAGGCCGAAACCCTGCGTGAAGTATGTGAAAATTTCCTCCACAAATTGAACGCCGGCAAAGCCACGCAGGCCGCCGCGGATGAATTCAAAGCGGACATAGACCGGCTGGTCTCGGCGGCGGATTTCAGAACGGTCAGCGCCTGGATGGCCGGCAGCAGGGAATTCATAAAGAACAGGCTGGATTCCCTTAAGGCCGTTTCCATGATAAGCGAAGAACAGAAAACCTCCGGCAGGGACCCGGAAGCGCAGCGTCACATAAAGGAAACCTACGCCCGCCTGCGGTTCGACACCCTGGAAAAACAGGTTGAAGCGGCGCCCAACGACGCCACGGTAAACACCGCGCTGGCCACGGCCCGCAGGGCAGTGGCCGAATACTGCTGCCTTTACCGCGTACAGCTGAACCCGGCTGAAACCCTTACCCCGTTTTCCCTGGCGTGCGTAGACGCGGCCCTCGCCGCCGGACACCGCCTGTTCATGGCTATCCGCCAGGCCACCGGCCGCATGATGTAATGATTTCCGGCCAGCCGGGCCGTGCACATTCAAGGCCGAAATGCTATCCTAGTGAGGTTATGACTACCGCCGCCAGAATATCCTACGCCTTCATGCTGCTCATGCTCCTGGCCGTGCTGGTATTCAACATGGGCCACGTGGTCCTGGCGGCGCTATTCTCCTTCATGTTCATGGAAATGTTCTTCAGGGCCGTGCGGCTGCGCGTTACCGGCGCCGCCGCGGCGCGCTGGATAGCGGCCGTAGCGTTCGTAATAACGGCGACACTGCTGCTTATGATCTTCCTGCGTTTCATAAAGCAGACGCTCAGGACTTTGCCCGACATCGTTGAAGTTGCCCTGCCGCAGGTAATGGCGCTGGCGCAAAAGTACGGCCTGGACCTGCCCTTCGCCAATTTCCAGGACTTGCGCGAATTCGCCAACGACAAAATACTGGTTAACGCCATGAGCATAACGAAAGCCAGCACGCTCCTTACCAAAGAAGTTTTCCACATGGTCATAGGCGTGGTGGCGTCGGTACTGTTCTTCCTGGGCGGGAAAACGCCTAAATACGAGCCCAACCTTTTTGACGCGGTGCGCAAAGAAACGAACCTGCGCATACGAAAATTTGTCTACAGTTTCGAAAAAGTATTCGGCGCGCAGATAGCCATTTCCGGCATCAATACCGTGCTTACGGGCCTGTTCCTGCACTTTATAGCCATGCCGCATTTCGCCTTCCTCACCACCATGACGTTCATAATAGGCATATTGCCCATAATAGGCAACATCATCACCAATACCGTCATAGTGGTAACCGCGCTGGGAATATCGTTCAACCAGGCTTTAATGGCCCTGGCCTTCCTGATCTTCATACACAAGTTCGAATATTTCCTGAACAGCAAGATAATGGGCTCCAGCGTAAACCTGCCCATGTGGCAGATACTTATTGCCGTGCTCATAGGCAATACCATAATGGGCGTCCCCGGCATAATGCTGGCGCCCGCCATACTGCACTATATCAAGAGCGAACTGCAATCCATCCCCTGGACACAGCCCCGGATAATCGCCAATCACACCACGGCAGTTTAAGGCCCAGGCGGCGCTGGGCCCAAAAGCTCCGCGTGTTTAGGCCTTTTACGGCTTACCGCGCGGCGGCGGCAACACTATACTCTATAGGTGCAAATAACCCCGCACGTATACAGGCACGGTTTCAGGGCACTCCTGATTTTATTACTTGCCGTCAGCGGCCTTAAAGCCGCCGCCATCGACTTCAGCGGCGCCGCGCCTTCACTGCGCGAAACCATACTAACCCTTGAAACCCTGGCCGCCAGCCCCTATGCCGGGCAGGCACGGCCCGCGCCGGCCCCCGCAGTTTCCGGCCTGCGGACTTACGATTTTAAAACCCTCTACGCCGCCCTGGGCTACCCGGCCCCGGCCTATTTCGGCGCCAGCGAAGAAGCCACACAATCCCTTGAATCCTATACCAGCAAACAGGATGCGTTTTACGAAGAGATAAACGGCTACCTCCGGTTCTATCCCGAACCTTACGATTGGTACGGCACCGGCCCGGAAGACGCCAGGAACATTGTGGCGGATATCGACAGTATTTTTGCGCGGGCGCCCGCCCTGCCGGCCGACCTGGTAATGTTCCGCGGCCTGAGCCTTAAATTCCGCGGCAACAAGCCCTACGAAGTGAACGAGGAGTTCACGGACAAGGGCTATGTTTCAACTTCCACCTCCTTCAAGGTGGCCAGATATTTTGCCGTCGGCAAAGAGAAGGCCGGGGACGCAGAGGCGCGCAAAGCCGTGTTCGCCATCTACAACAACCGCCCGGGCGAGCGCGGGATACTTATAGACCAGGACGAAGACGAAGTTATACTGAAGCACGGCATGAAATTCCGGGTAATGGGGAAAAGGGCCACCGATGAAAAATACGACCTGTACCTGGTACAGGCCTGCGCCGGTCCCTGTGACGCTTCTTTACGGGCGGACGCCCGCGTATTCTGGGAAAACTTCAAAGTGAAATAAGCCGGCGGCGTACGCCGCGGCAAAACCTTACGCGGCCTGCAGCACACCACGCACCTTCTCCACGATAACGGCCGCCACCTCGCTCTTGTAAAAGATACCGCGCACCTGCGCAAAACGCTCCACTTCGGCGCGGCTGTAGCCTATAAAATCCGTGGCCGTTATTACCAGCACCGGGATAGAGGAGAGTACGGGGTTCTTGGATAATTCCGTCACCATCTGCACGCCGTCAAAATCCGGCAAGTCCACTTCGGTGACCACAGCGGCCACGCCGCCCTCGAGGCACATGGCTATACCCTGCAGTCCGTTGGAGCCCACCGCCACATTGTAGTGGTCGCCCAGCGTTTCAGCCAGCAGCGCCGCGAACATTTCGTCGCTTTCGAGTATAACTATCTTCGGCCTGGCATCCATGCGCAAATTATACCAGTTCTGCCGGCCGCCTGATTACCGCGCCCGCCGGGGCGGCCATTTACCGGGACGGCCCACGTTAATGTATTGTAAAATCATGGTGCGGCACACAACAGCGGCGTGCGCGGCGCACCAGGACAACAAATGATAAACCCGGATATAAGGGATTTTACGCGGCAGGAACTGGCCGGGGCGCTTATAGCGCTGGGGGAAAAAGGCGCCAAGGCGGACCGCGTCTTCAACTGCCTGTACCGCAAAGGCGCCGGCGCCTTTGAAGCCATGGACGGCCTTACACCGGAGTTTAAAGCCAAGCTCGCGCGGAAATACAGCCTTGCGCCGCAGCCCGCCGTGGAAAAGCTGGTCTCAAAGCTGGACGGCACCATAAAACTGCTTTTGCGGTTCGCGGACGGGGCGGCGGCCGAAAGCGTGGTGCTCTTCAATAAAAAAACGGTTTCAGCCTGCGTCTCCTCGCAGTCCGGCTGCGCCTGCGGCTGCACTTTTTGCGCCACGGGCGCGCTGGGTTTTAAGCGCGACCTTAAACCCTCCGAGATCCTGGCGCAGTACGCGGCTTGCCGGCAGGCCGCCGGCAGGCCCCTGGACAGCCTGGTGTTCATGGGCATGGGCGAGCCCTTTCTAAACTGGGCCAATGTCAAAAAAAGCCTGCTCATCCTTTCCGACAACAAGGGCTGTAACTTCCCGCAGCAGCGGATAACCGTTTCCACGGTGGGCGTGGTGCCGGTAATAAAGGAACTGGCGGAGTCGCACCTGGAGATAAAGCTGGCCGTGTCCGTAATAACGGCCGACCAGCAGCAGCGGGCGCAGCTGACCCCCATGGATAAAAAATATCCTTTGGCCGATATTATAAAGGCCGCGCGCCATTACTGTACCAAGACCGGGCGCACAGTATTCTTCGAATATATCCTGTTCGACGGTCGCAACGACACGCCGGAAGACGCGCGGAAATTACTGACCCTTATAAAGGACGCGCCCTGCAAAGTGAATTTAATACAGGACAACCAGGCCCCGGTCTCCGGCACCGCCGACCAGCGTTTCGCCAAAGCCAAGGCGTTCCAGGATATAATAGTGGCCGGGGGAATACGCACCCACCTGCGCCGCGAAAAGGGCGCGGATATAGCCGCCGCCTGCGGCCAGCTGGCCGCGGGGGGGGAAATTGCCGAAGGCAAATAAGCCAGCGCCGCGGCGGCGCCCCTACATGCTATACTATCTGCATAAATTCGCATTAACGCGGTAAACAGGAGAATCCCATGGCAAACTTGAACAAGGTAATGTTGATAGGCCGCCTCACCCGCGACCCCGAACTGAAAACTTTCTCTAACGGCGGCAAAGTGGCTAACGTAGGTTTTGCGGTGAACAACCGCCGCAAGAACCAGCAGACCGGCCAGTGGGAAGAAGTGCCGGTATGGGTGGACCTTAAAGCTTTCAACCGCGAACCCGGCCGGAAAATGGCCGATCTTATAGAAAAATATCTCCGCAAAGGTTCGCAGGCCTACGTTGAAGGACACCTGGTGCTTGAAGAATGGGCCGGCAAGGAAGACGGCAAAAAGCAGACCAAGATGGTGGTTTATGTAGATGAAATAGAATTCCTGGGCAGCCGCGGCGACGGCCCCGCAGCCGGCGCCGAGCAGGAAGAACCGGCCGCCAGGCCCGCTTCAAAAAAGAAAGCCGCGGTGGAAGCCTCCGGCGGCGAAGGCATGGACGAAGTCCCGTTCTAGGCAACCGCCCGACACCGCAAAAGCGCCAGGCAGCGTTAAACGCGGCCTGGCGCCTTGATTTAACACAAGGCCGCCAAGAGCCAAAGGGGCTATGCTATAATTACTTATGTTCCGTGTTGAGCCCATATTAATAAGAGGTGAGATTATGCGCAGACTACTGCCTTTCCTGCTTGCCGTACCCTTTTTAGTACTTACCGCGCCTGCCCGGGCGGCCACTCTTCCCGATTTTGACCGAGGCATAACCTTACACCCGCTTGTACAACAGGCCATGGACGTTGCTGTACCAGGCGTTAGCGCGCCGACTCCTGCCATAAGCCCCGCCGCCGCGCCCGAAACCGTATGGATAAGCATACTTACCCAGGACGTAACCGCGCTGGGCGAAGAGTTCAATTTCCCCGAACGCAAACCCGCCGGCCAGAACGGCGTGCTTTCCGTCTACGAACTGCGGGCCGCCGAACTCGACCGGCTTGGCGATATTATGCAGCGCAAATTCCGCAGGTCGCCCGGATTCTTCGCCCATAGCTCCCTGCGTTCCGCGCAGCAGGACTTTACCCTCCCGCCGCTGGCCGCGGCGGCCGCCTACACCATAGACCAGGGGGAGAAGGTTTCTACCATGCTTCAACTGGTGGACGAGAGTTCCATTACCGGCATGATAAGCACCCTGTCCGCGTATAAGACCAGGTATTACCGCAGCGTCACCGGCATTGCCGCCCCCAAATGGCTTTACGGTTACTGGACGCAGCTGGCGGCCGGCCGCCCCGACATAAGCGTAGCCACCTTCCGCCACAGTGCCTTTCCGCAGGAGTCGGTGATCCTTACGGTAACCGGCGCCGTGGAGCCGGAAAAAGTTATTGTAATTGGCGGACATATAGACTGCACCAGCGGCGGCGCGGACAACCCCGCCCCGGGGGCAGACGACAACGCCTCGGGCATTGCGGTAACCAACGAGGTTCTACGCGTGCTTATAGCCTCGGGCTACCGGCCCGCGCAGACGCTGAAATTTATGGCGTTCGCGGCCGAGGAAGCCGGCCTGCGCGGTTCCGCCGAAATAGCCGCCGCCTTCAAAAAACAGGGCGTGGCCGTGCAGGGCATGCTTAACCTTGACATGGCAAATTTCAAGGGCTCCGCTCAGGACATAAACTTCGTAACGGACAACACCAACTCCGACCAGAACGCCTTCCTGGGCAAGCTGGTGGATATCTACACCCCGTATACCTGGGCCACCTTCAAGTGCGGCTACGGCTGCTCCGACCATGCCTCGTGGACAAAGAACGGTTACCCCGCTTCCCTGCCGTTCGAATCCAAGATGGAAGAGTACAACCCGGCCATCCACACGGCCAACGACACCCTGGAACAGATGGGCGGGAGGGCCACGCACGCCGTAAAGTTCGCCAAGCTGGCGGTGGCGTACATGGTTGAACTGGCAAAATAAACCAGCAGCATATTTATGCCTATAAGCGAATATGCCGGCAAAAAGCTGCCGGGGGAACTGCTCACGGATATCCCCAAGCTGTTAGCCGCCTACTATAAAGAAATCCCCGACCCCGCCAACCCCGCGCAGCGCATAGCTTTCGGCACTTCCGGGCACCGGGGCAGTTCGCTGCTCGGCTCCTTCAACGAAAACCATATCCTGGCCGTAACGCAGGCCATCTGCCAATACCGCAAAGCCGCCGACACGGACGGCCCGCTGTTCATAGGCATGGACACGCACGCCCTTAGCGTGCCGGCCCTGGAAACCGCGCTAGAAGTACTGGCCGCCAACGGCGTGCAGGTAATGCTGGACGCCGACAACGGCTACACTCCCACGCCGGCCTTGTCGCGTGCCATACTGGCCCATAACTGCGGCCGCACCGCCGGCCTGGCCGACGGCATACTTATAACCCCTTCGCATAACCCGCCCGCCGACGGCGGCTTTAAATACAACCCGCCCAGCGGCGGCCCCGCCGGCCCGGAAATTACCGGCCAGGTGCAGGCCCTGGCCAATGAGATCCTTACCAATAAACTTGCCGGCGTTAAGCGCATGCAGCTGGCCGCCGCGCTGAAAGCCGCCACCACCCGCAGCTACGACTATACCGGCGAATACGTGCGCGGCCTGGGCGGAGTAATAGACCTGCCGGCCATACGCGCGGCCGGCATAAGGATGGGCGCCGACCCCCTGGGCGGCGCCGGCGTAAAATACTGGGGCCGCATAGTGGAGCTTTACGGCGTAAACCTTACCGTGGTAAGCGATGCGGTGGATAAATCATTCTCCTTCATGACGGCCGACTGGGACGGCAAAATACGCATGGACCCGTCTTCAGCCTACGCCATGAAGCGCCTTATAGGCATGAAGGACAAGTTCGACGTGGCCTTTGGCTGCGACGCCGACTACGACCGCCACGGCATAGTTACGCCCGCGGGCCTGCTGCCGCCCAACCATTACCTGGCGGCCGCCATACATTACCTGTTCCGGCACCGGCCGGCCTGGCGCCCCGACGCCGCGGTGGGGAAAACCGCCGTATCAAGTTCCATAATAGACCGCGTAACCGCCGGCCTGGGCCGGCGCCTGTGCGAGGTGCCGGTAGGGTTCAAGTGGTTCGTGGACGGGCTGATGGACGGAAGTTTCGGATTCGGCGGGGAGGAAAGCGCGGGAGCTTCTTTCCTGCGCATGGACGGCGGCCCCTGGAGCACCGACAAGGACGGCATAATACTGGCGCTGCTTGCGGCCGAGATAACCGCCCGCGAGGGCAAAAACCCTGCGCAGGTTTACGCGCAGCTTACGGAAAAGTACGGCCAGCACTACTACCGCCGGCAGGACGCCGCGGCCACGCCGGCCATGAAACAGCTTTTAAAAACCCTCACCCCCGCGCAGGTTCCGTTTAAAGAGCTGGCCGGGGAAAAGATAGAAGCCATACTCACGCGCGCCCCCGCCAATAACGAACCTATTGGCGGCATAAAGGTAACCACCACCGGCGGCTGGTTCGCCGCGCGCCCCTCCGGCACGGAAGACGTCTACAAGATCTACGCCGAAAGCGTCCGCTCGCAGGCCCATCTGGGCCGCATCTTCGCGGAAGCCGAAGAAATGATAAAAAGCATTTAGGCTTAAGTTAACCGCAGTGCAAGCTACACGCTAAGCTGCCCCAACCGCTCCAATATCTTCACCATGGCCAGGGTATCCTGGCCGCAATAAACTTTAAGGTCCCCGCGCAGCTTTTCCGCGGCGGCGGGGGAAAGCCTGCCGGAAAGGATATTACAGTACGCCAGCTGCGCGGCCCCGCCGTTGGCTATTGCCAACCCCTCGTACGACATGCCCGGCACCAGCGCCGGCAATATCTTCTTAAGCGATACCCGGCCATGGCAGGCCGGGTGCACGTAGGCCCGCTCCAGGAACGGCTTCATAAGGTCTTCGAACCGGCCGGGCAGGGCCGCCAGCCCGGCGGCGGATTCCGGAAAGTCCCTTACCAGGTCTTCTATCTTCTGTATCTCGAAAGACGCGTTGTAAGCCAGCAGCGTGCCTGCCGGGCCAATGTTGGCCAGCAGAAAGCTTATAAGCCCGGGCCGCGGGTCAGTGCTCCCCTCGCCAAGGTATTCCAGGTGCCGTGGCGCAGCCCCGGCCGCCGCCTGCACATGCAGGGAAACCTGGAACGGCAGCTGCTGGTACGGCCGTGAGCCGTCATACAGCGGGATAGCCGGCCGGATAGTCTCGAAATCAATGTGGTAAAGAGGATATTTTATTCTCCTTAAGAATTTCGCTATCTTTTTTTTGTTGATCAGCACCTCACCGCTTTTCTCGACCTTCAGGGCCTGCTTCTGCCCGTCGCTGAGGTCGAAATTATCCGGCACGTTCTTGAACAGCAGTATCCCCATGGCCTTAAGCGTGTTTTTCTTTTCCCAGCTGAGGCGGGGGATATCGTAAATAGAATGTTCCGGCACCCCTTTCCAGCAATGCGCGCGGAATTCGCAGTCGGCAGGGTGGGAACAATGCTTACCGATCCCCACTTCCGGCGCGGCCGGGGAGGCAAGCGCCTCCTGCAGCCGCTCAAGGTCCGGGCCCACCCCGGGCAGCAGGGCGCCGACCTCTTGCGTAATGTCCTCACAGGTAAAGAACTTTTTAGCGTCTATGGGGCCGTCCTTCACAAAGGTATTGTCTATATGCATCAGCAGCGTATTGCGGATAGTAAGCCCGGCGCCCTCCAGCACATAGCGCTGCACGGCCACGTCCTGCACGTGTTCGTCCTTCACCTCGGTGGAGCCCTTGGCTTCCATTAAGTCCCAGGAGCCGTCCTTGTTATGTTTTAAAATATCGCACCGCACCAGCACCTTGTTAAAAACGAAAGCGCCTTCCAGTATAACCCCGGCCCCGGCCGCCACAAGCGCGGCCGTGCGCTTAATGGCCTGCGGCAGCTGCGCGGGGTCCATGTCCACCAGCACGCCGTACCCGTAATATTCCCGCGCCAGCGCGCCTATGGCGTTGCCCTCGTCGAACACCTGCTGCTGTTCGGGCCCCGCGGGGGGGATAAGGGCCCGCTTGTTATTATAAAGCCACAGCCTTTTATAAGGCACTGCAGCCCCATCATGAATTGTGATTTTGAAATGCGTTTAGCCATAACACCTCTTTTTGAGTTACAGATAGTATAGCAGACCAGCCCGACAGCGTAGTGTCGGGTTATTTTGAGGAATAAAATACCCGTGGACGGCTTAATTTATTAAAATTTACTTTCAGGCAGAAAGTCCCGGCGGACGGAGGCGAGCCATGTATAAATTCCCGGAAGGGCTGTACAGCGACGTACGCGTTGAAAAAGTGCGCAACACCCTTATTCAATACCTGAAAGGCGAGCTGCGCGAAATGCGCGAGCGCGACACCGCCGGCGCCTTTGTGCGCGTTTACGACGGCCAGCGCTGGTATTATTCCTCCATCACCGCGTTGGACAAGGTGCAGGAGGAACTGGACCGCCTGGCAAAACTGGCCAAACCGTCAAAAACCATAGCGGAAAACAGCGTAGTAAAGAATATGGCCGCCGGCAGCGGCGGGCAGCATAAATTTAAAGGCAAGGACCTGCGCGCCCTGCCGCTGGCGGAAAAGAACTCCTTCCTTACAGCCTTCTTTCCGGCCGTAACCGCCCAAACGGCCATCGCCATGTGGTCGGCCATGTACACGGACACCCTGACCCACCGGGAACTTTACAATTCCAAAGGGGCGCAATCGGTTTGCGAGCAGCAGCTTTGCGGCGTTCGCCTGGGCATGACATTCACCGAGGGCGGCCACACTTTCACCGAAGGCGCCACCAAAGCCGGGGGGGAATTTTGCGAGCTTGCGGATTTCGGGCGGGAACTGGACAAGCGCATTGCGCAGGCCCTGGAGTTCCTACGCAATTCCGTGCGGGTAAAGCCGGGCAAGTACACGGTGGTGCTGTCGCCGCTGGCCGCCGGCGTTTTTGCCCACGAGTCGTTCGGCCATAAAAGCGAGGCCGACTTCATGCTGGGCGACGCCGCCATGCTGAAAGAATGGCACATGGGCCGGCAACTGGGCCCCGAATTCCTGCACATTTCCGACGACGGCGCCTGCGCCGGCAGCGGTTTCACCCCTTTCGACGACGAGGGCAATCCCGCCAGGAAAACAACCCTGATAAAGAACGGCCGCCTGGCCGGGCGCCTGCACAGCGCCGCAACGGCCGCCGCGCTGGACGAGGCGCCCACCGGCAACGCGCGCGCCATAAGCTTTGAGTTCGAACCCATTGTGCGTATGACCACCACGCATTTTGAGGCTGGCAATATAGCTAAAGAAGAACTGTTCGCCGGCGTAAAGGACGGCCTGTTCATAGACACCATAAAACACGGCTCCGGCATGAGCACCTTCACCATAGCGCCTTCGCTGGCGTACTTCATAAAGGACGGAAAAATAGCCGGCCCGGCGCAGATCTCGGTAATTTCCGGCAGCGTGTTCGACACCTTCGGCCTGATAGACGCCATCTCCGACAAAGTGGAACTGCTCTCCTTCGTTGGAGGGGGCTGCGGCAAAATGGAGCAGTACCCGCTGCCGGTGGGCTTTGGCGGGCCGTATGTACGCGTGCGCGAAATGGCGGTATTGTGAGAACCTTATGATAAACGAAACCTATACCCTTATAAAAGATGAAGTTTCCGTAAAGGTCTCCGCCTCGGCGCCGGAATCACTGCGCGCCAAGCGCATAAAGCGCACGGGCGTAAGGGTTTACCGGGATGGCTGCATAGGGATCTCAGGCTATATGGGC
>Ga0156396_1036_pt1 | contig 14847 bp, 16 predicted proteins | sample RifOxyA3_FD_108040 | JGI IMG/M metagenome (GOLD analysis project Ga0156396, IMG submission 108040) | Elusimicrobia bacterium RIFOXYA12_FULL_57_11 | reverse complement strand
CTGCTACGCTATTTATACAAAACAGGAGAATTTATGAAGACGCCCAGATTACTGGCCGGCAGCTCCGGCAGTGTAATTCTTTATAGCGAAAAAAGCCATAAGATCCGCCTTGAAGTGCAACTCGAAAAAGATACGGTATGGCTTAACCTGAACGACATCGCGGACCTGTTTGGAACAAGTAAACAGGCGATAAGTTATCACTTCACCCGGATCTTCAAAGGATTGGAACTTAAGCGCAAAGCAACTGTCAAAGAAATTTTGACAGTTCAAAAAGAGGGGTCCAGAAGTATCCAGAGAAAACTTGAATATTATAACCTCGACGCCATAATCTCAGTAGGCTACCGTGTAAACTCCAGGCGCGCCACACAGTTCCGCATCTGGGCAACCGACATCCTGCGCCGCAACCTTATTGATGGCTACACCATAAACAAGAAGCTGCTTATAGCCAAAGAAGAAAAGCTCCTGGCTTTTCAGCGCGCCATCAAGCTGATAGAAATAGTAAAAGACCGCAAGCCGCTGGAATACAAAGAAGCCATGGGGCTCCTGGACATTATCCGCGACTACAGCCGCGCCCTGGGCCTGCTGGACGCTTATGACAACAACTGCATGGCGGTTAAAGGCGTCAGCGCCGGTTCCGGCTTCCGCCTTACTTACAAACTGGCCTGCCAGGCCGTAACCCAGCTGCAAGCAGGCGCCCGCAGTTCACCACTCTTCGGCCTGGCAAAGGATAAATCCTTCGCCAGTTCTGTGGCTGCTATTTATCAGACTTTCTCGGGCAGGGAACTGTATGCCAGCGCTGAAGAAAAAGCCGCCCACCTGTTGTATTTTATAGTTAAGAACCATTCCTTTGTGGACGGCAATAAACGCATAGCCGCCGCCCTCTTCCTGTGGTTCCTTGAAAAGAACCGCCTGCTTTACCGCGCCAACGGCGCAAAGCGGCTGGCCGACAATGCCCTGGTGGCCCTGACCCTTATGATAGCTGAAAGCGCTCCGACCGACAGAGACCTGATTGTGCGCCTTGTAGTAAACCTGATAAACAAAGAAAACCAGTAACTGCTCAAAAAAACAGGGAGGGAAAATGGAAACCAGGGATACGGGCACACTGCGGTTGGAATTCCCCACGCAAACCCTTAAAGTGGGGAAAAGCTCCCTCGAGGAATACATAATCCCGGACGACAGGAAAGGGGAAGTACTGCGGCGGCTGTACCCATTCATGCCGGTGCCGGCCCTTACCGCCTACATGCTGGACATCCACGAGGAAAAGCTGTTCCGGGTGGGGGAATTCCGCGCGCTGCGCGGCGGCGCCATGGACTGGCTGGTAAGCCCGTATTTCCCCGCCAGCGGCGCCACCGTGCTGGACTGGCTTGAGCCCGACGAGGAAGAACTGGCACGGCTTTTGTATAATTATCAGCAGCCATGACAAAACACGCAAAAGTCACAAGCATTTTCAACTTCACCGTACTGGTAGCCGCCCTGGGGTATTTCGTCGACATGTTCGACCTGCTGCTTTTTCCCATAGTGCGCCAGCCTTCCCTTACCGCGCTGGGCGTGGCCGCGCAGGACCAGATACGCGTGGGCGCCTACCTGCTTAACTGGCAGATGGCAGGGATGCTGCTGGGCGGCATACTGTGGGGCATACTGGGAGATAAAAAAGGCCGCCTGTCCACCCTGTTCGGCAGCATAGCGCTTTACTCCGTGGCCAATATAGCCAACGCCTACGTGCAAAGCATCCCCGCCTACGCCCTGTGGCGCTTTTTGGCGGGCCTGGGCCTGGCGGGGGAACTGGGCGCCGCGGTAACGCTGGTAAGCGAAATACTGCCCCGCGAACTACGCGGCTACGGCACCGCGCTGGTAGCCGGCGTGGGCGTGTTCGGCACCGTTACAGCCGCGCTGGTGGGCAAATACATACCCTGGCGCCACGCCTACCTGCTGGGCGGCCTGCTGGGCATAGCCCTGCTGTTTTTGCGTGCCGGCATACGGGAAAGCCTGCTGTACAGCAACCTTTCGCACGCCGGCATCAAGCGGGGGGATTTCTTCAGCCTGTTCACCAATAAAGAGCGCCTGCTGCGCTACCTGCGCTGCATCCTTATAGGCCTGCCAATGTGGTTCGTGGTGGGGATACTGGTGATCTTTATACCCGAGTTCGCGCCTATCCTGGAAGTTAGCGGCAAGCTGGACCCTGCCATAGCCGTGGCCTGCTGCTACAGCGGCATTACCGTGGGCAGCCTGCTGTCTGGGTTCCTAAGCCAGATGTGGGGCACGCGCACCAAGGTTATAGGCCTGTTCATGGGCATGGCTTTCATCGGTATGGCGGTGTTGCTGCTGGGCCGCGGCTTTACGCCTTTAGCCATGTACGCCGTTATGACCTGGCTGGGCCTGGCCTCGGGCTACTGGGCCGTGTTCGTAACCGTGGCGGCGGAACAGTTCGGCACCAATTTGCGCTCCACCGTAGCCACCACCGTACCCAACTTCGTGCGCGGCTCGGTGGTGCTTATCACCAACAGCTTCCTGCTGCTTAAAACCTCTATGGGCATGCTGCCCGGCGCGTGGATAGTGGGCCTGGCCTGCTTCGCCCTGGCCGTAACCAGCCTTGCGGGCTTAAAAGACACCCACGGCCGCGACCTTGATTTTGTGGAATAACACCCGGCCCCCCTTAGCCACAGGGCATTTATGGCGCAAACCATACAACTTAAGTGCGGCACTTTCAACCTCACCCGCCTGCTGGGCAAAGGCAAATCCGGCCATTCCTGGCTGATAGAGAACGGCCCCCTGCAGTACGTGCTTAAGCGCATGCACAATGAACCCTGCGCCTATTACCAGTTCGGCGACAAACTGGCCGCCGAACTGGCCGCCTACCAGCGCCTGCAGCCCCTTATTAACCTGCCGCGCCTGGTAGAACACAGCGCGGAGGGGAAATACCTGGTAAAAGAATATATCCCCGGCCCGCCGGTTTCCGAACTGGCCGCCCAAGGCGCCGTGCCGCCGGGAGCCTTTGCGCAGCTTTTCCGCTGGTGCCGCGCCCTCTACCCGGCCGGCATCAACCTGGACTATTTCCCGGCCAACTTCGTCTGCACCGGCAAAGAATTATTCTACGTGGACTACGAGCTGAACCCCTACAGCGAGGAATGGAACTTCGAAAACTGGGGCCTCTACTACTGGCTTAACGCCGCCGGCATGCGCCAGTTCCTCTCCACCGGCGACCACCTTGCCATAAACCTTCCCGGCAACAAAGGCAAACCTATAACAGCACCCTTCACCACCCTGGCGCAGGAAACCATAACTAAATACCGCCAATAATACCCTTAACCAGCTACCTTGATTTTGTGGAATAAGCCAGGCGCCTTTTTGGCGGGCCTGCCTCAGAAGTCCCGGAATTTCGCCATGTCGCAGGCTTTTTCCTGCCGCATGGCGGCGGGGCAGACCTGGAAGGACGGGGGACCGGCCTCAACCCAGTATTTCTCGCCCAGCTTCCCCAGCACCGCTATATAATCCGCCAGGGTTACCACCCAGCAATGGGCAGTGCGGTCCTTATTGAACAGGTACAGGTTGCCGTTAAAGTTTTTGCAGCCGAAGATCACCAGGTCATTATAGTTCACGTCCGTACCGTCCGGGTTGGAAGCGCCGGCAAAGTCCAGGTTTTCACCGGCAGCCGCAAGGTTAAGCCCAAGGCCGGGGCCGCCCGCAACTTTATCCAGGTAATCGTCCTTCCAGCCCCCTACAGACGGGGAAGCGTCAGCAAGGGTGCCAAGGAGCTCAAGGGCCTCTTTCCAGTCCTTGTCCCCGGGGTAACCCTGCGGCGCGCTGAAAGTGATGTAATAGCGCTGCACGTATTTGTGCAGCACGCCCTGCACGCGCCAGGCCGCGCGCCCCTTTGCGGCGCCCGTAGAGCGGAAATATTCGAACAGGGAATTATCCGCCAGCTGCACCCGCTGCGCGGGCGGGTTGCCGGCCAGCTTGCGCGCCCGGGTAAAATACTCCTGCACCTCTACGTGCTTCTCCGCCAGTAGATCCTCGGCGGCAATATCCAGCACGAACGCGCGCGAACTGCGCGCCAGGGAGAACGTGTTCTTTATCCCCTTGGGCGACAGCCCGGGCACAACCGCCGCAGAGGCCCAGGCCGCGGGAAGCTGCAGAATATGCTGGTGGTCGGCGGAATTAAGCCACGCCGCCTCGCCCGCCCGCAGGGGGGAAGCCAAAGCCAGCAATGCCGCAAACAATATCAGCCGCCTCATAATAACAGATTTTACAACTTCACCCGGCCGCTTTACCCGCTTAAGTATAAATATAAATTGCCAGCCCCAGCCTGAAGAGTTAGAATAAGGGAAGGTTAGGGAACGGGATTCCATACTAGTATAACTATGCCTCAATGATAGTCTACAGCTAAAGCGGGTTTTACGCTTAGAAAGGCTGCATTCGATCCTGATGCTAAATATAGTCGGTTTGTAAGCGTAAGCGCTACTGTCTCGGATGATACAGATTCTGAAGAGATTAAAGAAGTCGTTGAAAGGTTGTTGGGAAAAGTCGACAAAGATTTTGAGCAGGCAAGTACTGCGTTAAGGAAGATGTTTGCCGGCAATTAAACTTAAAGTGTTAACATTATGACCCAAAATGAAATCTGGAATGTGTCTAAGGCAATATTTTGGTCTATTGGTGGTGCGAGTGCAATCATCTTTGGCTTATCAAGCTTTTTATCTAAGGTTTGGGCGGAGAGAATTCTCAGCAAAGAAAAGCATGCTCTTGATATAGAACTTGCAGGGTTTCAGCAAAAGTCTTCTGAGCTATTATCTCGATTGCAGGCGACCGTTGACCGTGTTCAGCATGTGAATCGAGCCACATTTGACAGAGAGTTCGAAATATATCGAGCAACCTGGGATAAGATTGTTGATTTGCGCATGGCTGGACTATCACTACGGCCATGTCTACGAGAGGAATCGCCCGTTCTATCCACATAAAATATACGAGGAATGCACAAATCTGGTTAACCTTACGCGAAAGGAAGAGGCACAGTATCGCTTCGCCAATCCAGGTCACGATTTTGAAAAATACTGGAAAGAGAGTGAGGAATCCAACAAAAAGATAGTTGCTAGTTGTGATGTAATCTGCGATCTTGTTCGACAGAGAATTGCGGAATTGTCGTCGATGCCGGAAGACCATGAATAGACCAATCATTTTTTAAGCTCAAGTGAACCGTTCATACTACTCAGCGTCAATCCCGACCTTCTACGCCACGAACACGGCGGAGATATCCGGCCATTTAAGTCAGGGCAGCGCTGACGCTGGCTTCGCCGTAGATCCAGAACAGCTTACCGCCTGGACTCAGCAGATAGAGATTCTTCAAAAAGCACTTCAATCTAAAGAGGGCAAGATCTATTTCGAGTACTCCATCCCGCGCATGGGGCGCAGGATAGACGTGGTGCTTATAATTGAGCACGTGATCTTTGTGCTGGAGTTCAAGGTGGGCGCGCAGGACTTTTCTGCCTATGCGGTGGACCAGGTGCTGGATTACGCGCTGGACCTTTCAAATTTCCACGAAACCAGCCACGGCAAATATGTGGCCCCGGTGCTTATCTCCACGCAGGCCCAGCCCCAGCCGGTGGCCGTGGGCTGCTCCGCCCACAACCCCAAGTTCTTCACTCCCATAAAATGCGCCGCCGCGCAGATCAACCAGGTTCTTGCCGCGGCGCTCTCCTTTGCCGATGGCCCCAGCATAGCCGCCGAAACCTGGGAGGGCGGGCGCTACTCGCCTACGCCTACCATTGTAGAAGCCGCCATGGCTTTATACCGTGGACATAAAGTGGCGGAGATCAGCAGAAGCGACGCTGGCGCTATAAACCTGGCTCAAACCTCTGCCAGTGTGGCGCAGATAATAGCCGCCGCCCGCGCGGGCCGGCGCAAGGCCATCTGCTTTGTAACGGGCGTGCCCGGCGCTGGGAAAACCCTGGTGGGCCTTAATATCGCCACCACCCACATAAATAAGGACGACGAGTTATACAGCGTTTTCCTTTCCGGCAATGGCCCGCTGGTGGCAGTGCTGCGCGAGGCCCTCGCCCGGGACAGGGTTCTGCACGAAAAGGCCAAAGGCAACAAGGTAAGAAAAGGGGCGGCCTTCAGTGAAGTTAAAATGTTCGTCCAGAATGTTCACAATTTCCGGGATTCATGCCTGACAGATGCAAAGCCCCCTATAGAGCACGTGGCGCTTTTCGACGAGGCCCAGCGGGCCTGGGACCTGCAGCAGACGGCCAACTTCATGAGCCGTAAGAAGAAGATCAAAGGTTTTAACCAATCCGAACCGGAGTTTTTGATCTCCTGCCTGGACCGGCACCCGGACTGGGCCGTTATCGTGTGCCTGGTGGGCGGCGGCCAGGAGATAAACACCGGCGAGGCCGGCATAAGCGAGTGGATAGACTCGCTCCTGCGCAAGTTCCCCGGCTGGGACGTCTACATTTCGCCGCGCCTTACCGACAGCGAATACGGCGCGGGAACGGTGATTGAAAAGCTGAACAAATTAGCGCCGGATAAGATTAACTACAAGCCTGAGCTGCACCTGGCCGTTTCGCTGCGCTCTTTCCGCGCCGAGCGCGTCTCCGAGCTGGTTAAAAAGGTGCTGGACCTGGAGGCTGCCTCCGCCAAAGAGACGCTTAAGGCCATTGGCGCCAACTACCCCATAGTGCTTACCCGCGACCTGAAGAAGGCCAAAGACTGGCTTAAAGCGCACGCGCAGGGCACCGAGCGCTACGGCATAGTGGTGTCTTCCCAGGCCGAGCGGCTTAAGCCTTACGCTATTGACGTGAAATCACCCGTGGACCCGGTGGACTGGTTTCTGGCCGGCAAGGACGACGTGCGCTCGTCCTATTACCTGGAGGACGTGGCCACGGAATTCCACGTGCAGGGCCTGGAGTTGGACTGGGCCTGCGTCACCTGGGACGCGGACATGCGCTTTACGCCCGCGGGCTGGGAGAACTGGTCCTTCAAGGGCAACAAATGGCTGCGCATCCTCAAAAACGCCCGCAAAGACTACCAGAAGAACGCCTACCGCGTTCTCTTTACCCGCGCGCGCCAGGGCATGGTGCTGGTGGTGCCGGAGGGGGAGGCCGCTGACCACACCCGGCTGCCGGCGTTCTATGACTCCACCTACGAGTACCTGCGGGATATTGGTTTTCCGGAGTTGTGATGACACTTCTAATCCTCATTGTCATCGTGTTCGTAGTCGTTCAATTGCTCAAGGCAGTAATGCCTGGGGGGCGGTCATTCCATAAACGCTGGATAAACAACCGGGCTAGCCCTCATCTGCCGCACGCGGCGCCGCAGGCCGGGAAGGCCACTGTTATAGGGGAAAGCGGCGCCTGGCTGAATTTGAGGGAGACGCTTTTGGAGCTCCGGGTCCCGGTGCGCAACCCGGAGGATATCCACCCGCTGCTGCTTAAACTCAAGGACTGGCGCAGCATTACCCTGTCCGAGTTCCACAAAGAAGTCTCAACGTACATCCGGACCATTAACGAGCGCATTGCGGCGCTGAGGGCTGAAAAGGGATTTTTCAGGTCGATCTTTAACTGGTTCGGGATCCTTGGCCACAATAGGGATATCGCCGAGCTCAGCGGCCTTGAAGAGCGCTATGCCGAAATTCTGACGGAGAATATCCGGATCTTGGAGCATACGCTGCATTCGCCCGAGCTCACCGGGGCCAAAGCCGAGTTGGAAGTTATCTGGCGCCTGCGCAGTCTGCCCGGCGGCTATACCGTCTTCAACAATGTCCAGTTGAACAGCCGCCGCTTCATAAAGTTCAACGACGTGCCGCTCCAGTCCGCTCAGTTGGACCATGTTGTGCTTTCTCCGGCCGGGGTGTTTGTAATTGAAACCAAGTGCTGGAGCCGCCAATTCAGCGAGTCCGGTCATTATCACAACCCCTTCGACCAGGTACAGCGCGCCCGCTACCTTTGCTGGGACCTTCTGAAGGCGGAGTACGGCAAGCTGCCGGTGCGCGCCATTATTCTCACCTCCGACAGCCTGCCCGCGGCGCCGCCTGATTCCTATACGAAAGTTCTGTACTCCAAAGACCTGACTGGTTATATAACCTGGTTCAATAGGCAGGAGCTGTCTCCGGATGTTTTGCGCGATGTCGCGCGGTATTTGGCCGACCGCGTGGTTGACGCGTCATGTTCTGATGCTGACCTGGCGGATCTGGACCCGGTAGACCTGCTGGGTAGCGCCGTGTTCTCTAGAATGCGGGCCCAGGCGGAGCCCTCCGTTAGAGCGGAATTAGAAGAGAAGTAGCTGGGTCACTCCGGAAATTCCTAAAAATTGAATAAATCATCCCGACAGACGGTTGTCGCGTTGGTCTGCTATGCTATTTATACGGCAAGGGGGGGATTATGTCTAAAAAAGAAATTGTCAGCCACAAGGATATTGAGTGCCGGATATTCCTGATACGGGGACAACGGGTTATGCTCGATACCGACCTGGCTGTCCTATATGGCGTTAAAACCAAATATATCAACCAGCAGGTCAATCGCAACATCGGGCGCTTCCCTGAAAGGTTCATGTTTCGACTTATAGCCAGTGAAAAAGATGAACTGGTTGCAAATTGCAACCGGTTCAGCAGTCTTAAGCATTCCGTGGTTATGCCGCGGGCTTTCACTGAACATGGTGTTTCTATGCTGGCGAGCGTTCTTAAGAGCAAGATTGCGATTAAGATAAGTGTCAGCATAATCGAAACATTCATAAAACTTAAGGAAATGTTCTCCGCTCACAAAGAACTCGCGGAGAAGCTCTTGGCACTGGAGCGTAAGATAGAAAATCATGACGAGGATATCCGGGTTTTGTTCGACGCTATAAGGGAGTTGATGCCTAAGCCTGACGACCGGGCAAAACCGTCCATAGGTTTCAGACCGGAATAAGGGGCAGGTAAAGCCGCGCCTGCCAGCTAACCGCGCCGGCCATAAGCCTTACCCGCTGCCCCGGGAACTGCACGGCAACTACACCACAACGAGGGGGTCGCTCTTGCGGCTTTTCCGCGTACACGCTGTACAAGGACTACCCGATAAATCTGACCCACATGCACTGGGAATCCCAGAGCGGCACCACGCAGGCCAGCACGGCCGGGCAGAACCTTGTGGGCCACGCCGCGCGGGGTTATTCTATTTATTTGTTCGTACGGCTCAACCGCAACAATGGCCCGCTCACGGCCCCGTTCCAATTCCTCGGCCGCGGGAGTTGCACCAGTTTTTCGGGCGAGCGCCCCATCTCCATGGTCTGGCAGCTGGAGCACCCAATGCCCGCGGAACTCCTGGAAGCCAACCGCGTAGGCGGCTAAAACTCGCACAACCTGTGCGAGAATCTTTAAGGTCGCAAATTGCGACCTTAAAAAATACTCTAAATCGCTAAATCAACCCGACAGCCCCTTGTCGGGTTCGCCTGCTATGCTATTTGTGGGCAAGGGGGGATTATGTCTAAAGAAATTATTCCACAGGCATTGATCGAGTCTAAAATACTTGTAGTGCGGGGGCATAAGGTGTTGCTAGACCGTGACCTGTCGGGACTGTATTGCGTTAAAACCAAAGTCCTTAACCAAGCGGTGGTCAGGAATAAGGCAAGGTTCCCGGAAGACTTCATGTTTCAGCTTACCAACAAGGAGACGGAAAATTGGAGGTCACAATTTGTGACCTCCAATTTAGGGCTAAAAATGGGGCTTCGCTGGCGCCCATATGCATTTACTGAAAACGGTGTCGCCATGTTTTCCAGCGTGTTGAAGAGCAACCGCGCCGTAGAGGTGAACATCCAGATAATGCGTACGTTCACAAAACTTAGGGAACTGTTAAATACCCACGCCGACCTGAAGCGCAAGCTCGAAGACATGGAGAAGAAATACGACTACCAGTTTAAAGTAGTATTCGATGCGATAAAAAGCCTGATAGCGGATCCACCGCCGGTTAGAAAGATAGGCTTTACGGCTAAAATTGGAAATCACAAATTGTGATATCCAATCATAGCTTGAGGTGCCAATTTGGCACCTCAAGTTGCAGCGGAGCAAAAGTGGCTATATTGTTCCGGCATACTTACTATAATCAAGTAGGGTTTGGGATAGTAAAATGGAAACTAATATGCCGCTTAAATTTAAATTTGACGCCTGGTTCGATGAGCGGCTTATCGAAGTAATAAAACAATTGCCGGATAAATTTACCAGCCATGAGTTCATTCTCGCCTTCGCGCAGAAGCACCAGGCGCTGTACATAGACCTGCTGTACTCCTACCGGGAGAAAGACCCGTTCGAAATAGCCCACGGGCGGCTGGCCAAGCATTTAAACGATTTTGGGGAGCTGATAGTCTACGACGGGGAAGTATTGAGCACCGATATTTTCGGGCGCTCCAATAAATGTGCCTCCTGGCGCAAAAAATAGAAATGGTAATAAGGAGCGTCCTTGTATGAAAAAATATCTCTGCGCTTTAATGGCGGCGCTGCTTGGCGGCTGCGCTACCGCGCCCAAGGGGCTGGTACCGGTGGCCGGCTTTGAACTGCAGCGTTACCTGGGCACCTGGCACGAAATAGCCCGGCTGGACCATTCCTTTGAGCGCGGGCTGGTGGGCGTAACGGCGGAATATTCCATGCGGGAAGACGGCGGCGTTAAGGTGGTTAACCGGGGCTACAAAACGGCTTCCGGCGCATGGAAAGAGGCCACAGGCCGCGCCTACTTTATCGGCCCGGCGTCAGTGGGGCAGCTGAAAGTATCCTTCTTCAGGCCTTTCTACGGCGGCTATAACATAGTGGAACTGGACCGCGAAGGTTATAATTATGCGCTGGTGGCCGGCCCGTCAACCAAATACCTGTGGATACTGGCACGCCAGCCCGTACTGGCGCCGGAGATAGTTGCCCGCCTGGCCGCCAAGGCCAGGGAACTGGGGTTTGATACCGGTAAACTCATATTCCCGGGCGCCGCGCCGCAGGTTAAATAAAAGGGGCTACCGGCAAATCCGTTCTAGAAGACCTTCCAGCTAAGGGCCAGGCTGGTGTTCTGTTCCCATTCATAGTCTACCTCGGTCGAGGAGACGTCCTTATTGTCCATGTTGAAGGCCAATATTATCTTGAGGTACTTCGACAGCGAGACGGTGAGGGTATTTTCCCATTCCAGCGCGCACTTGCGCGATTCGGTAAGGCGGTTCCAGGAATCGTCCGTCTCCACCACGCCGCTGTAAGCGCCGGCTTTCATCTCGTATGCCACGGCCGGGCCCAGATTACCGTCGAATTCCAGCACACCTTCCAGGCCGTAGGAGGGGTCGTGATGGAAAAGGCGGGAGTTGAGGTAATGCTGGTGATACCAGCCGCCGCGCAGCGTAAGCTCGTCGTGCTCTCCGTCCAACACGGTAAATATCAGGCCCAGGGATTCCCTGGCCTGCACCGGGCGGAAGGCCCTGTTCTCGGAGTCCCTGTCGCGGCGGGTGTCGTGTACGGAGGTCTGGAAGTTGCCCGAGCCATAAGGCTCCACAAACCAGCCTGTCTTCAACCGGTAGACCGTATCCAGCACCAGCTGGTCCTTGGTCTCGGTCCAGGCGGGGGAATCGTATTCATCGGTCTCGTCCTTTACCCAGGAAGAGGCGTAGTTCAGGGTGAGCGTGTTGGCCCACTTGGAGCGGGCGGAGTTCCTGTCCAGCTCCGCGCGGGCCCGGGCGTTCAGGTCGGTGTGGACACGGTCATAGAACTCCGTACCAAGCCGTATGCGGTTGCGGGAATGACTGAAGCCGGCGCTTAGCGTAAGCTCCTTGTTCCAGGAGGCCTTGCCGGCGGCGTCCGCGGCCGGCGGCAGGGCTAAAAGCCCCGCCGCCAGCAGCCAGGCAGCCTTACTTGCAGCCATAGGCCACGCCGTTGCAGACGTTAATGTCGTCCGAATAGAGGCCGGTGGGGCTGAAGAACTTCACCTTCAGGCCAATCTCGCGGAAGTCTATGCCTGTGGCCACGCCGGGGAAGCCGAACCCGGGCAGACTGGCGTCGATGGCCGGGAACTTGAAGCCGTTGATGGCCAGCTCCAGGGCGGCCAGGTCCTTTTCAAACCCGTCCAACGGGTCGAAAGAGGGCATGTCCAGCTTTATATCGAAGTGCACCTTGTTCATGGCGGAGTTGACCGCCCGCTCCGCGTCCTCCTGCAGGCCTTTCACGAATTTGCCCACACCCAGTTCCTTCAGAATCTTCCACAGGAAGTCGCTTAGGATGTTCTCTATCTCGCGCTCTATAGCATCGGCGCCCTGTATGATAACCTTGAAGCTTACCGACACACTATAGTGGCTAACGCGCACGGGGTTTTTCCAGGTGGGGTTGGGGTATGGGAAGGAGAAGGAGAATTCCTTATCCATAACGGCGGCCAGGCCGTTGAGCGCACCGGTAATGGACCGGAGGCTGTCCAGCAGCGCTTCCAGGTCCTCGCGTATTTTTTCTATGCCGTTAAGCTCGGCGCTGAAAGGGTCCATGAATTTCATGGAAGGCATCCAGCCGGAGGGGTCCACCAGCAGCAGGCGCACCACGCGGTCGTATTCGTTCACCACCACGTCCAGCTTGGTGGCGACGTCGTCCAGGTTGGCCTGCGCGCAGGCCTGTTTGTCGGCGGGGATCTTTTTTACGCAGCCGGCGGCGATGGCCACCGGGATGGGCAGATTGGCAACCACATCCTCGTTAACCGTGTAGATGGCCTGGCTGACGGTATTCATCTTGTCGGCGGCGGTGTCCAGCTTCTGGCGCAGCGGGGTGGTGCGGGCCACTATGGCGTCCATGCGCTTGCGGGCCGCGGTAACTTTAGTCTTTATGGGGGTTAAGGTGTCCTTTACCTTGTTGGCTTTTTCACGGGCCGCGGGAATAAGGGCCGCGGCGGTGGCGGCGTCGTTGGCGGCTGTAAGGGCCGTGTCCAGCTTTTGCAGGTCGGAGTCCAGGGTTTCCAGCATGGCCAGGCGGTCGGCCGAGGTCTGCAGGAAGTCGTGGATGTTTACGGTCTCCGTATAAAGCGCGTACTGGTCGCCCAGGAGCTGCTTATCGTCACGGTAAAGTTTTTGCAGGGCCGGGCTGGCCTTCTCTATATCCTCGATGTACTGCGGCGTGGTGGTGCCTTTCCCGCCTACGTAACCTGGCGGCTTTAGGCCGCCGAACGGGGATTTTGCTTCACCGGCAGTGGCCAGCAGACCAAGGGCGGCTATGAACGCGAGTGTCTTCATGATGTTCTCCTCTATAACCGTGGTGTAATGCACTATGTTAGCAAAGAGAGGGGCTGTGTGAGAAATGGCGCCCGGGTATGCCCGCGCGGCACCTTGCTTTCCCAACCTGTCTCCCGGAATACTATAATTCTACCTGCGGGCATTAAGCGCAGGCAGTTAACAATAGGGGACATTTATGGCGCAGATGGCAATTTTTAAGCCGCGGGCCTGGACGCTGCAGGAAACCGCGTCAGGGCCGCGCGTGGTTATACCATCGCCTGTGCTCTGGCCTGTATCTATATTCCTGGGTTTCTGGCTTTTTGGCTGGACTAGCGGGGAGGTGGCGGCAATTAAAGCTCTGTGGCAGCTGGCGCGGACAGCTACCGGCGGGCTGGCCCTGCTGCCGGGCGCCTTTCTGCTGTTCTGGCTGGCCGGCTGGACGGTGGCAGGGTTTTTTACGTGGGGGATATTCCTGTTCTCCATACAGGGCCGCGAAGTGGTAAGCTTGCACGGTGACAAATTACGCATACGCCTGGAAACGCTGCTGGGACTGGGCTGGAACCGGCATTTTGCGCTGGCGGAGATGGCCCCGCCCCGGCTGCTTAGCATGCCTGTGCCCGAAAACAGCAAACCGGACCCCGCGCAGACGGTTGGCATGGCGCTGCCTAAATATTCCGGCATCGCCATAACCAGCGGCTCCCGCAAATGGCGGCTGGGCCTGGGGCTGGAAGAGACCGGCGCCAAAGACCTGCTGTATACGCTTACGGCGCGCTTTGGCCTGCCGCGGGCGGCGGCTCCGCAGCAATAGCGGCGCTTGTGGCGGCCGGCTATTTGATAAAATCCTATTACGCTTATGGCAGACATCCAGCTTGACCTTTTTTCACAGCACACGCCGGCACCGGCGTATTTATTCTTCGATACCGAAACCACCGGCCTGCCGCGCAGCTGGCAGGCGCCGGTAACCGCCCTGGACAACTGGCCCCGGCTGGTGCAGCTGGCCTATATGGCCTACGACGCCGAGGGGGGCCTGCTCTACTCTTTTGACTGCATAATAAAACCGGAGGGGTTCACCATCCCCGAAGAAGCGGCGCGCATACACGGCATTACCACCGCGCGTGCCCTGAAAGAGGGCAAAGCGCTGGCCGCGGTGCTGCGCGATTTTAAAGCCCTGCTGGACCCCGCCAAATACCTGGTGGCGCACAACATGAGCTTCGACGAAAAGATAATGGGCGCCGAACTGCTGCGTAGCGGCATGCCAGACCTCACCGCCTCCAAGCAAAAGATCTGCACCATGCACGGCACCACGGAATACTGCGCCATCCCCGGACCGCGCGGCTATAAATGGCCCAAGCTGGCGGAACTGCACCAAAAATTATTCCGCTGCGATTTTGAGGCCGCCCATAACGCGGCCGCCGACGTTGCGGCCACGGCAAAATGTTTTTGGGAATTGAAGAAGCTGGGGATAATAAAGTTCCCCGGCTGGTAGGCCCGCCCGATAGCTATGTTCACAGAAGCAACGCCGCTATTGCCCGCACACGCGGTTAAGTTCCGCTATATCGCCGGCCGTTAACCGCAGAACATCGCCCTTGTTCACCGGGTACATAAGGCTGTCCGCTCCTGCAACATGGTCCAACCCCAGGGCGTGGCCCAGCTCGTGCGCCAACAGGCTCACCAATTGCG
>Ga0156396_1035_pt1 | contig 14971 bp, 16 predicted proteins | sample RifOxyA3_FD_108040 | JGI IMG/M metagenome (GOLD analysis project Ga0156396, IMG submission 108040) | Elusimicrobia bacterium RIFOXYA12_FULL_57_11 | reverse complement strand
CGGCGACGCCCGCAGCATAGGCAAGGTAAAAGCCTTCTTCGGCAATACCGGCATCCTTGTGCGGGCCTACGCCTACATGCTGGCCCACTCGGCCAAAGAATTCGGCGAGATAGCCGTAGCCTCCATAATCAACGCCAATTACGTGGCGGCGCTGCTGAAGGAAATGTATCCGTCTTATTCCAGCGAGTACTGCATGCACGAATGCGTGCTGACGCCCGGCGCGGACATGTTAGCCAAGGGTCTCAAGACGCTGGACGTGGCCAAGGGGCTCTTAGACCGCGGTTTCCACGCGCCCACGATTTACTTCCCGCTGATCGTGCACGAGGCGATAATGATAGAGCCGACCGAAACCGAATCTAAGGACACTTTGGACGAGTTCGCAGCGGCCATGAAGTCCGTGCACGACGACGGCATGGCCGATCCGCAGAAGCTGAAGGACGCGCCGCACAATATGCCGGTTAAACGGCTGGACGAAGTGCAGGCGGCCAGACAGCCGAACCTGCACTGGTAGCGGGTCGGGCGCCGCGGGGACAGGGTTATCAAAACGCGCTCCGCCACACCGTGGCGTCGCTCCTCCTCAGGCCTCGGCGCTTGCGCAAGCCTCGGCCTTCGGAAGGTTTTGCTGACCCTGTCCCCGCGGCGCCCTTAGGTTACACAGGATGAATAAGGGAATAATAATCGAAACGCCGCCGCTGGACGTCTTTGGGCAGATGGCCACGGACGAGGCGCTGTGCGAGAATTTGCCGGCGCCGCATGTGTTAAGATTTTATAACTGGGCCTCTCCGGGCATTACCTTCGGCTATTCGCAGAGACGCAAAGCCGTACAGGAAGCCGTGACGGCAGCAAACACCCCCATTACCGACATAGTGCGGCGGCCCACCGGCGGCGGCATAGTGTTCCATGAGACCGACATCACCTTCTCCTTTATTTTCAATTCGCCCGGAGTTTATTTTGAGCCCGGCAAGACCTATGACCGCCTGCACCGCGTGATCACCGCCGAATATGCGCGCCTGGGCGTAACCTTCGACCTGTTGAAGGAAAAGACCCGAGACTACGCGGTGAACGACCCGGCAATGAACTGCTTTGAAAAACCCGTAAACATGGATATTTTGTATAATGGGAAAAAAGTGCTTGGCGGGGCGCTGAGAAAGTTCGGGGATTACATGTTGTACCAGGCGTCTTTCCAGGCGCCTGACGCACAGAAGGACGCCCCCCTGCACAGGAACGCGGTTATAAAAGCGCTGGGCACTGAATTCGGGCTTAACTGGGAAGTAGCGGCGATTTCAGCGGAGACGGCACAAAAGGCGGCGGGTATAGCGGCCGCCAAATACCGCACTCCGGCGTGGAACGAAAGAATATAAACTTTGGAGGCAACATGATAGCTTTTGTGCTTTGCAAACTGGTGGCCGGCCTGGAGCAGAAAGCCGTGCAACAGATAAAGAACGTGCGCGGCGTCAAGGAAGTGTACATGACCTTCGGCGGCTGGGACGCCATCCTGATGGCGGAATCCGACACCATCGACAAGCTGAGCGGGCTTATTGTCAGGGAAGTGCGCGGCATCCACGGAGTTCAAACCACTGAAACGCTGGTCACCACAAACCTGTAATTTTTACCGGGGATAAAGAAGGAACGATGGAAAATAACGCTGGTTTCAGCAATCCCGCCGACAAACTGGTCCTGATAGTCGACGACGACGATTCCGTAAGGGAACTCATAGAATTTGTGGTAAAAAAAGAGGGTTTCCGTGTCGACAAAGCCGCGGACGGGGAAGAGGCGCTAAAAAAAGCCCGCACCATCAACCCCGACCTTATACTGCTGGACCTTATGTTGCCGAAATTCGGCGGTTTCGAGATATTGCGCGAACTCCAGGGAGATGAAACAGAATCCATCCCGATCGTAATAATTACCGGGCGCTATACCGACCGCTCCACTTCGGAAATGATAAAACAGGAACCGAACGTAAAGGATTTCATAGAAAAGCCGGTGAAGCCACAGGTCCTGAGCGCCGTAATGCACAAAATCCTGCATACGCAGCCTAAAAAATGAAGCGTTTCCTGTTGGCCGCCTGCGCGGCCATCCTCTTCTTTGCCGCAGCGGCCGTCGACCTGGGATTGCGCTCCCGCGCGGCGCTGAGGCAGGCGCAGCTGCACGCTTTGTGGAGCGCCACTCCCGGTCTGAAAACCGCGCATTATGACGGCCTGCTGAAAGAACAACTCGCCCTGCTGGAAAAAGAAACAGCCGCCGGGAGGCTGGACAGAGCCCGGGCCGAACGCCAGGCGGCGGTTCTGAAAGCGGAAAGTGATTTTCACCTGGCCGAAAGTTCAGCCAAGCTCTCCTGGATATGGTACAGAACCGCGGCGGAAAAATTCTCCTCGCCGTTTAACCCCTGGGCGGCACAAGCCCGCGCCCGCCTGCCGGCCGCAACCGAAGCCTGGCGCGCCGAACTGGCCGCAAAAAAAATTAAGGCCGGAGATTGGATGTTGGAATAGAATAACCTCTGCGCAGAGCCCTTGTCCCCCCGCAGGGTTCACAACAAAAATATACGGGCATTTCCGCGGCCTGTTTCAGGACGAGCCCTTCCCATGAAAACAGTTAAAACGATAATCGGCATAATCCTCGCCCCCGCGGCCCTCGCCACCGCCTGGGTAACCGTCACCACGCTGGGCCCGGCGCTGGGCACGATACGTGTGACGTTCCCGCTGCTGGCCGGCGCCCTGGCTTTCACGCTGCTGCACGCCGCCCCCGTCTTCTCACGCGGGAGCAAAAGCGGCGGAGGCCGCTTTTATGTGGCCGGGCATGAACTGACCCACGCGCTGGCCGCCGTATTCAGCGGCATACGGGTGCGCAAAATCTCGGTCCGCAGCCGCAGCGGCTATGTGCTGCTGGATTCCAGCAACATGTTCATCTCGCTGGCCCCCTATTTCATCCCGCTCTATACGTTGGCAGTCTCCGCCGCGTACTGGCTGGCCTGCCGCTTTTACGCCGCCGCGCCCCTGCGTCCCTGGTTTTTAGCCGCGGCGGGGTTTACCCTGGCCTTTCACCTGCTGCACACGGCCGATATACTGGCGGGCCCGGTGCAAAGCGACCTGAAGAAAGCCGGCGGACCCGTATTCTCGCTGCCACTGCTGCTGCTGCTGAACTGCCTGGGACTCGCGGCGGCGCTGAAACTGATGTTTCCCGAACTGCTTTCATTAAAAGCCTATTCCACCCGCCTGCTGGCGGCCCAAAATACCGCTTACTCCGCCATATTCTCCGCGGGGACTTATATCGCGATGCTGCTGGCCAAATACTGCTAAAATATACCCAGGCGAGATGAAACTATTCAAGCAGATACTGGTCAGGATAATATTCCTGCCGCTCATACTGGCGGCCGGGCTTGCCGCCACCGCGTTAGTGGCGGCGCATTTCATGATCACCCCGGAAGACCTGCGCTCACTGGTCACCCACCAATTCCAGGAACTGCTGCAGCGGCCGGTGCAGATAGAGTGGGCCAAACTCTCCGCGACCGGAGACATAACGATAAAAGGACTTCGCGTCGTGGAATCCGGCCCGGAAACCGTCTATTTTCTGACCGCCGACCGCATCTACGCCAATTGCCGCCTGCTGCCACTGCTGCGGCGCAGGGTGGAGATAGGTAAAATAACCTTCATAGCCCCCAGGCTGGAATTGGTGAAGAACAAGGACGGACGCTGGAACATAGGAAGCTTTTTTTCAGGCTATCGCAAAACCGGCAAAGGCCACAGCCTTAACCGCATAGCCGCGGCGGAGATAAAAGACGGCGAGGTCGTAGTTTCTTACGCGGCCTCCGGCAAACGCTATACTTTTGAGCACTTCAACCTTACGCTTAACAATTTCAACCCCAACGAGGATACCCACTTCGACACTTCGATGTATTTCAGAAGCAACACCTTCAAAAAGCCCGTAGACGGGAGAATCTACTCGGAGGGCACTGTCAATTTCACGGGCTTCAACTGGCCGCTGGCCGAGATCAACGGCTTGCGGGCCGAACTCTCCCTCTTGAACAAATCCGCCAGCTTCACCGGCAGCATGAAGAATTTCCGCCGCCCGGAGATAAAACTTAAAGCTGAAACCCAGGATTTCAGGAGCAGCGAGCTGGCATACCTTTTCACTTCTCCCTGGCCTTTCACGGCCCCGCGGTCGTTATGGAACCTGAACGCGGTATTCACCGGGACCGGCACCGTGGCCGTTAACCTTATATCCCGGCCGCTGAACCTGACCGCGGAAGGCACGTTGAACCTGGCCGCCCCGGTGCCAGAGTATAATTTCGCCATAGCAGCCCCTCCCATTACTATCGCGGCGCTCAAGCGCTATACCGAATTACCGCTTAGCGAACCTTCCGGTAAAATACAGGCGCGGATCAAACTGACCTCAAAGGACGGAAAACCGCAGCTCGACCGCGTTTTTGCCAACGCCGCGTGGGCCGGTTTCCGCTATCACGCGCTTTCCGCCTCCGACCTAAACATTACCGCCCTGCTTTCGGAAAATTTAGCTAACAGCTATATTACGGCCTCGGACGGGAAAATCACCATGGGCCCGGCCAGTTTCACCAATCTAAAACTAAAAACGGAGATCACCAAGGAAGAACTTTCCCTTACCTATTCCGGCCGCCTCAACAAGTTCCCGGTAAAAGGCAAAGCGGCGATCGTAAACCCCTTTGCCCCTTCCAAGACCGTATACTTCACCGGGTACTCCAACAAACTGGTCTTTTCACAGACCAAGGCGCTTATCCTGGATATAATAAAACTGCGCGGGTCGCCCAAACGAAAGGCCACCCGCAGTTCGCAGCTGGCCTGGCTGAAAAAGCTCAAGAACTCAATCCCCACCGGCTACGCCTTTTTCAACCTTCTGTATAAAGCCGATCATTTTGCCCACGACTACATGGAAGCCGACAACTTTTATGTTTCCGCCGCGCTGAAGAACATCTCGGGCAGCATTGAAAAGCTAAAAGGGGATATCCTGATAAAATCAGGCCGCGGCACTTTTTACGACGTGGAAGCCACCTCGGAAAAGGACAGGGTTTTCTACATTTTTTCCATGCCGCTGCGGCTGGTATACAAGATGAACCGCATGGGCGCGCTGAAATTCGGCTACAAGCTTAAGGATATTTCATTCAACGCCATAGGCGGCAACTATTCCCTGAACAACGGCAAAGTACGAATAAACAACTTCTATATGGACGGCAAGGAATTTGCGACCAGCGCCACAGGCTGGATAGATTTTTCCAACGAAACTATGAACCTTAAAATTTATACAATATCAGGGAAGTATTACTCCATGGGAAGCCTGCCGGAAGGGCTCACGGACGCAAGCGGCAAACCGGCCCTCGCATTTACCCTGGAAGGAAGCATGGCCAAGCCGGTGATTAACATGCTCAGCTCCAAGGACAGCGGCCGGATAATCAAGGAAGCCGCTGGCAAGAACTCCGGTATAAATTTCAGCAAACTTGAAAAGTTGATGAGAGGAGCAAAATAATGTCCAAACTAGGCAAATTTGACGTGGTAGGGCTCTTGCAGGAGCACGGGGCGATACTCAACGGGCATTTCCAGATTCCGTCCGGTTTCCATACCCAGACCTACATACAGCCGTCGCTGGTGCTGCAGTACCCGCACCTGGCGCAGAAGATAGCCAAAGAGATGGCCGCCAAGTTCCCACAGGAAATAAACGTGGTAATTTCTCCTTCAGTGGGCTCCATGGCCATAGGCCAGGAAGTGGCCCGCGTAAAAAAAGCCCGCTCTATTTTCACCGAACGCATAAACGGGATCATGGTACTTAAGCGCGATTTTAAGATTTCGGAAGGAGAACGCGTGCTGGTAGTGGACGATGTGCTGAACACCGGGAGACTTTGCGGTGAAGCCATCAATCTGGCCCGCGGCTACGGAGCCAAGATAGTAGGGATTGCCGCCATAGTAGACCGCTCTACGGGCGACCTGGCCTTTAACGTCCCCGTGCGTGGGCTTATCTCCTACCCGCTGCAGCTTTACCCTCCCGACAACTGTCCATTGTGCAGGCAAAAACTGCCCCTTACCGTGCCTGGATCTTCCCACCATCAGACACATAGCCAGGAATAAACAGCGCAGCCGGAAATAACCGGCAAGCGGTAATTTGTGAGCGGCAAATCCGGCTCCGGCTTCTTAAAACATTTCCGTTCCTGACAGGCAATTTCCGGACACCAGTTACTTCACGGACCGTAAAAATGAAAACCAACACCATCGCACTGCTTTCGGACTTCGGCACAGCCGACCCTTTTGTAAGCGCCATAAAAGGCGTGCTCCTCTCTAAGGCGCCCGGATTGGCCATCATAGACATAACACACCAGATACCACCGCAGGATATTCACACGGCGGCTTTTTACCTGATGGCGGCCATGCCCTATATGCCAAAGAACACCCTGTTCATAAGCGTGGTGGACCCTACGGTCGGCACCGGGCGCGGCATCATATGGGCCAGGACGGAACATTACCAGTTCATCGCGCCCGACAACGGGATCATAAGCTGGGTAGACCAGAATGAAAAGATAACCGAAGCCCGCTTCATAAACAATTCCGGCCTCTTCATGAAAAATATCAGCTCCACCTTCCATGGACGCGACATAATGGCCCCCGTGGCGGCAGCAATAGCCAAGGGCCTGCCTGAAAAGAAAATAGGCCCGGTTTTCAGCGAATACCGCACCTTCCCCTTTCCCCAGCCGCAGAAAGGCGGCAACAGGGTGACCGGCCAGGTCATAGCAATAGATAATTTCGGAAACGCTGTCACCAACATCAGGCGCGATTACCTCACCGCTAATTCCGTGTTCAGCATATCCGACCGCATGCTTAAAGGCCTGAAGCTTACCTATGCCTCGGTGCCTGAAGGTGAAGCGCTGGCGCTTATCGGATCCTTCGGATTCCTTGAGTTCTCCGTACGCAACGGGAATTTCGCACGCACGTTCGAAGTTAAAATAGGCACCGTAGTGGAAGCCATGGGATCAATAGATGAATGAGATAAAACCGCTGCAGCTGAAAAGCTCCGCCGTAAAACGCCGTTCCCTGGGACACCTCTGGGTGTTTTCCAACGAACTCGAAAAGATAGACACTTCAATACCCCCGGGCACTATCTGCAGCCTCCTCTACCCGGGCGGCAAACCGGCGGGAGTGGGTTTTTTCAACCCCAAAAGCCTCATCGCCCTGCGCCTGCTGTCGCAAAACACGCTGAAACCGCCGGAAGGGTTCATACAAGACCGCCTGGCCGCGGCGCTGGAATACCGGCGCCTGCTCGGGGTAGAGCGCTTTTGCCGCCTCTGCTTCGGGGAATCTGACGGCCTGCCCGGACTTATCGTTGACCGCTACGGGGACACCCTGGTAGTAGAGATCCTCTCCGCGGGGATAGAACTTTTGAAGGGCGCTGTCACCCAGGCGCTGAAAGACCTGCTTAAACCGCGCGGCATCTTGTACAGGAACACCCATCATTTCCGGGAACTTGAAGGACTTAATTCCTACGAGGAAGTGGCTTACGGCACAATGCCGGAAACCGCGGAGCTTACCGAGAACGGCCTCCACTACAAGATCCCCATGGCCAGCTCGCAAAAGACCGGCTGGTACTTCGACCAGAGGGAAAACCGCGCCGCGCTCAAGCCATTTTTCAAGGGCCGGCATGTGCTTGACCTGCACACCTACCTGGGGGGCTTTGCCCTTACCGCGGCCGCCGCCGGCGCCGAATCCGTCTGGGCGGTGGATTCTTCCGAAAAAGCCATAGACGCGGCGCAGGAGAACGCGAAACTGAACGGTTTCGCCGACAGAATAATATTCAGGAAGGAAAAGGCCGAGCGCCTTCTGGAAGCCATGGAAACCGGGCAACTGCCGGAAAAACCTGATTTCATCCTGCTGGATCCCCCGAACATAGTGCGCAGCAAAAAACACCTGCCGCAGGCGCTTAAGATGCTGGCCCGCATGGCTGGCGCCGCCATCAAGGCCCTGCCGCGCGGCGGCTACCTGGCGGTGTCCACCTGTTCCCACCACATTTCACGGGGCATATTCGTAGACACGCTGTCCGTGGCGGCCGCGAAAGCGGGACGCAAGGCCATGATGGTGGAACTGCGCGGCCAGGCAAAAGACCACCCCATACTGGTAAGCATGCCTGAAACAGAATACCTGCATTTCGCCCTGCTGAGGATAGTGTAAATCCCGTAAAAAGAGAACAGGGCCTTCGGGCCCTGTTCTCTTTTATCTTGCAGCGCCCTAAGAGAGTACGCTTTTAACAACTTTAAGTATTTCGGCACGACTTGAAGGCTTGGTTAAATAGGTCCTGGCGCCATAACCGATAGCCTGTTCTATTTCCCTGATACTCCCCTCTACGGTAAGCATCACAACAGGGATGGTCTTCGTTACCTGGTCGGTCTTGATCGCCTTGCAGGCCTTCAGCCCGTCCAGCACGGGCATGTGGATATCCAGCATGATCAGCGCCGGCAGTTCCTTACGGGCCGCCTCTACGGCGTCCTTCCCGTTCTCCACGCCTATAACCGCATAGCCTTCTTTCTCAAGCATGTGGGTGAGCAGTTCCAGCATATCGGCGTCATCGTCGGCAATGAGAATCTTGTTGTGCAGGGGCATAGGACACGACTCCTGAAATGGAATTTGCCGCGGGTTGGGATCGAACCAACGACACCTGGTTTTTCAGACCAGTGCTCTACCACTGAGCTACCGCGGCAAAAGGTGGTATGACTACTTGATAATATTAGCATTTTTGGCAAAACAGGTTAAGGCTTCACCGGTTCATGGGCGGCAAAATCACCCTATCCCTGCTGCCACACACCTGGAAGGACCGGCGGCCGGGCGCGGGTTATTTTCCCCCCCAATTAATATATAATTTGAAAGCCGTAAACCAGACGCGCACTTGAAACACTGACCGGAGGAAAAATGGCCGAGAAAACACCAGGGAGCAAAGAATTCGCCGCGGCGGCGCTTGAAGCCTATAACAAATTTGCCGCCACCAAGGGGGCGGACAGTCTCAGAAAACTCTTCGACTCACTTTTCAACCTTAATGCCGCCTTGCGTGAGGAAGTCCAGAAAAGCACGCTTGAGCCGGTGAAAATTATTATCTCGAAACTGGAAAAGAACACTCCTTTGACCCCGGACGACATGCAGTTCATCCGGCTCTGGCTGGTAGGCGACGCCGAAGCCTACGCGGCCCGGGAGAACGATTTCAGCGGCTGGATCACGGAGCTGACCCGGCTTATGACGACCATAGCGCAGACAGCGCCCCAGGCCACGGATGTGCGCGCGAATATGGCCGTGCAGGGCACCGTAACCGACGCGCTGGGCCTTATTCCCAACATGCAGAAATTCATGGAAGCGCTGGACCGGGTAAAAAGGTTCGAGAATTCCACCAGAACCATGGACGCGGGCACCATGCTCGCCGTAAAAAACCTGCTGGAAGGGAAAATAAAATCGACTAACGATTAACGGGCCGGGCGGCCCTGCGTAAAAAAACCCGCTGCCGGTCAACCGCCGGCGGCGGGATTTTTAAGTATCCGCTGCTCCATTTCTTTCACTTTCAGCTGCAGGGCACTGATCTCAAAAGGCTTGGTAAGGTAATCCGTGACTGCGGCGTCGTACCGCTGCACAAGGTCTTCGGCCATAAAGCCTATGGTCAGCACCAGCACCGGAAGGTTCTTAAACCTTTCATCCCCTCGTATAAGCTTCAGGAGTTCGACTCCGTCCATCTCCGGCATATTCACGTCCAACACCGCTATATCGGCGCCTTCGGTCTGCAACCGTTCCCAGGCCACCAGGCCATTCTCCGCCTGCAACACCTCATCCTTCCCGTCGGCAAGAATGTCCACCATCAGTGACATGAAAATTTTATCGTCGTCCGCTATAAGTATTTTCATAAGCCCCGGGCAGCTTTATAAGAGTGCGGCGGCACCGGGCACCTTCGCGCTTACGGGCCGTTTAGCGGCGGCCGGGCCGGAGCCAACGGCCTCAAGGGTTTCACGGACTATAAGGTCCGCCCACTCCTTTCTCAATTCGGAGACAGGCGCGGGAAGCGTTTTGTGGGGGATTTCAAGCTCTTCAAGCAATTTATTCAGGCGGGTGTAGATATCCACCTGGAATTCCTTATTCTGCGCTTCCCTTATACCGTCGTCCATAAGCTCGCCTACCATGGGGAGTTTATAGATAACGTCATACGGAAATTTTGCCGCATACCCCCGCAGGAAATCCCGGACGAAAGGGTTGCTGCCGCAGCGGCGTTCCATATAGACCAAATTATCAAAAACACTGCGGTCGCAGACCACTACCTGGTAGTTGCGGATGGCGGAGCGTAATTCCTCGGTGATATGCTGCATCATTATATACATCTGCGCGGGCAGGGTTGTATTTTCATTTATCGGGATACCCTGTTCATAAGCCGCCGCGGCTATTTCAGAGAAAACTTTTACCTTAAGCCCCCGTTTCTTCAACTCCGCGGCCACCTCAAAACAAAGAGTGGTCTTGCCTGTGCCATGCGTGGAGATCAGGGCTATCTTGTACGGCCTGCGTTTGGAAATCGTTGTCATTTATGGACCTCATTTTAGCGGGTACCAGTACTTTTTAGCATATTATGCCGGGCAGGTTCACTTTTCCCTGCCGGAAATATCCATCCAGACCGCGCACAACAGGATAAGACCCTTTATCACATACTGGTAGGTGATATCCAGGTTCAGCAGGCTCATGCCGTTATCCAGGCTGGACATTATCAGCGCGCCGATTATGGCGCCAAGTATGGTGCCCACGCCGCCCATCAGGCTTGCGCCGCCTATAACGCAGGCGGCAATAGCGTCGAGCTCCATATTTATTCCGGCGGAGGTTGTGGCGGCATTAAGCCGTGCGGCAAGCACCACACCCGCCACGGAAACTATAGCCCCGAAGATAATGAACAAGGCCATAAGGTTGGCGCTGATATTTACACCCGAAAGCCTGGCGGCCTCGGAGTTGCCGCCTATGGCGTAAAGCCTGCGGCCGAACACGGTGCGTTCGGCCGTAAAAGACAGCAGCAGCGCTATGCCTATGAGCAGGAGAAGGCTGTAAGGCACACCCTTGTTGAACGCCAGTATCCCGAAAAAGCCGGCTATCGCCGCTGACACAAGAATTAACCGCGCCGCACGCAGGCCCGGCGCAGGCACCTCAAACCCGTGGCGCAGGCGCTCGCCGCGCCGGCGCGCCTCAAAGAACATGAACACCGCTATGGCCGCCAGGGCCAGCAGCAGCGCCGAACCATTGAACGAGCCGGGATGCTGAAAAACATCCGGGAGGTAATTCTGTCCCACCGCCCGGAAAGCCCCGCTTAACGGGCTTACCGTAGCGCCTCCGGTAACCCCCAGTATAAGGCCGCGGAAGGCCAGCATGCTGGCCAGGGTAACTATAAAAGCGGGCACTTTTTTATACGCCACCCAAAACCCGTGCCAGGCCCCTACGGCCATCCCCGCAGCCACCGCCGCCAGCACAGCGCCGGCCGTGCCCCAGCCGTAACGCACCTGGAGAACCGCGGCCACCGCGCCTGCAAAACCGGCTACGGACCCTACGGAAAGGTCGATATTGCCCGTCACTATTATCAACGTCATACCGCAGGCCACTATGGCCACCGTTACGGTCTGGATAAAAAGGTTGGAGAGATTACCGGGCGAGAGGAACACAGGGCCGCAGAGGATGGAAAAAGCCAGCCAGATACCCGCAAGCGCTATTAGCATGGCATAGCTGCGGATGTTCTTCCTCACACTTTGCTTCAGCGCTTCCATGGATTCTCCTTAAAACCTACCGCCAAAATATCCCGGCACCTGGCGGGCTTCAGGCGCACGCGGCAAGGGTCATTATTTTCTCTTGTGTCGCGGTTTTCCCGTCCAGCTCCCCGGACACGCGGCCGGAGCGCATTACAAGTATCCTGTGGGCAAGCCCCAGCACTTCCGGAAGTTCCGAAGAGATAACTATTATCCCCATACCACCGCGCGCGAGACGGTCTATTATGCCGTAGATCTCGAATTTGGCCCCGATGTCTATGCCCCTGGTCGGTTCGTCCAGGATAAGCACCCTGGGGGCGGTCATCAGCCACTTTGAAAGTACTACCTTCTGCTGGTTGCCGCCACTCAGGTTAACGGCCCGTTGCTCCGGGGAAGGGGTTTTTATTTTCAGGTCGCGGATATAGCTGACGGCGGCCAGTATTTCGGCGTTCTCGTCTATAACCCCGCGCGCCGCCACTTTATCGAGGCTCGCAAGGGTGACGTTCGTAGTAATATCGGACGGTAGCACCAGGCCGAATTTCTTCCTGTCTTCCGAGACCAGGCCCAGGCCGGCCGCTATGGCGTCGCGGGGAGAGGTTATCCCAAGTTCTTTGCCGTCCAGCCGGACGCTGCCCGCAAGCCCAGGGCCCCATGCGCCAAAAAGGCTCATCGCCAGTTCCGTCCGTCCGGAACCAACCAGCCCGGCTATTCCCAGCACCTCTCCACGCCGCACTTTAAAACTGATATCCTCCACCCGCATCCCTGAAGCGGGATCTTCGGCGGTCCAGCCCGACACCTCAAAAAGATCATTCCCCGTGCCGCTTTCTTTTTCCGGGAAAACTCCGGACAGTTCCCTGCCTACCATCCTGGTCACAATGGAGGCTTCAGTCATCGCGGTCTTTTCTTCGGTGCTTACGGTCCGGCCGTCACGCAGCACCGTTATGCGGTGGGCAAGTTCCAGCACCTCGCCCAGGCGGTGGGAAATATAGATACAGGCCACTCCCCGCGCGGCTAAACCCTTGATTATCGCCAGGAGGTTGCGTGACTCGTCTTCCGAAAGCGCGGCCGTGGGCTCATCCAGTATCAGTACCCTCACGTTTTTGCGCAGCGCCTTGGCTATCTCCACAAGCTGCTGGTAGCCCACTCCCAGCCGCCCTACGGCGATTTCCGGATTTATTTCAAGACCCACAAGCTTAAGAGCGGCCTCGGCCTCGGCCAGGGAGGCTTCGCGCCTGATAACCCCGCCAGAGTGCAGTTCCCCGCCCAGCAGGATGTTTTCCGCCACACTCAGCTGGCGCACCAGCGCGAATTCCTGGTGAATGATAGCTATCCCGGCGCGTTCAGCCGCGCGGATGCCGTCGAACCGGACCTCCCCGCCATCCACCAGCACCTGCCCCCCGTAAGAGCCATCCGGATAAACTCCGCTCAAGATCTTCATCAGCGTGGACTTCCCCGCGCCATTTTCCCCCACGAGGGCATGTATCTCGCCGGTGTTGACGCCAAAGCTGACCCCGTCCAGCGCCCGCACGCCGGGGAAGTCCTTAACGATGTCCTTTACTTCCAGTAAATAGCTCATCAGATCGGTTTTTGCGCGGACAAGGCGGGATTGCAGGCGGTTCCGGCGTTACAGGGAGCGGGCGGGCCTGCGGGAAATCCCCGTTCCGGCTTATCTGCCGTAAACTTCTTCCCGCGGGAGGTAACCACCCTGGACCAATATTTTGCCTATATTATTTCTGTCTATAGCCACCGGCTCAAGCAGCAGAGAAGGGACGTCTTTTTTACCGTTCGGCACCGTGGTGTTAACCGGGGCCCGGCCCCCCGCCGCAAAACTCATAGCCGCCCCGAAAGCCGCGGCAGCCAGCTGCCTGGTGTCCTTGAACACGGTCATCGTCTGGGTGCCGTCCATTATCCGCTTGGCGGCGGCGGCCTCGGCGTCCTGTCCCGTTACCGGCACCCGGCCGGCCAGTTTATAAAGCGCCAGCGCTTGTATGGCCCCTCCGGCGGTGCCGTCGTTGGGGGCAAGCACGGCCTGGATATTCCCGTTATTGGCGGTCAGAGCGTTCTCCATCAACTTCATAGCCTCTATAGGCTGCCAGTCTTTTACCGGCTGGTCCATTACTATCCTTATATCTCCCCGGTCTGCCAGCGGCTGCAGGATGTTCATGGCCCCCTGGCGGAAAAGAGCGGCGTTATTATCGGTAGGCGCCCCGGAAAGGACAACATAGTTTCCTTTGGGAACCATTCGCGTGATATACCGCCCCTGAATCTCCCCCACCTTAACGTTGTCGAACGAAACATACAGGTCCACATCGGCGTTAAGTATAAGCCGGTCGTAGGAGATAACCTTTACACCCTGAAGCGCGGCTTTCTCCACTATAGCCGAAGCCGCGGCGGCGTCATGCGGCGCCACTATGAGAACGGTTATGTTCTGCGCCAGCAGGTTTTCGCATTGCGCCAGCTGGCGGGCGGCGTCGTTATCGGAAATCTGCACCAGCATTTCCACGCCCAAGGCGGCCGCTTCCTTGCGCAGCTGCTCAAGGTCGCGCACCCACCGCTCCTCGCGCTGGGTGGGAATGGACAGGCCGATTTTTATTTTCTTAAGGCTTTTCTGAGGTTCCAAGTCGCAGCCGCAAAGCAGCAGCAGGGAAGAGACAAAGATGAATATTTGATAATTGCGCATTGTTTTTCAACCCCAGGCTCCCCGATATCCCCAACAGCACCAATTTTAACAAAAAACAACGGGCAGCGCATCAGGGGGAGACCGCTTTTCCACAGAAGGGGAAGCGCTTTTTTGTACAATATCCGGCATGCACAGCTCCCGGGCAGTCTGCGACATAATACTGGATTCCATTGAACAGACCTGCGAAACTTTCTTCATCACCGATGCCGAAGGCGTAATCCTTTATGTCAATCCCGCCTTCGAAAGGCTCACAGGCTATGCAAACGCCGAAGTAATCGGGAAAAAACCGGATATTTTAAAAAGCGGAGAGCATCCGGAAGCATTTTACAGGGAAATGTGGGAAACGATCAAAACCGGGAAGCGCTGGACCGGCCGCTTGGTGAACCGCCGTAAAGACGGAACGCTCTACAACGAAGAAATACGCATCTGTCCCATAAAGACTCCGGACGGGATGATTAAATATTTTTTCACCCTGCGCCACGACATAACTAAAGAGCTCGCACTGGAAACCCAATTGCAGCAAAGCCAGAAAATGGAATCCC
>Ga0156396_1032_pt1 | contig 15100 bp, 12 predicted proteins | sample RifOxyA3_FD_108040 | JGI IMG/M metagenome (GOLD analysis project Ga0156396, IMG submission 108040) | Elusimicrobia bacterium RIFOXYA12_FULL_57_11 | reverse complement strand
GTGGCCGGGTTGGTGCCGTGGGCGGAGTCGGGGCAGACTATCTCGGTGCGGGTTTCGCCCTTGGCCTCGAAGTAGGCCTTGGCCAGCAGCAGACCGGTGAATTCGCTGTGCGCGCCGGCTGCCGGCTGCAGGGTTATGGCGTCCAGACCGCAGAGCTCGCGGAGCCGGGCGGAGAGGTCGTGGAGCAGTTCCAGCGTGCCCTGCGCGCAACTATCGTGCGCCAGCGGGTGCAGGCCGGCAAAGCCGTCGAGCGAGGCCGCCTCCTCGTTGAAGCGGGGGTTGTACTTCATGGTGCAGGAACCCAGCGGGTAGAAATGGGTGTCCACCGAAAAGTTTAGCCGTGACAGGCGGGTGAAGTGGCGGATCACGTCGAACTCGCTCAGTTCCGGCAGGCGCGGGGGAGACTTGCGGCGAAGGCTGGCGGGCAGGTTGGCTTTGGCGCGCAGGGGGTTCTTGCACCACAGGCCGCGGCGGCCCGGGTCGGATTTCTCTATGCTGAGGCGGTTGTCTATGCCTGAGACGCAGATCATAGGGCCTCCTTGATGGCGGCTTCGAGTTTCAAGATGTCGGTTTCGGTTTTGGTCTCGGTGGCGCATACCAGCAGTGTTTCGCCAAGCTCCGGGTAGAGCGGGGCCAGTGGCAGGCCGATATCCACGCCGCGCGCGGCCAGCGCTTTTTCGCGCAGTTTCGCTGCGCTGCCGGGTACGGTAAGGACGAACTCATTGAAGAAATGGCCTTTGAACTTAAGTGAGCAACCATTTATTGACGACAGGCGTTCTGCCGCGAACGCGGCGGCGCCCGCGTTGGACTCCGCCAGTTCCTTAAGGCCTTCGGGTCCGTACAGGGCCGAGTAGACCGTGGCGGCCAGCGCGCACAGCGCTTCGTTGGAACAGATGTTGGAGGCGGCCTTGTCGCGGCGGATATGCTGCTCGCGGGCCTGCAGCGTCAGTACAAAGCCGCGCTTGCCGTCTTTATCCTTCGTCAGGCCGCAGATCCGGCCCGGCATCTGGCGCACGTATTCTTTTTTGCAGGAGAACAGGCCCAGGTAGGGCCCGCCGTACGCGAGCGGCAGACCCAGGCTCTGGCCTTCGCCCACGGCGAAATCGGCTCCGTATTCTCCGGGAGTGGCCAGGACGGCGAGGCTTACCGGGTCGGCGGCCGCTACCAGCATGGCGCCGGCTTTTTTTACGGTCTCGGAGACGCCGCTCATATTCTCTATCAGCCCCAGGAAGTTTGGCGTCTGTACAGCCAGGCAGGCCGCGCCTTCCAGGAGGGCCGGCAGGGCGTCATGGTCCATGACGCCGTCCTTCATGGGAACTTTTACATAGGTGTAATCCATGGAATGCGCGAAATAGGTCTTCAGCGTGTCCATGTACTGCGGGTTCACTCCTGCGGCGTAAGCTATCTTCTTGCGGCCGGTGACACGCACCGCGGCTCGTACGGCTTCGGCGAAGGAACTGGCCCCGTCGTACATGGAGGCGTTGGCGCAGTCCATGCCATACAGCGCGCTTACCGTGCTCTGGAATTCGTAGATAGCCTGCAGGGTCCCCTGGCTGGCTTCGGGCTGGTAAGGCGTGTACGCCGTCAAAAATTCCGTGCGCGAGGTTATGGCCTTTACCGCGGCCGGTGAGTAACGCTCGTAGGCGCCCGCGCCCAGGAAGCTCAGGTGGGGCGTGTTTTTTGCGGCCAGGGTTTTCATGCGGGCCGCGGCCTGCGTTTCGTCCAGGCTTTCGGCCGGCAGGTTGAATTGGGGCCAGAGAAATTTCTGCGGGACCTGTTTTACAAGTTCTTCAAAGGAGGCGGCGCCGATAGTTTTCAGCATCGCCTCTTTGTCGGCTTTGGTGTGGGGAATATACATGGAAACTCCTAAAGGAAAATCAGCGATCGAAGGTCAGGGGGCGGAAACCGCAACCGGGAATCGGAAAAGCGGTTTTTCGGCCGATTTTTGATCCCCGGTTTTCGCTTGTTCAGTGCGCTGCCTGTTTGATGAATTCCTGGTAAGCTGTCCAGTTCATCAGGGTTTCGGCCTCAGCTGGGTTTGATGGTTTCATCTTGAACATCCAGCCGCCTTCCAGCGGTGCCTGGTTGAGCAGGGCAGGTTCTCCGGTCACGGCGTCGTTAACGGCGGTCACTTCCCCGGAAACCGGGGCGTAAATATCGAAAGCGGATTTAACGGATTCCACCACGGCGCAGGGTTTTTCTTTTTCAAGTTTCTGGCCCACTTTAGGCAGTTCCACAAAAACCACATCCCCCATTTCATGCTGGGCATGGCCGGATATTCCCACCTGGGCTTCGGCGCCTGGGTGTATCCACTCGTGGGTTTTGGTGTATTTGACTTCTTCGGGTTTAGGCATGATATTCTCCTTGGTAATCTGAAAATCCTGGCTTACTGATTAGGCTCCTATTCCTTTGTTGAAAGCGGTACCTTTATGAAAAGGGACTTTTGCTGCCTCGGCCTTTACGCGGCGGCCGTGTATCTCCACTTCCAGCGGGGTACCTGGCTTAAGGTCCGGCGGCACCATGTAGCCGACGCCTATGCCCTTTTTGAGGGTGGGGGAGTACGTGGCGCTGGCCAGCTCGCCCGCTTGTTTGCCCTCCAGGAAAATTTTACAGCCGGAACGGGGGACGCCGCCGGTCAGCGTAAGGCCGGTAAGGCGGCGCTTTATACCGTTGGCTTTCTGGTCGGCAAGTATCTTGCGCCCGTTGAACTCTCCCTTATCCAGCGCCACCACCCAGCCGTAACCGGATTCATAGGTGGTATGGAAATCGTCCACATCCTGGCCGTACAGCAGGTAGCCGGATTCCAGACGCAGCGTGTCGCGCGCGCCCAGGCCGCAGGGCAGTATGCCGCAGGGCTTGCCCAGTTCCATGAAATATTCCCAGAGTTTGTCTATTATGGAGTGGGGGGCCGTCACTTCAAAACCGTCTTCGCCGGTATAACCGGTGCGGCTAACGTAGCAATGCTCTCCCATAATGTCTTTTTCCACTATCCCGAACCTGGGCAGTTTCAGGGCTTCCGGGGCGAAGGTCTCGAACATCCCGGGTACGCTGGGGCCCTGCACCGCTATCATCGAGTAGGCGGAGCTCTTGTTCTCCACTTTCACGTGCATCCTGGTGGCCTGGCTTTTGAACCATTCGAAATCCTTGGTGGAAGTGGTGGCGTTCACAATGACCAGGTAGCGGTCGGCGGCCAGGCAGAAAGCTATTATATCGTCGACCAGGCCGGCGTTCTCGTTGGTGACGTGGGAATACACGCCCTTGCCGGGGGTGGCCTTTCGCAGGTCGTTAGTGTTTATCTTCTGCAGCAGCTTGAAGGCGTCGGCGCCGGTCACGAAGACCTGGCCCATGTGGGAGACGTCGAAGAGGCCGGCGGCCTTGCGCACGGCCTCGTGCTCCTTAATTATGCCGGCGAACTGAATGGGCATTTCCCAGCCATGAAAGTCCACCATCTTTCCGCCATACTTCCTCATGGTCTGGTTCAATGCCGTGCGTTGTATGGTTGTTGCGGTGGACATGTAACCTCCTGCAGATTTTGCTGACAAGGATATACAAAATTTATAACAAATATCCCGAGGGTCGGGCAAATTAAATTACGGCGGCGTAAATTTTTGTGTTGTTATCCGCAAACGAAGCGGGCCGGACAGTAATATGCTTGAACTTATGGCTGATTTCGGAAATAAACGTCACCAGCGGACTTTCAAGGTGCTTGGGCTACTCAAGTATGTAGGGCCGGGCCTTATCCTGACCGCAGGTTTTCAGCTTTCCCGCTTGAAGAAGAGTATCGACAGCGGCGGGAGGGTTATCTCCAGCGAGTACGGCCGCCCGTGCAGGGGGAATTCCTGCGCCTGGGTCCCGCCCAGGTTGCCCAGCCCGCTGCCCCAATAATCGGCGGCGTCGCTGTTAAGAAGTTCTTTCCAGAAACCGTCCTGCGGCACGCCTACCCTGTAGTTCAGGCGCGTTATGGGGGTAAAATTGCAGACGGCGAGTATCATGCCGGCGGTGTCCTGCGGTTTTCTGAGGAAAGCCAGGGTGCTTTGCTGGGAATCGTTGGCGTCTATCCACTCGAAACCTGAATTGCTGCAGTTCAGCTCGTGCATGGCCGGCTCGCCCTGGTAAAGGCGGTTGAGGTCCCTCACCCAGTTCTGCATGCCGCGGTGCGGCGCGTGCCCGGCCTCGTGCCAGTCCAGGCTGGCGTCGTGGTTCCATTCTTTCCACTGTGCGAATTCTCCGCCCATGAAAATAAGCTTCTGCCCGGGCTGCGCGAACATGCTGCCGAAAAGCAGGCGGAGGTTGGCGAATTTCTGCCAGTCGCTGCCGGACATTTTTTTCAGGAGGGAGCCTTTCCCGTGCGCCACCTCGTCGTGGGACAGGGGCAGCACGAAATTCTCCCCGAAAGCGTAGAGCATGCGGAAGTTGAGCGCGGTATGGTGATACTTGCGGAAGACCGGGTCCCGGGTAAGATAGCCCAGCGTGTCATGCATCCAGCCCATATCCCATTTCAGCCCGAAGCCCAGCCCGCCCAGATAGGTGGGGCGTGATACCATGGGCCAGGACGTGGATTCTTCCGCGTAGGTCTGTACGTCGGGGTAGTTTTCGTAGACCACGTGGTTGAACTGCTTGAGGAAAGCTATGGCTTCAAGGTTCTCGTTGCCGCCGTGCTTGTTGGGTATCCACTCGCCCTTTTTCCGGGAATAATCCAGGTAAAGCATGGAGGCCACCGCGTCTACGCGCAGCCCGTCCGCGTGGTACTTGTCCAGCCAGAACATGGCGCTGCTCAGGAGGAAACTTTTCACCTCGTTGCGGCCGAAATTGAAAATAGAACTTTTCCAGTCTGGGTGGAAGCCCTGCCTGGGGTCCGCGTGTTCGTAGAGATGTGTGCCGTCGAAATACTCGAGGCCGTGCGCGTCCGTCGGGAAATGCGCCGGTACCCAGTCGAGTATCACCCCTATGCCGGCCTGGTGCAGCTGGTCTATCAGGTTCATCAGGTCCTGCGGGCTGCCGTAGCGGCTGGTGGGGGAAAAATAACCGGTGGTCTGGTAGCCCCATGACCCGTAGAAGGGGTGTTCGGTAACGGGCATAAGTTCTACATGGGTAAATCCCATCTGCCTGACGTATTGCGTAAGTTTGTCCGCCAGTTCCGTGTAGCTCAGCGACCGGTTGCCTTCCTGCGGCACCCGCATCCAGGAGCCCAGGTGCACCTCGTAAATAGAGACCGGGCTTTTAAGCCCGTTGGTCCGGCCCCGGGTCTTCATCCACTCGGCATCGCCCCAGGCATAATCCAGCCGGCGGACCACGGACGCGGTTTTCGGGGGGACCTCGGAAGCGAAGGCGAACGGGTCTGCTTTTTCCGCGCTGAAGCCGGCGTACCTGGAGGTTACCTGGTACTTGTAATTGTTCCCCTGCCTGACGGCCGGGATAAAGCCTTCCCAGATGCCGGAATTGCCGCGTTGCGTTAAGGGGTTGGCGGTTTTGTTCCAGCCGTTGAAGTCCCCTATTACGCAAACCGCCGCGGCGTTGGGCGCCCACACGGCGAAATGCGTGCCCTCCGTGCCGCCGCGGGTGAACGGATGCGCCCCGAGCTTTTTGTAAAGCCGTACATGGTTGCCCTCGTTAAAGAGGTAAAGGTCCTGGTCGGTAAGCAGTTGCGCGTCAGCCGGTTTTTTCATATCGTCATCAAAAGCGCGGGACAGCCGGTGCAACAGCTGGCTTGCGGACAGAGGCTTTCTATTTTCGCAGCGCTTTTCTGGCCAGCTGCAGTTTCAGCATCTCGCCCAGCGAGCCCAGCGGGGCTTCCCCGGCGGTGTCCTGCCGCTGGTACTGCTTCATGGTCGCCGCCGTCTCCTCCTCTTCGCGGCTGACGTCGGCGGGTACCAGCGAGATCCTGTTGTTTTCGCGGTTAACGGCTTCTACGCGCACTTCTATGGGCTGTCCCACTTTTAAAACTTCGTCCGGATGCTGTATGCGCCGCTCTCCGCCAAGGCGTGAAATATGTATGAGCCCGTCAACCCCGGGTGTCAGCGTTACGAAGGCTCCGAAAGGCGCCAGCCGGGAGACCGTGCCGGTATGGTAGGAACCGGCCGGCCAGGTCTGGGCGGCGGTGTCCCACGGGTTGGGCAGCGTGTCCTTCAGGCTTAACGATATTTTTTCGTTTTCCCAGTCCAGCCTTTTTATGATAACTTCCACCTGCTGGCCCACTGAGAGCAGGTCGCCTGCTTTTTCCGTGCGGTTCCAGGCCATTTCCGACACCGGCAGCAGCCCTTCTATCCCGCCTATGTCCACGAAGGCGCCGAATTTCTGTATGGAGGTCACGGCGCCTTTTACCCGCGCGCCTTCTGTAAGTGTTTTCTTCAGTTCAAGGGCCCTGCCCTTTCTTTCTGTTTCCAGTATTTCCCTGCGGGAGAGTATAACTTTTCGTTCCCCGCATTCCAGCACGTGAAAGACCAGCGTTACGCCCAGATAATCGGTTTTTGTCTCTTCCCGGCGCAGGCCCATCTGTGAAAAAGGGCAGAAAGCGCGGGCGCCGCCGCTTAATGTGATCTCAAACCCGCCGTTCGTTTCCCTGGTCACGGTCCCCTCTACCGGCAGGCGGTTGCGGCAGGCATCCTCCAGCTGGGCGCGGGCAGCGGGGCCGGAGCCTATTTTTACGGTAAAGTGCATTTCCCCGTCCTGTGAATACAGGAAGTATGCGCGCACCCGGTCCCCTTCCTTCACGGTCAGGTTGCCGTCGGCGTCCAGGAGTTCCTTGCGGTCCAGATAACCTTCGCCTTTTCCGCCGACCTGGAGAAAAGCCCACTCCTGGGTGATCTTTACGATGTCCGCCTCTATCTTCTGGCCCGGTTCCATGCGGGACGGCTGCTTATAGGTGTTTTCGAACAGGGTCTCGAAATTCTCTTCGTTTTCGTCAAGGGGGGGGGTGTTTGCATTCATGGGTTTTTTTATTTATGCTCTTTCTGTAATCAAGGATGAACTGCGTCTCACATTGATTTTACTATAACTGGAGGCAGTAAGAAAGGTCGTTGGCAGGCTGCAGCGGCAAACTGCCGGTTTTTTGATATCATAGCGCTAGGCCGGGTGGGGGATTATGAGCAGAGCTTTTGTAAAAGAAGACAGTGCCGCGCCTGAGGAACCGCTGAAAAGACAGGCCAGCGGCCGGCCCAATTATGTTACGTTCGCGGGGCTGGAACTGCTGAAAGCGCGGGTCGCGGAACTGACCACCCTGCGTGCCGGATTGCTGGTGAAAAAAAACGACGGGGAACCCCGTGCGCTCCAGTTACAGCAGGCCGAAATAGACCTTGAGTACTACGAGGGGCAGGTTAAAAGCGCCAAGCTGGTGGACAACCGCGGCCTGGCCCTGGAGGATGTCCGTTTCGGCGCCGCGGTAAAAGTCAAAGACCAGGCGGGGGCCGAAAAGGAATACCTTATAGTGGGGGAAGACCAGGCCGACGCTGAGGCGGGCAAACTTAACTGGGCTTCCCCGCTGGCCGCGGCCCTCCTGGGGAAGAAACCCGGCTCGCGCGTTCTGCTTGAGCGCAAGGGCGGAAATATTGACCTTGAGATATTTGCGGTCCGCTACCCGCAAGAGTGACCCCTGCTACGCGGACCTTCACTGAAGCACGGGGGGGGGGCGTCGGGTTTTGCCCAGGCCCGGTTGCGCATGACATAAAGCCTGTTAGGCATTTCCCGCACAAGGCGCAGTAAACTGGCGTTTAGAATGCCTGTCTGTCCGTAGCCGGCCTGCCGGCTGCGCGGCGCTTGAAACGCGCTTTTTATTTGTACAGGGTTATCCCTATCGGGCAATGGTCCGAGCCGTGGACCTGCGCAAGTATGAAAGCGTCCTTAACAAGGGAAGCTTTTTCTTTGTTTATGAAAAAATAATCTATGCGCCAGCCCGTGTTCCGCTCCCGCGCGCGGGTCTTATAATCCCACCAGGTGTATTGTTCCGGTTCCGGGTGGAAGGCGCGGAAAGTGTCCGTCCAGCCCAGCGCGGTTAGCTTGTCCAGCCAGGCGCGTTCAACGGGCATAAAGCCGGAATTTCCGGCGTTCTCCCGGGGCCGGGCCAGGTCTATCTCCCTGTGCGCGGTATTAACGTCGCCGCAGAAGATCACGGCTTTGCCGGTGCCGCGCAATTTTTCTATGTGGGCCAGGAAGGCCTCGTAAAATTCCAGCTTATAAGCCAGCCGTTCCGGGCCCTGCCCGCCGTTGGGGAAGTAAACGTTCAGGAAGTGAAAATCTTTATGCTCCAGGGCGATTACGCGGCCCTCGCGGTCAAAACGTTCCTCGCCAAAACCGTTGGTGACCGCGGCCGGCCCGGTCCTGTGGAACGCGGCCACACCGCTGTACCCGCGCCTTTCGGCGCAGTTCCAGGCGGCCTTGTAACCGGGGAAATCCGCATCCCCGGCCGCAAGCTGGTCCGGGCAGGCTTTAACCTCCTGCAGCCCGAGGATGTCCGGCTTTTCTGAAAGCAGGAAATCCCCGAACCCTTTTTTCAGCACGGCCCTGTAGCCGTTGACGTTCCAGGATAAAAGTTTTAGCGCCATAATACCTGCGCGGGCGCCGGTGCCTACTTGTTCAGCGCCTCATGTATCGCTTCCGCCATTGTAGGGTGCGCGTAAATTATCCCCTTCAGGTCGGAGCGCTTGAGTTGGAGCTTTACCGCCAGGGCCAGTACATGTATCAGTTCCGTGGCCGGGCCGCCCACTATCTGCGCCCCCAGCACCGTGTCGTCCCCGGCGTCGAATACCAGCTGCACAAAGCCTTCGGTCTCGTCGGTGGCCACCGCTTTGCCTATGCCAAGGAAATATGCCCGGGAAGTTTTTACTGCAAGGCCTTGCGCGTCGGCCTGCGCTTTATTCAGGCCCACAGAGCCCACCTCGGGCCAGGAATACACGCAACGGGGCACCAGGCCGGCGTCAAAGGTGTGCCGCGCGCCCATGATGTTTTCGGCGGCTATCTCTCCCTGGCGGCTGGCCGAATGGGCCAGCAGCGATAGGCCGTTAACGTCGCCCACGGCGTAGATATGCGGCAGGCAGGTCTGCATGAATTCGTTCACCACCACACCGCGCCGGTCCCAGGTTATTCCCAGGCCGTCAAGCCCCAGGCCGGCCAGGTCCGCCGCGCGCCCCGCCCCTACCAGTATTTCATCGGCGGCCAGCTTTGAGCCGTCCTCCAATATCACCGTTTTGGCCCCGCCGGCAATTTCAATGCCGGCCGCTTTCCTGGAAAAATGGAATTTGATCCCCCGTTTTTCAAAAGAGGAGCGTACCGCCCGGGTAACCTGGGGGTCCTCACCGGGCAGGATGTCCGTCAGTATCTCAAGCACGTCGACTTTTACCCCCATGGCGTTAAAAAAACAGGCGAACTCAAGGCCGATGACGCCCGCGCCGACGATGATGACTGACTCCGGCCTTTGCGGCAGGTCGAACACCCTGTCGGAATCTGTCAGCTGCTCCTGGAAGTCCCGGAAAACGGGGGGGAAACTGGGCCTTGTCCCCGCCGCCAATATTGCCGCGTCGAACTGCCGCTTTATCTCCCCCTGGGGCCCGGTTATGGTAACTTCGCCGGGACCGGAGAAGGCGGCGCGGCCGCGCAGCACTTCTATCTTTTTAACCTGGAAAAGTTTTTCAAGAGAAACGCGCAATTTTGTTATAACCTCGGCGCGGCGGGCCTTTACTTTTGTCCAGTCCAGCATGTCCGCGGAAAAATTGACCCCGGACCCGTCTTTCAGGAGCTTGCGCAGGCCTTCGAAGGCGTGCACCCTGTGCCCGGTGTCCAGGAAAGCTTTCGAGGGGATGCAGCCGCGGTTGAGGCAGGTGCCGCCGAAATCCCAGGCTTCGGCTATCGCCACTTCGGCCCCCAGTTCCTTAAGGCGGAGGGCGGCCGGGTAGCCGCCGGGACCCGAGCCGATTACAATTACTTTCTTGGACATTTTATTCTCCTGGAAGGGTAACCGGGAATAGTGTGAGCAGGCTGGCCTCTATCTCGGCCAGGGATTTTTTGAATTTGCGGGAGAGGGTGGCTGACAGCAGCGGCTTTATTTCCGGCGCGCTCATGGGGCCTGAAGCCGACATCTTCAGCTTGCTGGGGCCGATGTCCGCGTCAAGGAACGCGTCCGCGGTCCCCGCCGGGCCGTAGATGGAAATGCCGGCGTCGAGCGCCAGGAAATTTGTGCGCAGCGCTATGTCGCGCACTGAAAGTACCGAGTCGTCCAGCCGGAAAGCCGCCGCGAGCGAGGCCATCTCTATGTCTTCTATCCTTGGCGCGGGCCTGCCCATGGCCGACGAGAAAAGGTCCAATCCTTGGGCGACGCTGTTCCTTATGCTGTTCTCCCTGCCCGGGACCAGCAGTTTTTCCGCCCGTAGGTTGGCCGATAAATTCCTTTCGGCCAAAGCCTTGCGCAGGTTAAAAAACTTCCATTGTGCCTGCAGACTTTCCAGCGTTATGGCGCCGTAGGACACAGCGGCCGCGGTAAAAGCTCCTTCGGTGGAAGCCAGGCCGCCATAATCGAAATTGGCCTCGGCTTTTATTTTTACGTCCGCGCTGAGCAATTTTCCTTTCAGCGCGCTTTTTACCAGACCCGAGGCTTCAAGCCCGTAATTGCCGCCGAAGACCGAGAAATGTCCCAGGTTCAGCGACGCATTCTCGAGCGCGAAGGAAAGCCCGGAAGTCTGCAGGTCGGCTTCCAGCACGGCGTCTTTCATTGTGAGTTCGCTGGCGTTCCAGGTGAGGTGCAGGCCTTTGCCGGTTTCAGGCAGCAGCGCCAGCAGGTCGGAAAAATCCCAGACTCCGCCTTCTTCCCGCACTTTCAGAACGGGCTTGTCCAGGGCTATCTTCGAAAAAAAGAGCTTGTTCCTGAGCAGGCTGGCCAGCCGGGGGCGCACCATTACTTTTTGCGCGCAGAAAAAACTGCCTTTTGAAAAGTCCGGCCGGCGCGAAACGCAGACGTCCGTAATTACCACGCCGTCGAAAAGGGAAAATTTGATGGCGCCGAATTTTACCTGGCGACCCAGCTTTTTGCCTGCCTCCCCGTTTACCGCCCGGGTGATGCGGGCGGATATGGCCTTGTACTCATACAAAGTGAACGCGCCTGCGGCGGCTATAAGGACGCTCAGGACGGCGGCTGCAAGTTTAAGGCGGGTTCCGGGCATGGCTAAATTGTAACCTATTTCCGCGGCCCCTATAAAATGCGGGCGCGGTATTTACACGGCGCGGGCCGCGGGGGGTAAAGCGGAGCGCTGAGGGGTATTCAGCTTTGGGCGGTTATTGCTTCTGCCAGCACGGCCGTCTGCGAGTGGTCCAGGAAGACCAGCGAATAATTGAAATAGCCGTCGCCGTCTTTGCTGACCGCGGTTATGCGCGCGCGGATGTCGTCAAAAGCGCCGCGCAGTTCAAATGAGAGCGTTACTACCCTGCCCGCCTGCAGTTCGAACTGGCTGGCCAGTTCGGCTTCCAGCGGGGACAGGCGGGAAAGCCTGCCCCAAAGCGGCGGCAGGTCGAGAGAGGTTTTGATTATTACCGGGATAAAAGTGCCGACTTTATTTTGGTTCATCTTTGAAGAATACCAGGCCGCGCCCCCTGGCGTCCCCGGTAAACCAGATCTTCCCGTCTTTGGACGCCAGCGCGGTAAGTTTAAGCGTTTTGTCGGCGTAGGCCGGCAGTTCCGTGGTTGAAATTATGCGTTCAGGCTCGTCCAGGGACATTTTTACCAGCCCTTTAAGGCCCGGGTCGGCTGCCCACAAAAAGCGCGTATCGCAGGTGAAGGCGCCCAGTTTACGGCCCGGGTAGGTAAAAGTTTTTATAGCGGTAAGCGCGTCCCCGGGCATACGCTTGACTAGCTGTCCGGAGCGGGAATCGGCGGTCCAGAAATACAGCCCGTCAAAGCAGGCACCGTCCGGAATGGGGCTGAGGGGCGCGCTTTTTGAGACCCTGGTGCAGCGTTCGTCCGGCAGGCGCTTTTCTATTACGCCGTCGGTGCCGGCCAGCCAGAAAGAGTCCTGTCCGGCGGCCAGGGCTACGGGGGTCGTCTCCGGCAGGTTTACCACACGCAGTATATTAAAATTCCCTGCGTCATGTTCGTACAGCGCCTGGCTGTGCCAGTCGCTTATAAGTACTGAATTCTTCCTTATAACGATGCCGGTAGGATGGGCATAAGGCAGGGCAAAGGTATCCTGCGGTACCGGGCGGGCGGCGTATTTTTTGTAGCCGAAGTAAACGCCCCCGGAAAAACCCGTAAGCGCGCACAATGCCGCCAGCGTGAGCGCCAGTATTCTGCGCCTGCTGCGCAGACCTTTGGTGTCCAGTTCAAGCGTGGTGCCGCTTATGTTCAGGGCTTTTTTATACAGCGGGAGCAGCGCTTCCTCGGTCCAGGGGTTCTGGGCGCAGTCGAAAGCGCCGGCCTTCATAAGTTCCACGGCCCGGCCCGCATCCCTGCTTTTCAGGAGGGGGATAACGGGGATAAAGGGCGCGACGCGCCGCAGCTCCCTTAGCTGTATTTCAACCGGGGGTTCCTCCCCATCCATAATAAATATGGCGGCGGGGCGCGCTTTTTCGAAGATGGCCAGCGCATCATTCAGGTCCAGCGAAAAAACCGCGTCCGCGCCCAGGTTTTTGAATATCCCGCGCAGTATCAGCCTGTTTTTCTCCGAGGCGCAGATGATCTGTATGGTGTTGAACATAGTCGTAATTTTACCGGGTGGCCGGTGAGTGGTCCCTATTTATGCGCCGGAGGAGGCGCCGGGATAGTGAACACGGCTCCTTCTGACGGCAGACCTTTTATTACCAGGCTTTCGTTGGCTTCGTAAACGCGTTCCCATAAATTGGGGTTGCCGTAGTATTTTGACGCCAGCGAACGCAGCGTTTCGCCCGGTTCTACTTTGTGGCGCTTCGGCCATTTTTCCGGGGGGGCTTGGGGGAACGCCCTTTTTGCGGGTTTAGCGTGTTCTTTGGCGTAGACGGCCTCCAGCGTGCGCAGCTGTATCTCTTTGAGATTCTCTTCCATTTCCCGGGCGCGGCTCTGCATCAGCGTCAGGTCGGTTTCCAGCGTGCCTTTGTTCACGCGGTAGGTGGCTATTGAATTTTCCAGGTTATCGCGCTGGGCGCGCAGGTCGGCGTTCTGCATCTTCAGGTTTTCAACCCGCCGGGCGGCGTCGCCTACCAGATTTTCGCTGAAAGCCGCCGCGCCGAAACGGTAGCCCAGGTTTACCCCGTAGTAGCCGGCGCTGGAGCTGTAGCCGCTGACCGGGATGGAGAACGCGAAATCGAGCGTCCAGGGCAGGATGTTCAACCCGGCCCCCAGGGCCAGGTACCCGCCGCCGTCCAGGGATACGCCTTTACCTGCCCGGGCCTGTACCAGCCCGTTAAAAAGCGGGTGCTCCGCGCCAAAGTAAAGCTCGGAGTAGGTGCCGCGCGTGCGAAAGTCCGCCAGTACCGTGGTTTCTCCGAATATGTAGGAATTGCCCAGTGTAAGGGTGGCGCCTGTTTTCCCCAGCCCCACGATTATGTCCGACAGTACCAGTGCCGTTCTGAGGCCGGAGTCGCTGGCAAGCAGTGCGCCAGCGTCGAAACCAAGCCCCAGCTGGTTTTGCCCCGGGTAGCGCAGGCTCACTATTTTAGCGCCGCCGCCGTAAAAAAGCGGCCGCTGGAAATACTTTATGGTAGTACGGTCGCCAAAGGCGCCCTGCAGGGAATCCATGGAGAGCGTGGCGCGCGACCGGCTGGCGTAATAGCCAAGCCCCGCAACGCGGTTTTTTTGTCCCGGCAGGGGGCGCGCATAAGCAATGGAGGCTTCGCCTTTGTTCGCTACAGGGGACAGCCTGCGTCCGGTTTCAAAGCGCGCTTCAAGGTTGGTAAGGGTGGTTAGGTTCGCGGGATTGTAGAAAACCGCGAAAGGGTCCCCTTCTATGGTGGAAAAAGCGGTTCCCATGGCGTTGGCCCGGACTCCGGGGCGGAATCTGGTGAAATCCCCGGCGAATGCGCAGGCAACCGGGTATAGCAGCAGGGTCAGGCAAAAGGCCAGGCGTTTCATAATGGTAAATATATTATAATTATAACCTGGAACTGTTAACTTTCTGTTGCGCTTAGATTAAGAAATCCGGCGGTCATTTCATACAAGGTACGATATGGGTTTTCTCCGGCTTTTGAATATTTTACTGTTTTTACTGCTGACCCGCCCGGCTTTATCGGCCGGGGAAATAAATTTTGTTTATCCTGCGGAAGGCGCTTCCATTGCGGATGTCCCTAAAACGTTCGTGTTCGGGAATATCTCGCCGGCGGCCTCCGCGTTCATCATAAACGGGGAAAAAATAGCGGTGCATTCCAATGGCGGCTTTATAGCTTACCTGCCCATAGCCCCCGGGGATTTTTTCTTTACCGGTTCCCTTGGCGACGGGACCACCGCGCAGCGCAGGATAAAAGTTAAAGGCTTGCCCGCTCCCAAGTCTGACGCGGACGAGGTGTGGCTTTCCCTTAATTCCTTCGGGTCGGACACAGAAGTTATGCCTGGAGATTATGTGAAAATTTCGGCTTACGGTACCCCGGGCCGGGAAGCCGTGTTTTCTGTGTCTGGCATGGTTAAGGATGAGCCGCTGACGGAGGCCCCGGCCGGTTCCGGGCGTTATGGCGGCGGGTACAGGGTAAAAGATACGGACGCCGGCGCCGAAGGTCTTCTCAGCGCCAAATTTAAATCCGGGTTTCTCCGCAGCGACGCCGAAACGGAAGCGCGTGGCCGGTTGAAAGTTGTAAAAGATGATACGCTGGTTGAAACTTCCACCGACCCGGTTATCCTGCGTAATGCCCCGGACGGCGGCTATATGATGTTCCTTCCCAAGGGCGTGAAACTTGTGAGTAACGGGCGTATTAACGGTATGCGCCGTGTAGCGCTGGCAGCGGGCGATACTGCCTGGGTGGACGAGTCCAAGGTGCAGGTGCTGGCAACGGGCAGGTTTCCCGCGCCGCCGTTCACCGAAACCGGCGCGATACGTCTGAAAAAAACGGATTATGGTTCGCAGGCCGCTGTGGCGCTTTATGAACGCGTTCCCTATACGGCCGAAGAAACGGCCACCGGGCTGCGCCTGACCTTGTATTACACCAACCTGCATACCAACTG